>ERZ808028.399-NODE-399-length-38643-cov-4.519862_pt1 | contig 38643 bp, 40 predicted proteins | sample MGYA00380184_ERZ808028 | MGnify/ENA primary metagenome ERZ808028 (study PRJEB31490, sample SAMN06133397) | mouse gut metagenome | isolation source: J8_1 | host: mice | place: China: Chengdu | collected 2015-05 ...
CGCCAATTATATTATAATAAATACAAACAAGTCAACGTAACAGTACGATTGAAGAACGGCGAATGCCTATTATATACTGCTCCCGCACATAATATAATTGACGCAAAGCAACAAATTGGAGGATTTTTCATGCTCTCTTTTGAGACAGACCGGAATCAGGTAGAACATATAGACGGAATGACGACAGAATTTCCCTATTGTATGCATAAACGGGATCTGACAAGCTTTGTCGTCCCCTGGCACTGGCACGAAGAGCTGGAACTGGGTTATATCGAAAAAGGCACAAGTATCATCCGGACGCTTACGCAGGAATATACGATCCATCAGGGAGACGGTTTTTTTATCAACACCAATGTGGTCGATACAAAGCTAAACGGAAACCCCGGCAAAACATCCATCGAAATCAACCACATTTTTCATCCCGTATTTATCGGCGGGCATTTCGGAAGCCTCATCACGTCAAAATATCTGAATCCTGTCCTTCAAAACCAAAAAATCTCCGTGCATGTCATCCGACGGGGATCAAGGGAAGCGGATGCCATTCTCAATAATCTGGTTCTCCTAAAAGACAAAAATGACAAAGAAAATCAGGAAATTGCCATCAGGAATCTTTTGTCGGAAACCTGGCTTATGCTTCTTGACGAGATAGAGAAACATTTTGTCCTCCCACAGATACCTGATACCGAAAAACAGAACCAGGTCAAAAGCATGTTGTCCTATATTCACAGAAATTACAGTGAAAAGATCACGCTGGCGGAAATATCCAGAGAAGCGTCCGTTTCCACAAGGGAGGCAAACCGGATTTTCCAGAAGACGATCCGGCAGACCCCCTTTGAATATCTGATGCATTACCGTCTGGAGCAGGTCCGGGAGCTTTTAGAAAGATCCGGTCTTTCCATTACGGAAATCAGTTACCGCTGCGGCTTTACGGACAGTGCATATATGGGAAAACAATTCAGAAAAATATTTGGCGAATCTCCCGGAGAATACCGCAGGAAAGTAAAAAAAATCTTGTAAAAAACTGTATAATAACAAAACTTCTAATGTCTGGGCTATGCTTTCCCCATTCTTGACGCTCAAAACCGGCTATGGTAAGATGAGTACGAGAAAATCGAAAGGATCGATCACGGACAATGGCCAAAAAAGTAAAGATCACCCCAGCCTACGACCACCCACAGGAGACAGCCCTGCTCTTCTCCGAATACACTGATATGCTGATCGCCGGCGACGATTCCTTCCGTGAATATCTTGATATCCAGCACTATGATGAAGAGATACGGCATCTGGAATCCAAATACGGTCCTCCCGCCGGACGGCTGTACTTAGCATACTGTGACGGGGAACCGGCGGGATGCATCGGCCTTAGAAAGATAGATGATAAAAATTGCGAAATGAAGCGGCTCTATGTCAGGCCGCAGTTCAGAGGACAGCAGATCGGAAATCTGCTGGTCCAAAGGATCATAGCTGAAGCCGGAGAGATCGGCTATTCCCATATGCTGTTAGACACGCTCCCCTTTTTGGAGAGCGCAATTTCCCTGTATCGGAAATACGGATTTTATGAGACGGAAAGTTATAATGACAGCCCTATGGATACTTCTATTTTTATGAAACTGGATCTGTGATACGATACAGTACAAGACATTTTTCTTTGATGTTGTATTTCCGTATATTCCGCCATAGCCTAAAATATTCTTATTTCTTTTGCCAGACTAAACGGTATGATCTCTCCCGGACTTGTCTCGGTATATGCTTTTTCTTCATGCATATAATCAACAATATCTTTTGCTTTGTAAGAAATAAACTTCGTAATCACCTTATCCAAAACAGCCTTTTCCCCATCGCTTAATATGGAATAATCCATATGAGCTATTGGATATACATGAAGCATCGTATCATAGTTACAGCTCATTTCTTCCTGAATATTCAGGTTTTCCAAATTCATCAGGCTATAATGTCCAATCGGAAGCGCCCCCATCGGCTCATGTCGATATACCATACCAGTCATAGAAAAGCCATTCTCAATAAAAGATATAACATCCGAATACCAAAGCATTTTCATCAGTTTAACCTTAAAAAGATTAGAAACTTTTTCAGCAATATATGAAATCATAGCCTCAATCTTATCGATATTCAGAATGGTAAAACCATTAAAATCGGACGGTTCTTCGAAGTTTGCGTATTCGCCTTCAAACATCTGGCGCGTAAGAAATTCTTTTCCGTATGAATCCAGTTTTTCTACTATTCTGGCTCTGATCCCCATACGTTTTGATGCAGTAAATTTATCTGCATTTTTCTTAAGAAACTCTAATGCCTGAAGTGGATTATCCTTAATCAGACGAAGCATTGTGTCATAGGCTTCATCCTGAATAGCTTTGCTTTCATAACGAGATATTGTTGCTTCACCCCAGCCCAATAATTTTGCAAGATCAACCTGGGATAGTCCATAGCTTTCTCTGATGGCTACTATTTCATCAGATGTGAGAAGTCCCATCTTCACACGATATGCATTTCTTGCATTGAGAAGATTCTCATTTGTCATTGCACCGGTTTCAAATTCATTTTCATCTTCATCGGCATATGCACAAAAATAATACCTCTCCTCGTAAGTTACTTCTTCTCCTTTTAATGTAATAGACGTTGTACGTTTTCTTTCTTCAATCTCATGTGTCCTGTCACATAACGGACAATTCATGTGAATCTTTCTTATCAATGTGCCAGCTTCCATTATCTTACCTCCTTTGATATCCCATTTATGCGTAAGGAAATATCATTTTCTCCTTAGCGTAATGGAAAGACACGCATAAAACACGCCCTTTATTCGATTAACCACATCCTCCATGTCATAATCAAGCTCCAATAAAGTATATGGCGTCGAATATTTCTGATCATCTCCCTGCTTCTTCCTGCGAATCAGGGTCATGTCTGTATCTATATCAAAGTCATCTCTCCCCAACAAATCCTTCAGCTCTGTCAGGAAAGCCTCCACTTCTCTTTTTTCCGATCGTATATTAAAAAATATTATAATCCCCCCTTCGTGTTTTTCACTATCAATTGATAGTGTATCAGTTGATCGATCATTTGTCAATCTCTCTGTATGAATATTTCTGGTTCCACTACATCGGCTTCAGATTTCTATTGAGCCTGTCCACCATCCATGCGATCCGTTTTTCCCGTCCGGCATCCGTCTTTGCGTCAAAATAGGCGCGCGTATAGGTTTTCTTTACGGACGGGGACATCGCCTGAAAATTTGTGAAAGCGGGTTCGTATCCTTTAAGCACCTCCAAAACCTGCGCGATCTGTTCCTCCGTGACCGCGCCTGGTTTCGGCGCGTCCCACTGGCCGTTCTTCTTTGCTTCCTCTATCTTCTTCCTGCCAAAATCGGTCATGATCCCGCGTTTTTCAAGCTCTCCCGCCAGCGCCTTGTTCTTTACGGACCACTTGCTGTTCTCCCTGCGCATGGAGAAATATTTTTTGTATGTTTTATCGTCGATCTTCTGCATCTGCCCGTCGATCCACCCAAAACAGAGCGCTTCCTCCAGCGCCTCCTCCGCCTTCAGCGTTTTCGGTCCGCCAGCCTTGCCGAACAAAAGCCAGACGCCGTCCTCTGACAGGCAGTTGTCACCGAGCCATTTTCTGAATGCCCCTCTGTCCTCAAATTTCATGATTTCACGCATTATGTCCCTCCGCATACTCCAAAAATTCCGGTGTCTTTGACCAGTATTTCACACCCCAGTTTTCAAAATCCCACTCCTCCATATATGCGTTGCACTCATAATCAATGTAATACAGTTCTTCGTCCTGCACCACAAAATTCGTCGGAAAATAGTCTATATTAGTGTGCGCCGCATACAACAGCCGGCACATATCCCGTATCTGCTCAAGATAGGCAGGCTTCATCCTATCCCCGAGAACCAGTTCATAGATCGTATCGCCCTCAATATATTCCTTTAAGATACGCTCATTTTCAGGATCAACGTCGACCATGAGCGGTATCTTTATGCCGATCTCCCCAAGCCGCTTATAATCATGCAGTTCCGCTTCCAGCTTATTCCCGAACTGATAATAGTCACAGGGCTCATGGTGGATCTGTTTCAGGACATACTTCTGCATCCCGCTGCCCGCCAGATAAGAATATCCGCCCTTTCCCTTGCCCAGCAACCGGTAAATCTCATATTCTTTTCCGTTCACATCCATTTTACTGTTCATTACAGCCTCCCGCCATCCATATCCCTACACATATTTCAAGATGTCCTGCGGCCTCTTTGCAAGATGCGTTGCTCCTGCCTTCACTAGTTCATCACGGTCCCCATAACCGAACAATACGCCTATGGAATCCAGTCCGTTTTCTTTCGCGCCCATGATATCATGTTCCCTGTCCCCGATCATGACCGCGGAAGATCTCTCCGCTATATTGCAGCTTTCCAGCGCATATCGTATGACGTCTCCCTTTTTATTTCTGGCCTCATCCATCGTGGCGCCCGCGACAAAATCAAAATAATCGTACAGATCAAAATGCCGCAAAACCCTGACCGCAAAAACTTCCGGTTTCGACGTAGCTACAATAAGCGTTTTTCCTCTCTCCTTTAACTGCGTTAACAGATCCGTGATCCCTTCATAGACTTCATTTTCAAATAAACCCTGCCTGCTAAAATACTCCCTGTAATACTGAACGGCGAGCCTGCTCTTTTCAGCGGAAAAACCGTAAAACGCCTCAAAGGAATCCTGTAAAGGAGGTCCGATAAACTTATATAATGATGTCCGACTTTCTTCCCTGATACCGAATTTCTGAAGGGAATACATGACGGAATTGGTAATTCCAAGCCCCGGATCCGTCAATGTCCCGTCCAAGTCAAAAAGCAGATAATGATACATCTGTTTCCCTCCTCGATACATCCTATAAATTTTTTCTCTCCGTTAAAAACCTGCCCGCCAGTTTATGCACCTGCCTTATCTCTTTCGACGATAAATCCCATGTGTCCAGCTCTTCGGCGATCATCCTGGGATATTTTTTGCTGATATCCCGCAGGGCATTCCCCACCGATTTCCGCACATATTCGCTGTCATCATCTCTGTGGGCTGCCAGCAGGCGTATCGCTGTCTGGGGATTGTCCTTAAAGTAAGGACGGCTTGTCCATATTCTTAATCCCTCCGTGACAGCCCTGCGGACATTGGCACGCTCACTGCTCAGCCATTCTTCTATCAGGGGCAGAGCCGATTCATATCCGACGATCTTACAGTGATTATCAAAAGCCATCGCCAGAATTTCCTGCACTTTCCAACTGTCATGCCGGCTCACCGTATCTTTCAAAAAGGACAATGCGGAGGCGTTATGATGTGCGGCATACCCCAAAAGAAGAACGCCGACTTCCTGGATCTGAAAATTATCTGACTGATAAAGCTCGATCCCCATCTCAAAGCATTCATCCGGAGAATGCAGCTTAAAATATTTTTCCGCCTCATTTTTCACAAGTTTAAGACTGTCCTTCTCCGGGATCAGTTCTGCCAAATACCGCATATATTCATTCTGTTTCTCCTTGATTCCCGATCATTTTCAGCATAGCCGCAATATCCTCTGTCGCCATTGTCACTTTTGACTTTTCGATCAAAATATTTCCCCCGGTCATTATGTAGGACGGCATAATCCTGATCCCTTCATAATAGATCTCGCTGCTCCGCAATTTATATGTGGAAACGGCAGGAACCGCATTTTTCTTCGTCGCTTTTTTTGTGATCATGTTAAAGGCTTTCTTTGCGACATCCCCCATGAGCATAATGACCTTTATATTGGGGAATAAAGAAAGTTCCGCTTCCAGATAAGGCAGGCTCTTCTCGATACTGCCCTTGTCAATAGTATATTCCGTCTTAGGGGTTTTCACGGCATTTGTGATATAGATGCCCGTCCGTAGTATGTCCTGCATGGAATCAACCTCCGCTCCCGCCCCTCTTAAAAGCGGGAGCGCTGTTTTCAGATAATCGGCGTCGGGGACTCCGTAAAAATCCTGTGAGGGGTCGGACGGAACAACCTCGTTTATCATGACCGCCCTGATCGCGAGCGGATCGATCTCAATGTTGTTCAGGCTGATGCCGTCTGATATCCCTATTTTCGTTTCCAGTTCCTTTTTTATATTCATGGATATATCCTCCTGTGTTCTTACGCGTTGTATGTTTCTATATTTTTCAACACCATCGCCGAATAATTGTCATACTGCCGAAAACCATACCGCTCATAAAACGCGATCGTCCCCGGATCAGACGGCATGACTTTTACATAGAGAAGCCGCCCGAAACAATGTTCATTTAAGTTCACCTTTTAAATTCAACAAGATATTCTGTCGTACCTTCCTCAAACTTCCTACGGCCTGTCAGATAAAAACCATGTTTTTGATAAAACGAGATTGCCCTGACATTTTTTTCCAGCGCCCACAGATTGTCCGCATGAAATTCTTTCACTGCAAAGTCGAGCAATTTACCGCCGATTCCATCACTTTGAAAAAATGTATCTACATACAGTTTACAGATTTCTGTTCCATTCATTTGAAGGAATCCTTTTATCACCCCGTCATCAAATACATAGATGTTTTTTATGATCTCTTCTTTTTTGAAGTAATCATTTGCCAGCGGGACGACCTGCAGCTCCCCAAAAGAAAAGCCCTCATCCCTGAAGATTGGGAAAAAATTTGTCCTGTTGTTAAAGATATATATTTCCGCCACTCTCGACAGATCATCTTCTCCTGCCTTTCTTATATTCATCCTGTATCTCCCTGTCAAACTTCACTTTGTCGATCAAACATGTCCGCTTTATTCTATTTCCTCATTTCCGCCGCCAGCGTCTTTTAACGCAAAAAAGCGATTCAGCAATCCTTCCGCCTTCTCCCTTTCTTTCAATGCAGAAAGAAAACGCTCCGGAATCCCCTGCACTCCATACAGGATACCGGCAAGCCCGCCTGTCACACAGGCTGTTGTATCCGTATCGTTTCCCAGCAGGACAGCCCGCTTTACGGCCTCTTCATAATCCGCCGCCTGCTCCAGTATCATAAAAGCACTCCGCAGACAGTCCACCACATATCCTGTTCCCCCTCCCTCCCATGACGTTCCGGGGCGGATGCTCCATTCCAGTTCCTGTTCATATTCCGGCATATTTCGGTATATCTGCCGAAGGGCCGCAACACCTTCCTCCACCGCCTCATGTACTCCTTCTCCTTTCAGCAGTGCCTTTGCCACAAGACAGTACAGCGCACAGCAGACCTGATTGCACAGATGCCCGTGGGTGATCAGGCACTGCCTGTGGGCATCCATCACCAATCGTCTGTCGTCGCTATGCCAGAGCGCGAGGGGAAGCACCCGCATCAGAGCACCGTTTCCCTTTCCCTCCGGATTCAGCATACCGCATTTTTCAGGCAGCATGCCGCATTTAAAAGCATGAAGCGCCTGTGCCGTCTGGATTCCAACATCAAACACCTTATTTCCCACTGCCCAGACTCCCTCGTCATACCAGCTCAAAAGAAGATCGGAGAAATGCTGCAAAGAAAACCCTTTCTGATCCAGCAGGCTCTCCATCAGACAAAGCGCCTGTGCCCCGTCATCCGACCATGTCCCCGCTTCCACCTGCGGATGTGCCCTCATAAATCCGGCGGGCGGTGTCATTTCGATCTTTCCGTAAGGCGGCAGTTGATCTGCTCTATGAAATTCATAAGGAACGCCCAGCGCATCCCCGATCAACAGGCCATAAAATCCGCCTGCTATTCTGTCATGGGTTGTCATAATCTTTTCATTCACCTTCCCGCATAAAATACCAATTTCCACTTTGATCCTGTTAAACTATCCGGCTTTTACCCTGTCGGCTCTATACATATTCCCTGCCGCCGATCATGCCTGCGAAAGATTTACACATCTCCGCCCTGTCATTTATTCTACAAATTATATTTTCCCAAGCATACCACACTTTCTTTCTCATTACTATCAAAATTTCCTGATATCAAATAGAAAAAATAGCTTTTTAGACAAAGTCAGAATTTCGTTGTCATACCTGTCTGTCTATACTATAATGAAAATGCAGCATATTTTTTGCGGCACTGCATCAGTCATTCATATTGCAGAATGAAAACTGCTTTTTAAATATAAAAATCCTCAAAACATATGAATGGATTTTGTCGCATCAATCGTATTAAAAGTGAAGTCAGATAAAAGGATCAGACAGAATGATCAGATAGAACGGAGGGCATCATGAGAAAAGGTTTTTTGGGAGTTTTGACGGCAGTCATCGTATTATCGGCGGATGGCGCAGCCGCACTTGCGGCGGGACCGGTGAGCGGATGTTGCTTTACGGATATAAACGGCGACGGCATCTGTGACAACTGCGGCGGCTATCACTGGCACAGCATGACGGAGAACGGCTGTGGCGGCAATTTCGTCGATGCGGACGGCAACGGCATCTGCGATAACTGCGGCAGCTATCACTGGTACAGCACGGCAGGTAACGGCTGCGGCGGTGTTTTCGTCGATGCGGACGGCAACGGCATCTGCGACGGCTGCGGCAATTATCACTGGTATGGCATGAACAACCAAAACAACGGCTTCCAGAGCAGGTACGGATACTATTCCCAGAGCAGGCACAGCCATCATTCCCACGGGAGACACTGCAGATAAAAGGTACCATTATGCGGAGCGAGCAGGAGACGATCAGAGCTATTGAACGGTATTCCGATACCGTCCGGCGGCTCTGTATGATACATCTGAAGAATGAAGCCGATACGGAGGACATATTTCAAACCGTGTTTTTGAAGTATGTCCTTTATTCCGTTCCCTTTGAAAATGAGGAACACGAAAAAGCATGGTTTATCCGGGTCACCATCAATGCCTGCAAAGACATGCTGAAAAGTTTTTTCCGCAGCCGCACGGTATCGCTGGATGGGATGATCGAGCAGCCCTCCACTCTGCCGCCGGATTACAGGGATGTCTGGGAGGCCGTATTTTCACTGCCCCAAAAATACCGGGATGTCGTATATCTGCATTACTTTGAGGACTACACCGCCCCGCAGATCAGCCGTATCCTGGGCAAAAATGTGAATACGATCTATACGCTCCTGACTCGTTCCAAACAGATGTTGAGGGAGAAGCTGGGAGGTGATTATGAATATGAATAAAACGTTGAAAGAACTTTTTAACCCGATACGGGCAAATGAAGAATTAAAGGACCGTACCCTGGCATTTCTTGCGGAGAAGACACAGGCGTACACCGAAGTGAAACCGGCGAAACCACAAAAGCGTACGTATCATTTTTACGCCGCCGCATGTGCGTGTCTCCTGTTTATGATCTGCGGTTGCCGCTGGCTCTATTTCACCCCGACAGCAACGATCAGCATCGATATAAACCCCTCCATCGAAATAGACATCAACCGGTTTGACCAGGTGATCTCCGTAAATGGCTTTAATGAGGATGGCCGGGAACTCGCTGGGATGCTTCACGTAAAATACAAAAATTATGCGGACGCCGTGGAACAGATATTGAACAATGACACCATAGCATCGCTCCTGTCCGACAATGAGATCCTGACAATCACAGTCGCAGGGCCGGACGGACGGCAGTCCGCCGAGATCCTTTCAGGGGTCGAGGCATGCACGGCGCATCACAGCAATACCCATTGCTATACCGCGTCGCCAAAAGAAGCGGCAGCAGCCCACGAAGCGGGACTTTCATGCGGAAAATACAGGGCATTTCTGGAGCTGCAGCTTCTCGATCCGGATATCACGCCCGAAGCGGTGCAGGGAATGACAATGAAAGAGATCCTTGCGTTGATCGACAGCCTTTCAGAGGGCAGCGATAGTGACATTAGGCTGTACCACGCCCCGGAGAGCGGGCACCATGACCGCGGCTGCGGTCACGGGGACGGATGCCATGACTGAGAAGGGCAAAGCATCTTCTCTCTGTCATGCGAGAACCTTCCTCTGCATCCTCCCCTCTGTCTTTCAGCAACGGATTCTTTTTATCAGAAATATTCCGGATTCATAAACAGCGCCGTCAGGGAAACAACCTCCCCTGCCGCATTAAGCCCCCAGTAGCCGCTGTATATGCCGTCCCCCATACCGCTCGCGAACATGACCATACTATGCCCGGTTTGCGGCAGTCTCCACTCCAGAAAACTCCCGCCCGGATTCTGCACTTCGGGACGGGACTCATAACTTTTCTGAAAAAGCGGCTCGAAATAATCCGTATATTTATTCTTCCCCGGGTTTTCCTTCTGCCAGTTTTCCATAAATCCCCGAAATTCTTCCGACACCTGCGCATCCGCAAAACATGCCAGCCCTGTATCCACGCCAAAAAAGGTGAACACCCCCGGCTTCCCGAGATCTTCGATCTTCTTATCCTTCGGCATGGCGATCTCATAGCGGACAGCCTGCCCGTCGCGGACCACAATCCTTGCCGCCGCAACGCGCAGCCCCGCGATCTGGGAACGGCAGATGGAAAGTTCCGCCGGGTAGCTTCCCGCCGGGATCTTTTTATCCAGAACAGTCTCATAGCGGGTGCCCAGATAAGCCAGAGGATCAGCAAGTACGATCTCCCCCGTGGGAAAATCCACGTCTCCCGCCACAACTACGTCCATCTTATCACTTTTTGTAAACAGTTCCTGAAAGAACTCCGCCGGATAAGTCTCTTTATTTAAGAATTTCAAGTTTTTCTCAAAAGCGATCTGCGCCGGATGCTTCACCGGCTCCCTGATCTCTTTTCCGGTCCTCGTATCCACAAAATATTTCCCGCTCCTATCAGAACGAAATTCCAGATCACTTCCCATCGGCATATAAAATACCATTGCCGCCGCGGGCTCAATATCGATCAGCGTATTAAAATCCACGACCGCCATATTCTGTGCGTCATTCACATATTCCTGTGAATCCTTGTCTCCAAAGGCGATCCAGCCGTTCCCCGGTCCCTCCTGCCGGAACATCCATTTCAGTCTGGAAGTGCCGTTCAGGATCGATCTTGTGACAATGGTCCCGCCCGCTCCCCTGATATACGGTTTTACCTCCTCCTGCTTTTCCGGCTGCTTTTCAGCCTGTGTTTCCGGCTGTTTTTCTGCCGGTTTCTCGGCCTTCTTTCTGCCGAACAATCCCATCCTTATACCTCCTGCGCCTGCTCTTTCCTACTCTTTTCTATATTTTTCTATCACACATGAATGCCCCTTTTTCTCATTATAACAGATCCCCACCAGAAGGATATCCCCTGTATATCCTTTCAGCCAGTCCGCATATTGGCGTTCCTTGATCTGGGTAATGGCACTCTTTGCCGACTTATTCCATTTCAGTTCTACCACCAGCGCCGGTTTGTCTATATTCCTTTTCGGAAGATACACCACATCCGCAAATCCCCTCCCCGATGGCATTTCCATAAGAGGATTCATATAATATGCTTTTGCGCTGTAATATGCCATTAATATCGTACAGGTAAGGGAATTCTCATTATGATATTGGAGTATGGATGCCGTTTCATTGTGAATAGCGGACATTCCCGCCGCCACAGCCTCCCCGTCCAGCTCCCAGGTACTTTGCAGCAGCCCGTCGGATCGCTCCAGCGCCTGCATAAGTCCATCCCAGCCTCCCGCTTTGACAGATCTCATAAATTCCTGCGCGATCTCCTGATTCGGAATGAAGACCTCCGATCTTTTCTCATCAAATGATAAATACCCGAGATGGATCAGCAAAGTAAGCACATCGTCTCTGGTCCTGAACGTTGTCATATCATTCTGACAGGTAGACGGATCAATACGGCATGGGGCGTTGCCCAGCATTTCGATCACAGCCTCTTTCAGACCGTCAAAATTCATATCGATATAAACTTTTAAAGCCTCGTAGGTTTCCGTTCCGGTCCAATAACTTCTAAAGTCGCCGCTGTCCATCAGATCCGCAACCGCCTGCGGATTATAAATATGGATTCCCCCAAGGACATATCCGTCATACCATTTCTGTGTCTCCCCGAAGTCCACTCCATAGCTTTCGCAGAGTTCTTTTACTTCCTCTTCCGTAAAACCAAAATACTCCGCCAACGAGCCGGGATTCAGCATGGAAAATTCCTTAAATATGTTGATCGCGGAATGCTCTCCGTATTTTTTAACTGGTAATATTCCTGTCATATATGCCATTTCCACATATTCCGCGCCTTTGAAAAGTCCTCTGAGGAAGTCCAGATATGCTTTCTGTATGTCCTGACGTTCTTTCGCAAAACGAAATACACAATCCCATTCATCTATGACAAAGATAAATCCTTTTTTCGTATGCGCATATATCTGCTCCAATACACTGGGCAACCCATACTGATTCATAAAGAAATAACCGCTATATTCAGATTCCAGTTCTCTGACTATCGCCTCCTGCATCTTATCGATAAAAATATCCAAATGTGATTTATCAAAAAGAAAGCGCTGCACATCCACCCGTATCACATTATGCTGATTCAAATGTGTTCCATAGGAATCGTCTCTCTCAATCTTTCTTCCAAAAAACAATTCCTTCGAATCACATCCCCTGCTATAATAAGCCACCAGCATATCTGCCGCCATGGATTTTCCAAAACGGCGCGGGCGGCTCACACAGACATATTTTGCCCTCGCTTTATTCAGTTTCCTGTTCATGAGCGCGATCATCGCCGTCTTATCAACATAAATATCATCTGTCACTGCCTGACGAAAAGCCTCATTTCCCGGATTTAGATACAGTCCCATATCGTCTCCTCCCACTTTTGCCTACCCTGGTTCATTCAGCCAGATTTTCCGTTCCTGTTTCTGCTTTCATCATACCACTGAAAACCTGCACATGGCAAGAAAATCACAAAGCACATACCCTCTGATTTCACACCCACTTCAGCTATCGTTCCTCCGCTTTCTCTGCCCTTATATATAGTTCCTTATCATTTTTATATGTACCGTCTGACCTTTTCCATATACTTCTTATAATCATCCCCGAATCTACTGATACACTCCCGCTCCTCCGCCAGGATGATCCAGTGGCAGGAAATCTGAAATACTAAAACCACCCCGGCAAGTACCAGAGAGCCTGTAAGCATATAGCTGATAGATCCAGTATGCCGCTTTTTCTTTTCCAAATACAGGCGCATAGTGCGCCGCGCGCTGCATCCCATTTTTTCCGAGAAAAGCCAGCATACCGAATCTGATCAGCAAAAAGGGAATCATTAACAAAAATCCATTCATCTTCTATCCCTGCAGCATCTCCTCAATAAAGATACCATACCCTTTTTCCGGTGCGTTCACCAGCACATGGGTCACTGCCCCGACGACCTTGCCGTCCTGCAGGATCGGGCTTCCGCTCATCCCCTGCACGATACCGCCCGTGAGGTTCAAAAGTTCCTCGTCCGTGACTAAAAGCTCCAGACCCTTGTTTCCGCCGTCATTTCCCATATGGATCGCGGTGATCTCGATATCATATTCCTTCATCTCCTCATTGACGGAGGAGATCATAGTGGCGGCTCCCAGATGGATATCCTGCTTCAGACCGATCTGCTGGGTTTCCAGATCGATTCCGTTTTCCGCCAGTTTTTCCAGATCCAGATGCCCGAATATCCCATAGGGCGTATTTTTTGTGATCTCACCGATCACATTTTCATCATCGTACTCGATCATACCGGTGAGTTCTCCGGGCACACCATCCGTTCCCTTGCGGACAGCCACGATCTTCGTTCCGTAGAGAGACCCCCGTCCCAGTTCCATCAGCTCTCCCGTATCAGAATCCGTGATGCCGTGCCCGAGGGCGCCGAAATTTCCCTGCTCGTCCACAAATGTGAGAGTACCCACCCCCTGCGCATTGTCACGTATCCAGATGCCCATTTTATATTCCCCGTTCTGATTTTGAGCAGGGGTTACCCGCTCCTCTAAGTACGCACCGTCCCGTTCGATGCCCAGAAGGACTTCTGTCCCCTGATTTTCTGAAAGCAGGCTCATAAACTGCTTTTTTCCGGTGATCTCCTCACCGTTGTAGCTTACGATATAATCCCCTTCCGCCAGATGGCTCTTTGCAGGCTCATGTACAGCGCCGTTTCTGTCATTGAAACTGCCGACGCCCACCACCATGACCCCTTTGGTCTTCAGAAATATTCCGATGGGCAGTCCCGCGGCGGAGACTTCCCGCTCTCCCACCACCTGGATCTCCACGCTCTTTAACGGAATAAGCCCCAGCCATTTCACATCCATCTGATAAGTAGTTTCCGATGCTCCTGCCACCATCGTCACCGGGCGGTACAGTCCTGTCTCCATTCTGCCCTGATCTGTTTCGATGCTGGCGCTGGCTGGCACTTTGAAATTCATCTGCTGCTCCCGTTCCGCGATCAGCCTTACCTGGGAGGGTATGGAATCATAGCATACATACCAGCCTGCGGCAAGCGCTCCCGCCAGCGCAAATGCAATGATTCCTTTATAAAAATTTTTGATTACCTTACGCATACTTCTTTTCCTCCGATGTCAACGTCCTTTTTAGTATGCGTAGGTAATCAAAATTCACTCACTCATTTTTTGTTTTATATGGAATTTTTTGCCATTTCGATCAGCTCTCTGGCATTTTCAAGGGCTGCCTGCGATATCTCCTCTCCTCCCAGCATTCTGGCGATCTCCGAAATCCGCTCCTCTTTTGCGAGCGGAGAGATCGTCGTCTTTGTCATACCGCCTTTTACATTTTTTTCAATATAAAAATGGGTATCCGCCATCGCCGCGATCTGGGGCAGATGGGTAATACAGATCACCTGTCTCTCCTTTGCCAGCATTCCCAGTTTTTCCGAAACCTTCCATGCCGTCCTGCCGCTGATGCCGGCGTCGATCTCATCAAAGATCAGCGTTTCCACCGCATCCTTATCCGCCAGCACGGTCTTAAGCCCCAGCATGATCCGGGATAATTCGCCGCCGCTTGCCACCATGGCCAAAGGACGCAGCGCCTCACCGGGATTGGTGGAGATCATGAACTCCACATCATCCCATCCCCGCATGCCTGCATGTTCCCTGTCTTCTTTGACCTGGATCTGGAACTCCACATGCATAAAGTTGAGATCCGTCAGCGCCTGCTTTAATTCCTTTTCCAGTACTTTCGCCGCCTGTTTTCTCACTTTGGAAGCCTTCTCGCAGAGCTTTTCAAAAGTTTCCTCTGCCTCCGCGAGCTGCTTTTTCAGCCCTTCCTGATAGGCATCAAAATCTGCCAGCCTCTGCCGCTCTTTTTCCCGCTTCTCCCGATATGCCAGAACTTCTTCGATAGTCTTTCCGTATTTTGTCTTCAAATGATTTACAGTGTTTAACCGTTCCTCCGTTTTTGCAAAATCCCCTTCCGCGAAATCCAGACTCTCCTGATAGTCTGCCAGATCTCTGTTGAAATCATGCAAAAGACTGTCGATCTCCTCAAGCTGCCCTGTGACGGCGGCAAGTTCCCCGTCCAGATCCGACACGGATGTCATTTCTCTGAGGGCATGCCCGATCAGATCCGCAGCGCCCTCATCGCTTCCCGCCCCTGTGAGGAGGAAGGCGTGGGAAATACTCTCCATGATCCTGCGGCTGTTTGCCATCTTCCGGTATACACTCTCCAGCTCCTCATCCTCCCCCGGCTTCAGATGCGCCTCCTCGATCTCCTGCACTTCAAACTCCGCAAGGGAAAGTTCCCTGAGCCTTTCGGCTTCATCCAGCCTGGCTTCTTCCAGCTCCCTTTTCAGGACTGTCAGCTTCTGCCAGCTCTCCTTCAGGGCGGGAAGATACGCCGCCAGCTTTTCCCCCGCATATTCGTCCAGTATCTCCTGATGCTTCTTTTTATGGAGGAGCGACTGGTGCTCATGCTGTCCGTGGATATCCAGCAAGAGCTCCGAAAGCTGCCTTACCTGCTTTGCCGTCACACTCTCACCGTTGATGCGGAAAATGCTCCGCGCAGGCTGGATCTTTCTGGAGATCATCACGGAGCCGTCCTCCCAGGGAAGATCCAGTTCTTCCATCAGTTTTTTCACCTGCGGGGAATCCTCCTGAAACAACAGCTCGATCAGGGCGTGATCCGCCCCGCTTCGGATGATATCCTTATCCGCCCGCTCTCCCAGCGCAAGATTCACCGAACCGATCAATATGGATTTTCCGGCGCCCGTCTCGCCGGAGAGGATGTTCAGTCCCTCCCCGAATTCCACTTCTTCCCTGTCGATCAGCGCCAGATTTTTTACACTTAAACTTACTAACATTCTACACTCCCATCTCTCTCCGAGCAGGATCATTTTCTTACAGTTCAGTTCCCCCAAAAACATTTCCTATGAAAGGACATAGCTGATCTTCTCGCGGACGACTTCCGCCTCCTCCGCGGAGCGGACCGCCAGCATGATCGTATCGTCCCCGGCGATGGTCCCTACGATCTCCTTCATATGCATGGCGTCAAGTGCCGCAGCCACGGCCATCGCCATCCCCGGAACAGTCTTTACGACCAGCAGGCTCTGAGCCATCCCCATGCTGCTCATCCCCTCCCGCAATACCCTCACATATTTATCGCTCATCTCCCCATGCGCTTCCCGCAGCAGCACATATTTCTGTCTGCCGTTTCCGAGGGGAACCTTGGATAATTTCAATTCCCTGATATCCCTTGAGACTGTTGCCTGCGTCACATCGTACCCATCCTGCCGCAGTTTTTCCGCCAGTTCTTCCTGCGTCTCCAGATCATATTTCTCGATCAACTCCACAATTTTTGCATGACGGTTTTTCTTCATTTCCTGTATCCTCTCTTCTTAATATATATCTTCTTTATATGACTTTTTTATCCTCTTCCATCCTGCCACAACTTACCTTATCCGCCTTTTCACAGATTTTCCATTTCCGCTCCGCTTTTCAGGCATCCATCTTTTTATGCAAAACCTCTACAAAACTGTCCTGGCTTAGTTTCAGCATTTCCGTCACTTTTCCTGCCCTCTTTATCTCCAGCCTGTCGCCGTCAGACATCTCCATCTTGACGCTCCCGTCAAAACAGGCCTCCACCTCCTGCTTGATCCCCTTTTTGTTTTCTCCGATCTCGATGGCCACCTCATCTTCCGGTGAGAGCACGATAGTCCGCGAGTGCATGGTATGGGGGCAGATCGGCGTCAGCAGGATCAGCTCCGCATGGGGCTCCACGATAGGCCCGCCCGCAGACAGATTATAGCCGGTGGAACCGGTAGGCGTCGCCACCAGGATCCCGTCCGCATGACAGGTATGTAACAATTGTCCATTCACATATATATGGAAAGAAATGATCTGCAGGGAACCCCTTCTGGTGATCGCGATATCATTCAGGGCGCAGTCCTCCTGCAGCTGTTTTTCTTTTATCTCACATTCTTCACGGCTGTCTTTTTTCCGCCGCTCTGTTCCGGCAGCCGGTATGATCCTGCCCGAGAGCATCATCCTTTTCTCTCTCGTAAAGTCATTTCGCATCAACTGGTCCAGCGCCTCTTCCAGATAATCGCTGTCCACCTCCGCCAGATACCCCAATGTGCCGAGATTCACTCCGATCAGCGGCACGCCCGAATCCGCCGCGTTCCTCGCCGCCCGAAGCAGCGTCCCGTCCCCGCCTAGCACGATCACGCACTCCACGCCCTCCGGCACTTCCAGTTCGGAGGTATCTTTGGTCTCTATCCGGCAGGTCTTTCCGTGGCGCTCCAGATAGCTCCGGATCCTGTTTGTACAGGAAAACATCGGATCTTTTTGTCTGTTTGTCACTACAAGAAAACTATCCATTCTATCCTCGTTTCCGTTTTACTTTTCCTTTAGTTCCTCTTCCCGGTCAAGCCCCGCGTGTGCCTGATCCACCACATCCTCTATCAGTTCCTTACTCTCCGCCCGTCCGGAAATCCCCGTCTTTTCCGCCAGCAAAACAGACAGCCGTTTTTCCGCCTCCTGTTCCGTCAGCTCCGAAAGTTCTTCTGATCTCCCCGGCTCTTTCCGCAGATACAGAAGATATTCGATGTTGCCCTCCGGTCCCTTGATCGGAGAAAAGGACAGCCCCGCTATCCGAAAACCGATGTCGTCCGCGAAATCCATGACCTTGCAGATCACCTCACGGTGTACCGCCTTATCCCGCACGACACCCTTTTTTCCTACTTTTTCCCGCCCCGCCTCAAACTGGGGCTTGATCAGACAGACCATCTCCCCCTCATCTTTCAGGAGGTTTCCCGCGGGCAGGAGTATTTTCGTCAGAGATATAAAAGATACATCGCAGGATGCAAAATCCGCCTGTTCCGGCAGGTCCTCTTTCGTCAGATATCGAAAGTTCGTCCGTTCCATGCATACTACCCGCCCGTCGCTTCTGAGCTTCCAGTCAAGCTGGCCATGTCCCACGTCTATGGCGTAAACTTTTTTTGCCCCGTTTTGCAGCATACAATCTGTAAATCCGCCGGTGGATGCGCCGATATCCATGCATGTCTTTTCCGACAGCACAAGCGGGAATACTTTGAGCGCCTTTTCCAGCTTCAGCCCGCCCCGGCTCACATAGGGAAGCGCCGCGCCTCTCACTTCCAGCGTCCTTATCTTCTCCGGATCAAAGGTGGTGCCTGCCTTGTCCTCCCGCTGCCCGTTGACAAAAACGTCTCCCGCCATGATGACAGCTTTTGCCTTTTCCCGGGAAGACGCAAGCCCCCGTTCCACCAGCAGCATATCAAGGCGTATCTTTTTCGGTTTTTCTTTTCTGCCTTTTATTTCATCCATCTGTTCTCCCGCCGATGCTCCCGTTTATCTTCTGCTGCCGATCCTGTTTAACTTCCGGCACAATACATTGCTTTCATGATATCAATCCTATTATCTCCCGGAGTGATATGCCGATTTTCCGCTATCTGTCATACTCCGCCGCATGGAGCCGCTTCTGCGCGCTGTCTCCCACATACTCCGTCACGATCCTCTTTGCAATACAGCCGTCCGTCAGCCCCAGTTCTTCCTCCAAAATGCTAACGCTGCCATGTTCCACATACAGATCCGGCAGGGCGATGGAAAGCACTTTCATCTGGCAGCCCGGCAGGGAGTCCACAAAGCTTCTGACGCTCTCCCCGAAACCGCCCTTCGCCACATTCTCCTCTATCGTCACCAGCAGTTTATGGCTGCCGGCAAACTCCCCGATCAGCGCCTCGTCGATGGGCTTCACAAACCGGGCGTTCACAAGGGAGCAGGCGTAGCCGATATCCTTCAGCATCTTCCTGACGGAAACCGCAGTCTTCACCATACTTCCCACCGCCATCAGGCAGATATCCTCCTCCTCGTAGAGCACTTCGCTCTTTCCGTATTCCACCGGTTTCCGGAACTCCTCCAGGCCGTCGTAGGCCTCGCCTCTGGGATAGCGGATCGCGATAGGTCCCTCAAACTGCAGGGCAAACTTCAGCATATCCGACAGCTCCCACTTATTTTTCGGCGCCATCACATGCATATTCGGTATCATCGACAGATAAGACAGATCAAAGATCCCCTGGTGCGTCTCCCCGTCGCTTCCCACAAGCCCCGCCCGGTCGATGGCAAAGATCACCGGCAGATTTTGGATACAGACATCATGGATGATCTGGTCATAAGCCCTCTGCAGGAAAGAGGAATACACGGCGACCACCGGGCGCATCCCGCCTGCCGCAAGCCCTGCCGCGAAAGTCACGGCATGCTCCTCCGCGATGCCCACGTCAAAAAACCGCTCCGGATAAATATTCCGGAAACGCTTGAGTCCCGTGCCGTCCGCCATCGCCGCCGTGATCGCCACCACCCGTTTATCCCTTGCCGCAAGTTTGATCATCACTGTGGAAAAAATATCGGTATAGTTTGCTTTCGTGCGGGGATGTGCGGGAAGCCCAGTCTCGATCTCAAAGGGTTCCGCGCCGTGGAATCTCGCCGGGTGCTTCTCCGCCGGCATATAGCCCTTCCCCTTGGTTGTCAGCATATGTATCAGGACAGCTCCCTTCACCTTTTTCGCCTCCCGGATGAATCTGGCCATCTTCAATGTGTCATGGCCGTCCACCGGTCCCATATAGGTGACGCCCAGATCCTCGAAATACATACCCGGCACCACAAGGCGCTTCACATCGTTTTTCACCCGGCGGATCCCCTCCACCATAGTCTCTCCGTGATGGAGCCCGATCAGCGTATTATAAACCGTATTTTTCAGATCCAGATAGTTTTCCGTGGTGCGGATCGCATTCAGATACTTGGACACGCCGCCCACATTTTCGGAGATGGACATATTGTTGTCATTCAATATGATGATAAAGTTGGTTTCCAGCTTGCTGGCGTTGTTGATCGCCTCGTAAGCCATGCCGCCGGTCAGGGCGCCGTCGCCGATCACCGAGACAACAGTGAAATCCTGTTTCTGCAGATCCCTCGCCTTCACCATACCGAGCCCCGCCGAGATCGAAGTGGAACTGTGCCCCGTGTCAAAACTGTCGCAGTCGCTCTCCTTCCGCTTCGGGAAGCCACTCATGCCGCCGTACTTGCGCAGCGTGTCAAACCCCTGCACCCTGCCGGTCAGCAGTTTGTGGGTATACGCCTGATGTCCCACATCCCAGATGATCTTATCCTTCGGCAGATCCAGGGAAAGGTGCAGCGCCATGGTCAGCTCCACACAGCCCAGATTGGAACCTAAATGTCCGCCGGTAACGGAGATCTTCCGGATCAGAAACTCCCGGATCTCCTGCGCCAGATCGCCCAGATGCTCTTTCTCTATTTTTTTGATATCGTTCGCTTTTTTGATCTTTTCCAAGTACATAACGGCCTTGCCCCCATGACTGACTGCTCTTTTACTTTCTTCTTGTGATCAGGCTGATGATCAGCTCTTCCAGAAACTCATTTTTCTTCCCGCCGCTCTGCAGGATCTCCAGCGCCTCTCTGGAGAGCTTTTCCACATCCTGTCTGGATCTCTCCAGCCCGTAAACCGACACATATGTCAGTTTGTCGTTTTTCTCGTCGCTCCCCACCGGCTTTCCCAGCTCTTCCAATGTGCTGGTGATATCCAGGATATCATCCTGTATCTGGAACGCGATGCCGATGCAATAGCCCGCTTTTTCCAGTTTCTTTACGTCCTCTTCCCCCGCTCCCGCAAGGTGGGCGCCGATCATCATCGCAGATTCGATCAGCGCCGCCGTCTTATGCGCATGGATGAACAGCAGTTTTTCCCCGTCCAGCTGTAGTTTACGCTTTTCCGCCTCCACATCCACAGCCTGTCCGCCGATCATGCCGTAAATACCGGCTTTCTCCGCCAGGATCTTCAGCGCGCCGCCCGCCTTATCCGCACCTTCCTCCATCGAAAATGCCCTGCAGGCCGTCTCAAAGGCAAAGTTCAGCAGGCCGTCCCCCGCCAGGATCGCCATGGCTTCCCCGTAAACGGCGTGGGTCGTCTTTTTCCCCCTCCGGTACAGGTCGTTGTCCATCGCCGGCAGATCGTCATGTACCAGGGAATAGGTGTGGATCATCTCCTGCGCCGCCATGAACGGCTCCACGATCCGGCCGCTGCCCCCGAACATCCTGTAGCATTCCAGCATCAGAAGCGGCCGCAGCCTCTTCCCTCCCGCCAGAAAACTGTAATTCATCGCCTCCAAAAGGCTCTTTTGAAATCCCTCCTCCTTCGGAAGGTACTTCCCGATCACCTTTTCGGTGTACGATACGCGCTCCTGCAGTTCTTTTTGAAAATCCATGTCACAAACTCCCATTCCGGTTCTTCTGCCGATCAAAATTCCTCTAATTCCCCGTTTTCATTCAGCTTCAGTACACTTTTTTCTACTCTGTCGATGGTTTCATTACACTGTTTTAACAGCTTCATTCCCTCCTGATACACCCGGAAGGATTCCTCCAGCGAAATATCCGGGGATTCCAGTTCGCTTAACATTTCATCCAGCTTTTCAAAGGATTCCTCCAGACTGATCTCCTTCTTCTCTTCTTCCATACCTTAACTCCTTCTATGAGAAAAGTATTCCCATTACACCCGCCTAAAATTCAGCGTCCTTTTTTCAATGTATTTATCACTGCCGGTCTCCCGAAGGTGCACGATCGTCATTCGCCTGTATTTACCGCTTCCGCCTCCACGAAACCGTCCGTCACAAAAATCTTCAGCCTGTCCCCGGCTTTCACCTGTTTCACAGAAACCAGCGTCTTCCCCTCCGCCGTGCTGACGTAGGAATACCCCTGTTTCAATTTTTCAAGCGGGGAAAGTCCCTTCATCCGCTCAACGTAGAGAAGCAGTTTCTGTCTCTTCTCCGCCAGCTTCTGATCCATGGCATCCTGCAGCGCCCCCTCAAGGTTCATCGCAAAGTTCCGTTTTTCCCTGATCTGCGAAAGAGGGCTTAAATACCGGAGTCTTGTCTTCCTGTTCTGAAGCTGCATGGAAGCCTCGCGGAGCTTTCTCTCCATCCCGCGGCGGTACATCTCCCGCACCCCCGAAAACCGCTCCGACAGCTCCCTGATATCATAGACCGCCAGTTCCGCCGCCGCGGAAGGCGTGGGCGCCCTCAGATCCGCCACAAAATCGGTGATCGTGGTGTCCGTCTCGTGTCCCACCGCGGAGATTACGGGCACGGTGCACTCAAATACCGCCCTCGCCACCGCCTCCTCATTGAAAGCCCACAGATCCTCGATGGAGCCGCCGCCCCTTCCCACGATCATCACATCCACGCCCAGATCTTCCAGCGCGTGAATGCCGTTTATGATACTGGGCGCCGCCCCCTCCCCCTGCACAATAGCGGGGTACAGTATGATCTGCACATAGGGGTTCCTGCGGCCCGCGATGTTGATGATATCCCGCACCGCCGCCCCGGTCTGCGCCGTCACCACACCCAGCGTCCTGATATACTTCGGGATCTTCCGCTTATACTGCGCCGCGAACATCCCCTCTTCCTCCAGTTCCCGCTTCAACTGTTCGAACCGCGCATAGAGATCGCCGATGCCCTGCCGGACGATCTTCTGCGCATAGAGCTGATACTTCCCGTCCCGCTCATAGACATCCACCCTGCCGGTCACGACGATCTGCATCCCTTCCGTCATCTGAAATGCAAGACCGGAACGACTGCCGGCAAACATCACGCAGGCAATCGTCCCGGAACGGTCTTTCAGGGTAAAATAAATATGCCCTGAAGTATGATATTTACAGTTGCTGACCTCGCCTTTTACGGAGATGGACTGAAGCATATAGTCCTGCGTAAACATGTTTTTAATATAAGAATTTACCTGGGCAACCGTATAGACATTTTGTGCCATGACCTTACCTCGGTTCCTCCGCTTTCGCAAATTTCGCCAGAACCCCGTTCACAAAAGATGCCGAGCCGTCCTGCCCATAACTCTTCGCCAGTTCCACCGCCTCATTGATCGCCACGCCGGTGGGGATCCTCTCGTCAAAACAGATCTCGTAAACCGCGAGGCGTATGATCGTAAGGTCCACCTTACCCATACGCTTCGTGCTCCAGCCTGTGGCTTTTTCGTCTATCATCGCATCGATTTCGGGGAGCTTTTCCACAATGGCGTCAAACTTCCCCGTAATCTCCAGCTTGTCCTTCTCAGCCGCATCCTCCGGGAAATCTTCCGCATCTTCCAAAAACAATTCCTTCTGCTCTTCCATTTCCTCGGCTTTATAAAATTCCACACGGAACAGCAGCTTAAAGATGCGTTCCCTTATTTCCCGTCTATTCATAATATCTCCGGTTATTTCATCTGTAGTTTGAGTTTACTTTGACGCCTTCACCATATTGACGCCGGCGATCCTGATGTTCACATCCGTCACTTCCAGCCCGGTCATGCTCTCGATCGCATTCTGCACCTTCGTCTGAATATCCCGCCCGGTTGTCGGAATATTGTATCCATACTCAATATTGACGGAAATATCCACTTTCACTTTCTTATTGTAAACTTCTACCTTCACACCCCTGGCTATATTCTTATACCCTATCTTATTCATCAGCTCATGGGTGATATTCCCGACCATGGAGGAAACCCCCTCCACCTCCGTAGCCGCCAGTGCCGCTATCATCGCCACCACGTCGTCTGCGATCTTCACAGAACCCATGCTGTCGTCTTCCCTCAATTCCAGACTCTGTCTTTCCATCTCTTTACTCATTTTCTCTTCTCCTGTTTTATTTTATATTTTCTGCACTATCCATATGATCCTGCAAATCACTTCACAATAAAACGCCAACTCACTCTTCCGACAACTCTTCTATATCTAAACCAGTATACCAAAAAACTCCGCTTTTGCAAAGCATATCTTTTTTCGATTCCCCGGCACTTTACTCCCAAAAACTGATCGTCCCCATCTCCTCATTCCCGGAATAAGCGATCTTATACTCCCCGTCCGCCGCATAAGTCCCGAAATAATCGAAAATCTTCTGATTCCCGATCAGATTGCTGAAAATATCCTGATAAGCCTGAGCGTCTGAAGCTTTGAGCGTCACAGCATTCCTCCCCTGTGCCTTCGCCTCCTCAAAGATCGCCTGAATTTTCCCTTCCTCATAACCGTCCAGATAAAGCCCTTCCCTGACGAAATAATTGTCCTTTGCAGAAGTACATGCCGGAACCATAAATTGCGGATCAACATAGTGATTTTTCCTGATCTCCGCATCCGTCACACAAAGGTAACTGTAATCGATATTCGGTGCTCCCTCTTTTTCACTCTCTGCCGACGAGTAATAAGAAGGATCGCCCCAGGTTGCATCCATATGATAATATGCCCCATCGATCTGTACAATATTCCATGCATGGGAATCGCCGTTTGTCGTCCCGTTTACGATAATACACGGAATACCGAGATCATTCAGCAGATACTGCGCCGCCTTGGCATAACCGTTGCAGACGGATTTTTTATCCAGAAATACAGAGCAGATATTCTGGTTATCCGGCGAGTCCATACTGTAATCCGTGGAGAGGATCAGATCCTCATAAACCCGCTTCACCGTCTCATACTCGTCATACCCCATCAGGCCGCCAACCCGCCTTTCCACCTCCGCATCGATTATCTTCTGCCTTCTCGCCACTTCCCCGGCATCGTAGGTATATCTGCCGGAAAACGTAATGTACTGTACCTCTTCATTTCTTGTGTACTGTGTATATGTATAACCGTTCAGGTAAAAAAACTCCGGATGGTCGTTGATAATACTCTGGTAGACTCTCGGCAGGATCTCCGCGTCTGTCGTGGAGATCAGGATCTCCTCCGCCTGCCTTGCCAGGATCTGATAACATTCCGCATAGAGAACTTTCTCCGTGCTTCCCAGTTGTTCAAAGTAATAATTCCCTGACTGCGCCTCCAAAAGCCCGATGATATCTGATTCAGAAAGCCCGATCTCCTCCCGCCTTCTCTCAAGCTCATCCCCGGAAAGACTCTTACTCCCCTCCTCGACCTGATTTTCCTCGATCTCAAATCCTTCCGCACCGCCTGAATTTTCGGAAGAAACCTCCTCCGGCGCCGCCTCCGCGTTTTCCGGCTCCTGATCCTCTTCTCCCGCCGCCTCATCCTCCGGCCCGCTCACCTCCGCCTCCGATGGTTTCTCAGGAAAATCCCTGACGCCGCTGCACCCTGTCAGCCAGAAAACACAAGCCAAAAACACAGACAGCACAGTAAATACCGGCTTTCTTCCTCTCCTGTTTCTTCCGCTTCCTCCGTTCTCACTCTTTTTCAGCAAAAAACACATGTTATTTTTTAGTTCCTCCCAAACTCGGACAGCCTAAGCTCCTTATTCCGCTCACATGTCATCCGGATACTCCACTCATTCACGAACAGAAGCAGCGGATTCCCCTTCAGATCCTGAATCTTCTTCATATCGGAAGTTCCCTGAAGCCTTGCCACATCGATCTCATCCTTATTTTCGATCCAGCGGATATACTCGTAGGGAAGCTGGTCCAATGCGATATCGACCCGGTATTCATTCTCCAGACGGTACTTTAACACTTCAAACTGCAGGACGCCCACCACGCCCACGATGATCTCCTCCATGCCGCCCGCCAGCTCCTGGAATACCTGAATAGCGCCTTCCTGGGCGATCTGGCTGATCCCCTTGATAAACTGCTTTCTCTTCATTGTATCCATCTGACGCACTCTCGCAAAATGCTCCGGCGCGAAAGTGGGGATCCCTTCATATTGAAAATTCTCCTTCGGCATGCAGAGCGTATCACCGATGGAGAAGATACCAGGATCAAAAACGCCTATGATATCCCCCGCATAGGCCTCCGTCAAAATCTTCCGCTCGTCCGCCATGATCTGCTGAGGCTGGGAAAGCCGCATGACCCTGCCGCTCTGCACATGCCGCACCTCCATCGCCGCATCATACTTCCCGGAACAGATCCGCATGAACGCGATCCTGTCCCTGTGTGCCTTGTTCATATTGGCCTGTATCTTAAACACAAACGCGGAAAAGTCATGTTCTGCGGGCGAGATCAGCCCTATATCCGCCTTTCGCGGGAGGGGCGTTGTCGCCATCTCCAGAAAATGCCGCAAAAAGATCTCCACACCGAAATTGGTCAAAGCCGATCCGAAAAATACCGGTGTCAGATCGCCGCTCCTGACATCCGCCAGATCAAACTCCGCGCCGGCGCCGTCCAAAAGCTCCAGCTCCTCTGACAGCTTGTCCATAGCCTCCGCGCCGATAGCCTCCGAAAGCTCCTCCCTGTCGCCCAGTGAGATCTCTCTTGAGATTCCCTCCTTTGTCCCTTTTTCCGTGTCGGAATAGGTGATGACCTTGTTCCCGTCCCTGTCATAGACCCCCTTGAAGCCCTTTCCGGAACCGATCGGCCAGTTTACGGGGCAGGTCGCGATCCCCAGTTCTTTCTCCACCTCATCCAAAAGATCAAAGGTATCGTTGGCATCCCGGTCCATCTTGTTGATGAACGTAAAGATCGGAATATGCCGCATGGCGCAGACCTTGAACAGTTTCCTCGTCTGCGCCTCCACGCCCTTCGACGCGTCTATGACCATCACCGCGGAATCCGCCGCCATCAGCGTCCTGTAGGTATCCTCCGAAAAGTCCTGATGCCCCGGCGTATCCAGAATATTGATGCAGCATCCTCCGTACTCGAACTGCAGTACGGAGGAGGTGACGGAGATACCTCTCTCCTTCTCGATCTCCATCCAGTCCGATACCGCATGTCTCGCCGTAGCTTTTCCCTTGACGCTGCCGGCAAGGTTGATCGCGCCGCCGTATAATAAAAATTTCTCCGTAAGTGTTGTTTTCCCCGCATCCGGGTGAGAAATAATAGCAAACGTTCTTCTCCGATTAATTTCCTTCGTATGATCTGTCACTTGTGTTTCCTCCGGTTTCCATATACTGAACATACACAGGCAAAACAGGGAGTAAGGCTTCTCCCTGTTTTCCCTTTTTGACGCCAATATGAGTAGTATATCACATAATCTTTTTAATTCAAAGTGGTACTGATCACAATATTTTCAATCGGTGTCCCGGTCTTTCTCATCACGATGTCCTCGATCTGTGCCCGCTGGGAGTCCGAAAGATCCGCGTTTGACACCACCACATCCACCGTATCCCCGGTGATGCTGACCACCGCATCCTCAAATCCCCTCGCCTCGAGCAGTATTTCCGCGGACATTTCCTTCTCCGCCGTCTCGGTCAGGCCGACGATGCTGTTCAGCGCGACCTGCTTCTGGTCATCCGCTATGTTGGTGCTGTTGATGATCTCCATCAGCGCGGCCTTGTTTTCCGCTCTGGTCTGCTCCTTCATCAGCTTTGCGCCCTGCAGGGTATTGACATTGACCGTCGCCGTAAAGACCGCCTCTCCCGGCACTTCGCCCTCCTGCACATCCGAGCTCTCCGCCAGCATGCTTTCTATGGAGGCCAGCTCATCCTCATAGCCGTCGTCGATATCCGCCACATCGCTGTCCAGGCTTTCGATATCCGTCAGCATATCCTCATCGGAAATGTCCAGCGCAGCCGCCTCACCGTCGGTGGCGCTCATATCGCTGTTCACATCCATCTCCGCCAGTTCATCCGCCGTATATGTATCTTCCACCGTGTATTCTATCATACTCGCCGCTTCCGACGCAGTATTTTCCGCCTGTTCCTCTCCGTCCCCCTCCGATATGGTGATCTGATCCGATACGTCACCGGAAAAATGCAGATAACCTGCAACCGCGATCATCAGGGCTAAAGCCGTTATCATAAGCTGATTCTTTTTAAATATTTTCTTCAAACCTCTCTCCCCTTTAAGATTTCATTCTGATTACTTTTATTCTATGCTCGTTCAAATTAAATAATACTCCAACCGCACCAATTATATTTTCTTTTACCTTCGCATTTCCCGCCCCTTCGGCAAGAACCACCACTCCCGTCACTTCCGGAAGTTTTCTCTGTACCACATAAGGTATTTCGTTTCCCTCCGCATCCCTCAGATAGATGACTTCCTCCCGCTGTCCGTTTTCCGTATTTTTTCTTCTGCCCCCGGCGTCGTCCATCTCCTCCAGATCGGTCGTATTTACTTCCCTGTCCTTCTCGAGTATTTCCGTCCCTGTGTCCGCGACAGTGATCATCACCTGTACCTTCCCCGCCCCTTCCATACCGGAGAGCACCTCCTCCACCCGTTTTTCCAGCTTTTCCACATAAGAATCCAATTCATAACATTCGTTATTATTTAAATCCCCTGCGCTTTCCCCGGTTTCTTTTACATTTTCTTTCACACTGTCCGCTGTTTTTGTGATTTTCCCTCCTTCCTGTCCGTTTTCTTCCCCGGAAATACCGATATTTCCCATTTCCTCCTTTTCCCTGTCAGTGGGCAGGGAGATGATCAGAAGAAGTACCCCTATCAGCACAAGTACGATATAATCCTCTTTTTTCATGTTGCGGATCTTCAGCTTCCACTTCTCAATGACTTTATCAGTCAATCAAAATCACCTCCACTTTCTCCTCCTCCACGGCGAAGACAAGGGCAAGCTGCCTGCGAAACACCAAAAGCCTGTCTTTTACCGTCTCCATATTTTCCCCGCTCTCCCGTCCCGCCGCCTCCTCTGCCACTGTCTTTTCTTCTGTCCCCATATCTCCGATATCCACCTTCCCGATCTCGACCCGCCTGATCTTTTCCGTTTCGGCAGGGTCCTTCGCACCGGCAGCCTTTTCTCCCTCCTTCCCATCTCCCTCTTTCTCCGCTCCGACGGCCTCTTCGCCCTCTGTCTGCCCCTCCGCTTTTGCCGTCTCGTAAAAGCCATCCGCCCTTTTCACAAATACCTGCCATGTATCTTCTTTTTGCTCTACCCTGTCGATCTCAAATCCGTATTGCCCGGCAAAATCATTATATCTCAACTTGATTTCTTCCATTGTATATTTCTCCACCAGGTTTTCCATCGAAATCCCGGGCATAAGCCCTTCATCCGTGCCGCCCATATCCAACTGCCGAAGGAGCGCCTCCTCAATGCTGCGCTGCATATTCGCCACGGCTCCTCCTGCCGCCGGCATATCTCCCTTTTGAATGCCGAGAGTCTGGAGAAAATTCAGGATCATCCCCACGATCCCCGCCAATACCAGAAGCTCCAATATCATCCGGCAGATCTTTTCATACTTTTTTCCGCTCTGAAAATGAAGCAGCGTCTCTCCGCAGATCATAAAAATGCACAACTCTTTTATCTGTTCCCGCATTATACTTACTCTCCTTTGTCTCCGCCCTCACTCCCCGCTCCCGCATATTTCTCCCCGGTCACATATTCCTGTTCACCGCCAGCACCGAGATCGCGATGCTCAGCAAAAACAGCGCGATCCCGGTCAGCAATACCCTGCACAGCAGAAATGCCGCCTCCGCCACCTTGTCCGAACAGGTTGTCAGCCTCGAATGATTCACGATCGCCCCCAGCGCCGAAGAAAGCTTCAGACATCCCGCCAGAACAAAGATCTTACACAGAGGGACCAGACACAAAAAAATAAGCGTCACCGTAAAAAAGATCCCCACGCCGTTCCGGATCAGGATAGCGGAACCCACAAAGATTTCCGATATTCCCTCCGAGATATTCCCTACTCCCGGCACCATTCCTGCCACTTTTTTCGCGGTATTCCACTTCAGAGAATCTATAACAGGTGTTATTAATGCCTGCAGGATCCCCACGCTGCCCACGATCCAGAGCACGGCCTTCAGCAAAAGCTCTATTCCCCGTTTCAGGCTCTGCAGGATACCTGTCAGTTTCTCCCCGCTCCATACGCCGTTCATGACAGCCAACAGCATGTACAGTTCTATCCCGGGCAGGGCGACGCGGCAGAATATCTCCTCCACGCACCAGATCACAAACAGGACTCCTTCATAATATACGGTTGCCGTGGCAGAGCCGTTTGTCATCCCCAGCGCCGCCGTGTACGCCGGAATCAATATCCTGACAAAATCCGTCATGGACAAAAGGATCCTCTCCGTCTCCTGATAGATGCTCCGAAATACCCTGGCCAGCATGATGCAGAGCAGTAAATACAGAAAATAAAAGCCCAGATGCGATACCTGTTTGCTTTCCACAATATCCATCACCACCGTGAACAGGGCGGACAGCACCGCAAGCAGAAGAATGTTCATAAATATCTCCCGCCCCGCCGAAAACTCATAAAACAGATTCCCTGCCGCCTGCGCACCGAACTCCCTGATGCTCTCCTTCAGATTCCCCCTCAGGATCTCCTGCCATAATTTCCCGGTATCCAGTTCGTTCTTTCCGTAGGCATCATCCAGATAATCCGTGATCTCCTGCATATAGTTTTCATTCCAGAGCCGGTTTAATTCCTCAGAGATCCCCTCCAGCATCTCCCTTTCTTCTGTCGATCCCTCCTCATTTTGCGCCACCTCCTCCATGAAAGAAGCCTTGCATTTTATGTCAAAAATCATAAAAAAAAGAAAGAATTCCAGGCAAATAATTAATAACACATGTTTTTTCATACAAAATTCCCTATCGTCTGCAACAGGGAGATCACGATCGGCAGCCCGAATAACAAGATGCAGACTTTTCCGAATACCTCTATCTGTCCCGCGATCGTCTGGAATCCCGCGTCTTTGCAGATACCGGCGCTGAATTCGCAGATATAGGTGATCCCGATCATTTTCAGCAGAATGTTCAGATATTCCCGGTTCGCCGCAACATACTGCTGCAGCTGCCCGAACTGTTCAAATACTTTGGAAAGGTATTCCACGATAAACACGCAGATCAGCCCGCCGCAGGCCACACCGATATATGCGGCATACTCCGGCCGCAGTATTTTAAACTGCAGTGCCAGCAATACTGCCAGCACGCCCAACAGGCATATTTTGATAACAACCATCTTCCGCCCTCCCATTTTCCGGCCGAAGCCCCACAGATCATCATGAAGTCCTTCCTGATAAATCAGCTCTGCCTCCGCCTGAAGCCCTGAAGCTTTTCCGATCCTGCAGTATATTACAGCGAAAACAGATTCTGAATAGACATGAACAGATCATAAATATATGGCATGATCCAGGTCAGCACCAGAATAAGTCCGGCCAGAGACACTAAAAAAGCCTGCTCTTCCCTGCCGCTGTGCTTTAGTACCTGTCCCAGTATTGTGACCAGTATCCCTACCGCCGCTATTTTAAAAATCACACTAACAGTCATGTCCATCCCCCTATCCCTGCTTTCAGAGCAGAAGAATCGTCAGGAGAAGCCCTCCCATCACGCCTGCGCATAAAGTCAGTTTATTCTTCTCCCTGCTTATTCTTTCCTGCTCTTCCTGATGCTTTCTTATGTATCCTTCCGCCTCTTTCAGTATTTTACTCATTAGGTCGCCGTCCTCAAAACAAAGCCGTCCGCCCAGTTCTTCCACTTCCTCTTCTATCTCTCTTTTTACAGGTTCTCTCTGAAAGATGAGCCCTGCCTCCCTCCGCCATATCTCCCCCAGAGTCTCGCCGCCGTCCTCCTCCAGCGCCCTGCCGATCCTGTCCAGAAACATCTTTTTATCTCCTGTCAGGTGACGGCCGGCTCTTGCGCATATTTCCGGCAGGGACGATTTCTGGAAAGCGATCTCATTTTCCATCAGCCTGAGCAGCTCCCGCCAGGACCTGCATCTCTCCAGATACGCCGCACGTTCCCTCACGATAGTAAGGGCACAGCCGCTGCTTCCCGCTATGATCACTAAAATCCCCAAGATCCGCAGCATACAAAGCCTTCCTCACTTATATATTTTTTTTACCATGCAGCTCCCGTTCTCTTTTGCCATCACGATAAATCTCTGGAACGCCTTTTCCGTCAGAAGGCCGCGCATAAAAGATTTCTGTTTCAGCTCTTCTATATCCTCCGCGTGAATGGTCGCCAGTATGTGGCATCCGCATCTGAGCACCCTCTCCACCGCATCCGCGTCCGCAGGGCTTCCCAACTCATCCACCGCGATAACTTCCGGCGCCATGGAACGGATCAGCAGCATCATCCCCATCGCCTTGGGGCATCCGTCCAGCACATCCGTCCGGATTCCCAGATCGTTCTGTGCCACGCCGAGATAACTCCCCGCCAGTTCCGATCTTTCATCCACCACACTGACAAACCGCCCCCTTCCCCATTCGTTTCCGTTGGAAACCTCTCTGACAAGATCCCGCAGCAACGTGGTTTTCCCGCATCCCGGCGGTGACAGGATCAATGTATTACAAAGCCTCCCGCCTTCATAGACCTGCGGAACCACCGGCTTTGCAGCACCTTTTACCTCGTGGGCGATCCTTATATTTAAATAACGTATGTTTTTTATTGTGCGGATCCTGACCTCATCCTCCAGTACGACCTGTCCCGCCAGCCCAACCCTGTGTCCGCCCGGCAATGTCAGATATCCCTGCCGTATTTCGTCCGCAAAAGCATAGACCGAGTATTTGCAGATATGCTGTATCACCTGCTCCATCTCCCGGGCATCCATATATTTAGCTCCGGAAGCCTCTTTCGTAAGCTGCCCGTCTTTTGTCAGGAAATATTCCTGCTGCTTTTTAATAATGATCACAGGCTTTTCCGCCCGCAGCCGTATTTCCTGCATATTTTCCGCCTCGGCTGCCGTTTTATAAAAAATCTCCCGCAGAGAGGAGGGAAACATATGCAGTATTTCTTCTTTTTTCATGAAGATATCCCTTTTCAAAACAACTATATCTTGATGCCGCATCTTCCCTATGCCTATATATATGTACCTGTCCTTCTTTTCATCACTTTTATTTCATAAAGAGCACAAAAAAAGCCGGGCCATGTATTACCATGACCCGGCACTGTCATCTTATAAAATATATTTTCTCAACAGGGAAATAAGTTCATCCAGATTGATCGGCTTCGCCGTATGTGCGTTCATACCGCTGTCCAGACACTTTTTGATATCCTCCGAAAAAGCATCCGCCGTCATGGCGATGATCGGTATCGTCTGTGCGTCCTGCCTCTCCAAAGCCCTGATCGCGCCGGTCGCTTCATAGCCGTTCATGACCGGCATGCGGACATCCATCAAAATCGCGTCATACTCCCCTTCCACAGACTCCTTAAACTTTTCAAGACATATCTTTCCGTTCTCCGCCCACTCAAGTTCCATGTCGAGATCCGTGAGCAGTTCTTTTAATATCTCCCAGTTCAGTTCATTATCTTCTGCAACCAGTATACGATGGCCCGCCAGTTCCTTATCATCTTCCTTTTCATCCGGCTTCTCATCGATATTCATATACTTCCTCAGCCCGTAGTATAAAGTGGAACGGAACAGCGGTTTTGCGATAAAGCCGTCTATCCCGGCCTCCCTTGCCTCCTCCTCAATGTCATTCCAGTCATACGCGGAGATCAGTATGATCGGCATATCATCATCCACGATCTTTCTGATCTCTCTGGCAACCGAGAGCCCGTCCATACCGGGAAGCTTCCAGTCGAGCAGGACGATCTGGTAGTCATCCCGCATCTGATGGTGCTTCTTTACCATCTCCAGCGCCTTCTCCCCGCTCAGCGTCCAGTCTGCCTGAATGCCGATGGAATCCAACGCCTCCACCGCCGTGCGGCATAAGGTCTCATCATCGTCAACCACCAGCATCTTCCATGCCGGAAGGATCATATTCAGTTCCCGCGCCTGAGCCTTCTCAAAATCCACCACAACCTGGAACTTTGTACCTCTGTTCGGCTCACTGTCCACTGTGATGGTTCCTTCCATCGCATCTACGATATGCTTTGTGATCGCCATCCCAAGACCGGCGCCCTCTGTCTTATGCACCCGCTTGGTATCCGCTCTGGAATAGGAGTCAAAAACATGCGCCACGAATTCCGGCGTCATCCCGATCCCGTTGTCCTGTACGACAATATGAGTCCTGACGAATTCATCCCCCTTTTCGGGCGCTTCGTTTTCCTGATATAAATAGAGCTGTATCGTACCGCCCTCCTGCGTATACTTCACTGCATTGGACAGCAGATTGAGCAGTATCTGGTTCAGCCGGACGCTGTCACAGTACACTTCCTCCGCCATAATGTTGTCGATATGTACATTGAAATTCTGGTTTTTCGCTTTTACCTGCGGCTGTACGATACCGACTACCCCCTCCACTATTTCCTGCAGGGAGATCTGTTCCGCCGTCAGTGTCATTTTGCCGCTCTCGATCTTGGACATATCCAGTACGTCGTTGATCAGCCCCAACAGGTGCTTTCCGGAGAGCGTGATCTTCCGAAGGCAGTTCTGTACCTGCTCCCTGTCGTCGATATGCGCCGTCGCGATGGCCGTCATTCCCACGATGGCATTCATCGGCGTACGTATATCATGGCTCATATTGGACAGGAATGTACTTTTTGCCTTTGTCGCCTCGATTGCTTCCTGTCTTGCCGCCTCCAGATCCTCCATCTGCCGGCGCATCATCCTGTAATAGACAAAGAAAATAATAAGCAGTACAAAAAGCACGATCCCGCAGACGGACATTGTGGAAACTGTCCGGTTCCTGTTCATTTCCTCCACCGTTTCGTCCAGAATGCCAAAGGGCAGTATCGTCACCAGATGCCATTCCGAATAGGGGAGCGGCGTACAGTATATCTGCTGGCTGCTTCCGTCAAAATTCACAATGGTGGAAAAATTTTCCTTTTTCTTCATCGCATCGGAAAGTTCCTGAATATATGCGCTCACCGTATTCTGGGCGACATTTTCGTATTTCTCGTACAGGCTCGTAAAATAATCCGGATACTCATCGCTTATATCGCTTACGATGAAAGTTCCGTCCTCCCTGATGATATTGGAAAAGATCAGCGTGTTGTCCTCCTCGGTGCCAAGCATCGTGCTGATATATTCTATGGGGATCGCCACGACAAGCGCCATGGATCTTGCGTTGTCCTCCATGGGATAATCCGCATCGACGCCGAACAGGACCACCTTGTTGCCGGATTGGTCCTCCCCCACAGCCACTTTCTTTTCGCCCTCCCTCAGCGAAGCATAAAAAGGTTCCGGATCGGCCAGCTCGATCTGCTCCCCGTCCAGCATCTCCAGAACGCCGTCCTCCGAACAGAGAGCCAGATAATTAAAATTCCTGACTCTGGCCCTGTAAACCAGTTCCTCATACAGATCTTCCTCGTCTTCCGAGACAACAGACACTATGGCGTCTGCCTGTTCCAGCTTCAGGTCGATCAATGTCCGGAAATGCGCGGTGATCCGTTCGCTGATACCCGCCATGTACAGATTTCCCAGCTTATTGATGGATCTTTCACTCACCCGGCTCATGTAATACCCGAGGCAGATAAATGCTCCTATACTGATCAACAGCAGGAAGACAAAGCTTCCCAACAAAAAATGCGTCGTGTGATTTCCTTTTTTTGCATTCTGGCTGTCCATGCATGTTCCTCTCAATATCTTATTTTCCTATTTTTATCGGTCTTTTTTCTTTGCTCTGCAATTAACTCCGCAGTGCAGCTCGGAAAACCTGCGGCTTTCCTCGTTATTATACCACACTTTCTTTCTTCTCACAATATCGCCGTCGCAATGATCCGCACCGCGAAAGCGCACACCCATGCGATCGCACACTGCCCGATGACCACCGCAAGCGCCCATCTGCCGCCCAGTTCCCGCTTCACCGACGCCACCGCCGCCACACAGGGCGTATAGAGCAGGCAGAACACAAGGAGGGATGCCGCGGAAACAGGCGTCAGCATCTCCGCGATCAATTTCTCGGAACCAAAAAGCACGGTCAGCGTGGACACCACACTCTCCTTTGCCATAAAACCGGTCATCAGCGCCGTGGAAATCCGCCAGTCCCCGAACCCGAGCGGCACGAACACCGGCGTTATCACGCTTGCCATCATGGCGAGGATGCTCTCTCTGGAATCCTCCACGATGCCGAAATGCAGGTTGAAGGTCTGCAAAAACCAGATCACTATGGTCGCTATAAAGATCACCGTAAAGGCCCGCTGCAAAAAATCCTTTGCCTTTTCCCATAAAAGCTGCGCCACATTTTTTGCTCCCGGCAGCCTGTAGTTCGGCAGCTCCATCACGAAGGGGACCGCCTCCCCTTTAAACAGCGTACTCTTAAAGATCAATGCCGTAAGGATGCCTGCTAAAATGCCGAAAAAGTACAGCCCGACCATGATCAGCCCGCCTTTTCCGGGGAAAAATGCCGCCGTAAAGAAACCATAGATCGGCAGTTTCGCGGAACAGCTCATAAAGGGCGTAAGCAGGATCGTCATCTTGCGGTCCCTCTCCGAGGGGAGGGTCCTGCTCGCCATCACGCCGGGCACCGTACAGCCGAAACCGATCAGCATCGGAACAATGCTCCTGCCGGAAAGGCCGATCTTTCTCAGCAGCTTGTCCATCACAAAAGCGACCCGCGCCATATAGCCGGTATCCTCCAGCAAAGACAGAAAGAAAAACAGCGTGACGATGACCGGCAGAAAGCTCAAAACGCTCCCCACGCCGGTAAAAATACCGTCGATCACAAGGGAGTGCAGTACGGCATTTACATGCCATGCCGTGAAAGCCTCGTCTGTATACCGCACCAGATTTTCGATCAGCCCTTCAAGAAGCCCCTGCAGAAAGGCCCCGATCACATTGAACGTCAGAAAGAATACCAGTCCCATGATGCCGATAAAAGCCGGGATCGCCGTGTACTTCCCCGTCAGGAAGCTGTCGATCCGTCTGCTCCTTGCATGCTCCCTGCTCTCCTTCGGCTTCACCACCGTCTCATCCACCAGATTCCGGATAAACGTAAACCGCATATCCGCAATGGCGGCCGCCCTGTCAAGTCCCCTCTCTTCCTCCATCTGCCGGATGATATGTTCCAGCATCTCCTGCTCATTCTCCGAAAGGCAGAGAGCGTCCAATATCCGTTTATCCCCCTCCACCAGTTTGGTCGCCGCAAAACGCACGGGGATCCCGGCCGCCTTTGCATGGTCTTCCACCAGATGCATGATGCCGTGCAGGCACCGGTGCACTGCCCCGCCGTGATCCTTCTCATCACAAAAATCCATCCGTCCGGGTTTTTCCTGGTAGGCCGCTATATGTACCGCGTGGTGCACCAGTTCATCCACGCCCTCGTTTTTTGCCGCGGAAATGGGCACCACCGGAATACCCAGATAAGCTTCCATCTCATTAATATGGATGGAGCCGCCGTTGCCCCGCACCTCATCCATCATATTGAGTGCCAGCACCATGGGGATTCCCAGTTCCATGAGCTGCATGGTCAGATAAAGGTTTCTCTCGATATTGGTGGCATCCACGATATTGATGATACAGGCGGGCTTTTCGCCTATGATAAACTGCCTCGTCACGATCTCCTCGGAAGTGTAAGGGGACATGGAGTAGATACCCGGCAGGTCCGTGATCTCCGTCTTCGGATACCCCCTGATCGCGCCGCTCTTCCGATCCACCGTCACACCGGGGAAATTGCCCACATGCTGGTTGGCGCCGGTGAGCTGGTTAAACAGCGTCGTCTTGCCGCAGTTCTGATTCCCCGCCAGGGCAAACGTCAGAACACTTCCCTCCGGCAGGGGATCTCCATCCCCTTTGGCATGATATCTGCCGCCCTCCCCTAACCCCGGATGTTCGGTTTTGGCCGCAGTCTTTTCCAGCCTCCCCCGTCCCTTTGCCTTTTCTTTCCGGGATTCCTTTACGGGCCCTATCTCTATTTTTGCCGCATCTTCCAGGCGGAGCGTCAATTCATAGCCGTGGATCAGCAGCTCCATCGGATCGCCCATGGGCGCAAATTTTACCAGCGTCACCTCAGCGCCGGGTATCAGCCCCATATCAAGAAAGTGCTGCCTCAGCGCGCCCTCTCCGCCGACTGTTCCGATCACCGCCGTTTTTCCGATCTCCAGATTGTTTAATGTCTCTGTTTGTTCTGTCATATAAAACCTGCCTTAGTCTGTCTTTTCCTTTCGCAAATCCGTACCGATGTATTTTCGTTTTTATAGCTAGCGAAAAGTCACTTGGCTCGTTGCTCGCGGGAATAAATTTTCCGTTTGCTATAACTCTACTGCAGAAAGATATGATTGCTCTCCGTAAATCTGTCATACTCGTTATGTACCCTGATACACAGATCTCCCGTGGCGTCTTCTGGCAGTGTCAGTTCAATATATCCTTCCCCCGCCGGCGCCCAGCCCCAGAGCCCTGACCAGGTCACCCCGCCGTTTCCACTGTAACTGTAGTAAATGATCCTGCTCTGCGCATCCGAAGCCTTTGCCCGCAGCTGTACCTTTCCTGTATTTTTATCATAGGAGATCAATTCGATCTGCGCGACTTCCGGATCCGTCATATCCTGCATATGGGGCGTCTTTGCGTTCGGATACTGCACATAC
>ERZ808028.400-NODE-400-length-38498-cov-4.671195_pt1 | contig 38498 bp, 39 predicted proteins | sample MGYA00380184_ERZ808028 | MGnify/ENA primary metagenome ERZ808028 (study PRJEB31490, sample SAMN06133397) | mouse gut metagenome | isolation source: J8_1 | host: mice | place: China: Chengdu | collected 2015-05 ...
TATTGAAGTAGCTCGTTTACAAGTAGCGGAGGAATTATACAATTTTGTGAATGATGAAGCTTTACAACAGATGGAAATTGAAAAAGACGATTTTTGGCAACGTTTTAGTACGTTAATATATGAGTTGTCAGATGAAAATGAACAACTATTAATCGAAAGACAAGAGCTGCAAAAAAAGATTAATGAGTGGCATCGACAAAATAAAAGCCCCATTCATTTTGAAAGGTATAAACACTTTTTAAAGAAAATCCAATACTTGGAAAAAAAGCCCGAGCCATTTAACGTCTCTACAGAAAAGGTCGATGATGAGGTAGCTATTTTAGCAGGGCCACAACTTGTAGTGCCAGCAAATAATGCGCGTTATGCATTGAACGCTGCAAATGCGAGATGGGGAAGTTTATATGACGCATTATATGGAACAGATGTCATTCCATCAGATAATGGTCGTGAGAAAGGGAAGTCATATAACCCGTCACGTGGTAAAGCAGTTATTCAATATGCGAAACAATTTTTAGATCAAGCATTCCCATTGAAACAACAATTACACCATCAAGTCGCTTCTTATTTTATTGAAAATGATGATTTGATTGTTCAACTTCAAGATGGAAAACTGACAAAATTAAATGATGCCAAACAATTTATCGGCTTTACTGGTGAAAAGAGTCATCCAACATCTATTTTATTGAAAAATAATGGGCTACATGTCGAAGTCCAATTCGATGCAGAACATCCTGTTGGCTTATTGGACCCTGCACATATTAAAGATATTTATGTAGAAGCTGCTTTATCGACAATTTTAGATTGTGAAGATTCTGTAGCGGCGGTAGATGCTGAAGATAAAGTAGAAGTGTATCGTAATTTATTACAAATTATGCAAGGAACTTTAACATCTAGCTTTCATAAAAATGGTCAACCATTAACACGTACTTTAAATGAAGATCGTCAATTTAAAAAAGTGAATGGTGAAATAATTTCGTTAAAAGGAAGATCCTTATTATTCATGCGCAATGTCGGTCATCTAATGACAAATCCGGCGATTAAAACAGAAGATGGCCGTGAAGTGTATGAAGGCATTATGGATGGTGTCATTACAACATTGTTAGCGATGCATAATTTTAATGCAGATCCAAAGTTTAAAAATACAGAGCATAATTCGATTTATATCGTAAAACCGAAAATGCATGGTTCTAAAGAAGCGAAGTTTGCCAATACATTATTTAATCGTATTGAAGATTTGTATGGACTTGAACGTCATACATTGAAAATTGGTTTAATGGATGAAGAAAGAAGGACATCGCTTAATTTAGCGGCATGTATTCATGAAGTAAAAGATCGTATTGCATTTATTAACACAGGCTTTTTAGATCGTACGGGTGATGAAATTCATACGTCGATGGAAGCTGGTGTGATGATTCGCAAAAATGCGATGAAACAAACGACTTGGCTACAAGCGTATGAAAAGTCCAATGTCGGCGTTGGTTTATCTTGCGGTTTAGATGGTCGTGCTCAAATTGGTAAAGGCATGTGGGCAATGCCAGATAATATGAAACAAATGATGCAAGAAAAGGTGAATCATCCAAAAGCTGGTGCGAATACAGCATGGGTACCTTCCCCGACGGCAGCAACTTTACATGCGCTTCATTATCATTACACCGATGTCAGAGCTGTGCAACAACAATTGAAACATTCCTCACAAATTGAGGAAGGCATGTTGCAAGTTCCGATTGCAGCGGAACTTGATTGGACACCAAATGAAATTGCACAGGAACTAGACAATAATGTGCAAGGAATTTTAGGCTATGTTGTCAGATGGATTGATCAAGGCGTTGGTTGTTCGAAAGTGCTCGATATTCATAATGTCGGTTTAATGGAAGATCGTGCGACATTAAGAATTTCCAGTCAACATATTGCCAATTGGTTGCGTCATGGCATTGTAAATAAAAAGCAAGTAGAAGAAACATTGCAACGAATGGCTGTCATTGTTGATGAACAAAATAAGAACGATGCACAGTATAAAAATATGGCACCGAACTTTGAGCAGTCGATTGCGTTTCAAGCAGCTTCAGAACTGATATTTGAAGGTTTGTCACAACCAAATGGCTATACAGAACCCATTTTGCATAAAAGACGTTTGCAGTTAAAAGCGGAAGAGCAAAAAACATTTAGCCTTTCTTAATGAAAAGCTAGGTCGGAACAGTAAAAAGTTCTAGACCTAGCTTTTTTCAATTGTTACAGTAGAAAGAGAGTGATTTGAAGAAGAAGGTGAAAATGTGAAAAGATATTTGATAATCATTTTACAAATTGCACTATTGTATGGGTTAAGTCTCATAGGCATCATGATTAAAAATTGGTTGAATATCCCAATTCCTGGTAGTATTATTGGTTTCTTTTTACTGTTTTTATTACTACAATTTAAAATAATGCCTGAAAAAATGATTAGTCAAGGCGCCAATTTTATATTGACGTATTTACCATTATTTTTCGTGCCATCAACAGTGGGTGTCATTCAACATCCTGAATTATTATCTTTGAATGGGTTAATGGCAATTGGTCTCGTCATTGTTAGCACTTTTATAACAATTATTGTCGTTGGGAAAGTAAGCGAACGACTAAGCAAAACTGAGGAAGTGAGGTGAGTGACGTGGAGAAAATATTCTTTTCGCTACTTGCGATTGTGGGCACGGTTTTAATATTTTTAGCAATGAGGAAATTATATCGTACATATCCAAATCCACTGTTACACCCCGTATTAACCGCAACGACGGTTATTGCGTTGATTCTCGTTTTGACAAAAGTACCTTACGTACAATATAAAGCAGACACTAAATGGATTGAAGAATTACTAGGGGCTTGTGTCGTCACACTTGCCTACCCATTTTATAAACAAAAAAAGACGATGCTCCGTTATGCGAAAACAGTTTCGATTAGTATTGTTGTCGGTGTGATTACCGCATTTGGCAGTATTTTATTATTTTCGAAACTCTTTAAAGTTGAACAACAGTTATTTAACTCTATGTTAGCTAAATCGATTACGACACCGGTTGCAATTCAAATTACTGAAGTAATCGGTGGTATTCCTTCTTTAGCTGTTACTTTCGTTATGATTGCAGGTTTTACAGGTGTCATATTGGGTCCTCCTTTAATGGATCGTTTGAAAATTCATCATCCAATTAGTAGAGGACTCGCTTTGGGTAGTGCATCCCATGCGTTAGGTGTAGCAAAATCTACCGAGTACGGCGAGCTTTGTTTATCGATGGCGACCGTATCAATGACAGTGAGTGCCATTATTGGTGCGTTCGTTGGACCGCTCATTGTTACCCTATTTATTTGAAAAGCCGTGAATGAGAGACTAAAGCTATTTGACATCTTTGTGAATAGTTATTAAGTCTTAGTGTTTTATTGTAAAATAAATCCTATTTACCTATGATTTTTCCTCGTAACATTGTATGATGGGATTAGGTTACTTGTGTAGCACTTTAAACAGAACTGGGGACATCAAAATGAAAAAAACGTTAACGTTCCAATTAGGCACAATTATAATTGCCATCATAATTGCGATGCTAGCAATTACGTCTGCGGCAACTTATAAAACTGCCTATGATAAATTATATGAAGCAGCAGGTATCGAGGCTTATGGTTGTGCAAATATAACGACGGGTCTTATTGATGCAGGTGATGTTGTTCGTATTATAAATGGTGATACTGAAACAATGGAAGCTGTCGGTAAACAGTTAAACTGGACAGTTGCACACAAAGATATTTTTGAAATGCAATATGTAATTGATTTAGATGGAACTATTTTGGCGTTGGATGATAATTCAAGAGAATCGGGTATGAAGCCAGGAGATACTGTGCCTTTGGATCAAAAAGCAATTGATGAATTAGTCGAATCAAAACACCCAACGTATTCAAATTATCCAATTGAATTTGCAGGTTTAAAAAGATTATCAGGTTATGCGCCGATTTTTGAAGACCATGATTCTACGAAAGACATTATTGCCATTAGTGTCATTGATTTTGACAACTCGATTGTAAGTGAAAGAACATGGGGAGTTGTCAGTAATGGAATTTTAATTAGTCTGATTCCAATGTTGATTGCTGCATTCATTACGATTTTCATTATCCGTAAGAAAACACGTCAAATTTCATTATTAATTCATCATGCGGGTGAAATTGCAGATGGAAATTTAGCAGTTGAGGACATAGTTGTAAAAGGAAATGATGAAGTCTCCGATTTAGGAAACACATTAAATACGATGACGAAAAATTTACGTGCAGTAATTCGTACAATGCAAGAAACAGCATCCCAATTAACTGCCAACTCGGCTGATACTGCAACATCATTAAGTGAAATGAATGTTGCCTTGCAACAAGTGGCTGATAATATGGGAGATGTAACTTCTTCAATTTCTAATGGGACGCAAAATACAGAGCATGCTTCAGCAATTTTAAATGATTTAGCTGATCAAATTGAAGATTCAAGCGGTACAGCAAACAGCACTGTAGATACTTCTGAGACTACGAGGCAAGTAGCAGCTTCTGGAGAAGAAAAAGCGTTAGAAATTAAAGACGATATGAATAAAATTATGCAAGCTTCAACAAATGCAAGTGTCACAATTCAAACACTAATGCAATCAACAGCACAGATTCAAGAAATTACAAGTACCATTTCTGATATTGCAGCCCAAACGAATTTACTCGCATTAAACGCGTCGATTGAAGCGGCACGTGCTGGGGAACATGGTAAAGGCTTTGCAGTTGTAGCGGAAGAAGTACGAAAACTGGCAGAGCAATCCGATCAAGAAGTCTCCAAAGTTGGTCAACTCGTTTCGGATATTACGAAAAACATTGATCAAGTCGTCGCTTCAACGGATGAAACAAGAGGGCTAATCACGTCCAGTACAGATACGGTAGAACAAACAGCTGAAGCCTTAAATCAAGTAGCTCAAGCTGTTGAACAAACAGTGGATGAAATTAAACAAATTGCTCATTCTACAATGACAGAATTCGAAAGTTCTCAACAAGTCGTTCAATTAATTAGTGATTTGACTGTAGAAATTCGTGCGATCGAAGAAATGTCGATGAATATTTCTGCTGCTACTGAAGAAACAACAGCATCTATTGATGAAGTAACGAATCGTTCACTTGAAACGAAAGATCTTGCACAACAATTAGAAGAAGTCGTTAGTAAATTTAAATTATCTTAACTTAAAACTGTTTGCGTAAAAGGTGATCCTTTGCGCAAACAGTTTTTCTTATATGATATAGTTAAAGTTAGAATATTCGTATATTTAGGAGGGTGTATATGAGCAAAGAACGAATTCACATCATTGATGGTTTTGATATGGGGCTTCGAAATCGTACCGCTATTTATGTGTTGGATGAAACGGATTTAACACTTATTGAAACTGGACCGAGCGCTTCTGGTAAATATATTGAAGCGGGTTTGAAAAGATTAGGATTTAAGCTAGAAGATATAAAAAATATAATCGTGACACATATTCATTTAGATCATGCAGGTGGCGTAGGACAATTATTAGAAAAATGTCCGAATGCGAAAGTGTTTGTACATCATAAAGGGGCTAGACATTTGGTTGATCCAAGTCGTTTGATTGCTGGAGCAAAGGCAGTCTATCGCGACAAATTTGAACCATTATTTGCACCAGTGATCGCAATCCCTGAAGAACGATTAGTGAGTGTCGAAGAAGGGGATACGTTAACAATCAGTGAACATTGTACATTACATTTTTGGGACACACCTGGCCATGCGAATCATCATCTGTCAATTTTCGACCCAGTGAGTCAAACATTATTCACGGGCGATACGGTTGGCATTCGCTATCAACAATTAATAGATGATGGCATTCATTTTTATTTACCATCGACGTCTCCGAATCAATTTGATCCAAATAAAATGAGGGCTTCGATTAAACGAATGCAAGAAACGAAACTAAAAGGCCTTTATTTTGGTCATTACGGTATGTCTTCCAATGTTTCAGATGTGTATGAACAAGTGGAGAAATGGTTGGAGATTTTTCTACGTGAAGCACAAGATGTTTTTGAACAAGATGGAAATGCTACTATGCTAAAAGAGCGTTTGTATCAACTTGTTATGAATGCATTGCTAGAAAAAGGGGTCAAGCCATCGCATGAAGTATTTTCAATCATTCAGTTGGATTTAGAAGTAAGTGCAATGGGATTATTAGATTATTTAGCGAAAAAAAGTCCTGTTTGATGTTCTATTTTAATCGAGCAAAACTTATACTGAAATAAGTGCGATTAAAAGGGGAATAAAGTGAAGAATGCTCATTAATGGCGTCTTTTCTGGCGGCGGTTTAAAAGGCTATGCACTCGTTGGGTCTTTGGAAGTTTTGGAACAAAAAGGGTATCGTTTTAATCGATTAATCGGAACAAGTGCGGGTGCCATTTTGGCGAGTTTTATCGCAGTTGGCTATACAGCGGAAGAAATTGAAGAAATGTTAGATGAGCTAGATCCTACGATTTTTTTAGATGCTCGAAAAACACTTATTCAAGGATCTGTCTTCAAATGGGTACAGCTTTACTTTCGATTAGGTTTGTATAAAGGCCAAGAGTTAGAAAATTGGTTTATGGAAAAATTAATGGCTAAAAATGTTTACTGTTTTGGTGATTTACCAGCAGGGAAATTACAGTTAATTGCATCCGATTTGACGAATAAAAGAATGCTTGTGTTACCTGATGATTTGGAGGATTATGGAATTAATCAAGATCGGTTTCCAATCGCTAAGGCATTACGCATGAGCTGCAGCATTCCATACTTTTTTGAACCAGTTAAAATAAAAGATAAAAAAGGTGCGAATGTCATTGTGGATGGTGGCATTTTAAGCAATTTTCCGATGTGGTATTTTGAAGAACAAAAGGCGGTAAAAGTTCCTACACTTGGTGTGAAGTTAAGTAGTTCATCGGAAGAGAAAAAAAGGCAACCGATTAAAAATGCCATCCAACTATTCGAATCACTGTTTTCGACGATGAAAGACGCGCATGATGACCGTTATATTTCAAGAGATTATGAGAAGAACGTTATATTTTTACCAGTGGAAAGTTATTCTGCTACTGATTTTCATATGGATGAAGAAACAAAGCAAGCTTTACTACAAATTGGCCGACTACAAACGGAGAAATTTTTAAAGTTTTGGTGAATATTGTTTGAAGCATTTGAAAACGCAAAAGAAACGTCTATTATGACAGTCTTCGTTTGCGTTTTTAGTATATTTTTGAAAAGAGGATAAGTGTATGAGCGTGTACGGTTCTATGAACGGCGAATTAATTTCATGAGTGATCGAATCATTGTCGTGAGCGGCGAATTAATTTCGCGAATGGTTGAATCATTTTGATGAGCGGCGAATTAAACCCAGGAGTAATCGAATCTTTTCTCTGAACGGTGAATTCATCTAATGAATGATTGAATATTTTATAATAGTTTTCTATGAGCCATATTGTGTCATTTCGTGTTAAACTAAGAGAAGCATAAATAGATAGGTGATCGTGATGATTTACGTGACGGGAAATGTAACCATTTTATTTCCACTCGAACATAAAATTCGAAAACGTTGGAAACGAAAAGTATTTACATTAGAATTTCAAAGCATTGAACAACAAACGAATGGGCAAAGAGTAAACTATACATATACTGCTTTTATTGAGAAAAGTAGGGAATGTCGCTTTCTTGAAGATTATATTGGTAAAGTAAAACCATTTATTGAATCACAAGTAAAAGCATCAGTTGTGCGGTTACAAGTGACACATTTAAACTATGTAAGTGAAGAAGCGATTCAAAGATTAAATTTAAGGCGGAGAAGATAAAGTTTTCATCCGTGACTTTAAGTAGAAATAATATTCGAGGTGTTTTTGCTGCGAATATAGTTAGTATGATAGCTTAGAGTTTGATTACATACGAAACGATGAAGAGGAGCATTTACTGCTACTCTTTTACTTTTGATTAGAAAGGTGATGGCATACGTGCAACAACTAATTGAACAACAACAAAAGATGCAATGTGCCATCGAATTAACAGCCAATGCTAAAAATAGTATGCTGAAAACTTTTTCGACAGAGCAAGCATTTTTTGCATCTGAAAAAAACTTCCATGTTTTTATTGAAAAAAAGAAAGAAAATCGACAAGGAAACACGGTTTATGCATTTTATTTTCATAATGAATCGAATGCAAAATTGGCTGAAGCATTAATGGGCCGTGTCGCTATTTTAGAATGTATTTTACAAAATGATACATTTCTAGCAATCAGTTTTTATATAAAAGGGAAGCGTGAGCCAATTGTAACGAATCGCAGACATGAGGCTTTTATTGACTTTGTTTATAATAAACGGCATATTGCAGCACCACTTCCGATAGATCTTTACACAGCTTTACGTGCTTTACCAGTTGCTGAAGAGCGCTCTGAATATGTAGAGAAACGCATATCTAGCTGGGAAGGCTTTTTGCGCGTGCAAGAAATCAATGCCGACGTTGAAGATATTGAAACGTCATTTCGCGAGCCGACAATCAATGAAGATTTTACGAAACTATCCATTACTTGTCCTGAATTATCTACTAAAAATTTAAGGAAGATGGAAGGATTTAGTGCCTCGATTATTGGGTTAAATGGTGATGTCGGACAAATTTCAAAAGTAACTCCGCATAAAAAGCGCATTGAGATTCAATTGTCTAGAAAGTATCAAAATGAAGCACGTCAGCATACAATTAATTTCCGCAAATACGAACAAATTGCTTTTAGTAATTTTGCTGAACTCAGTCAAGTTAGGCGTTTAAGAAAAGGCTTTAAAGACTTACAAAATGGACTAGCTGCCAATCCAAACTTGGAGAAAATTTTATTTGAAGAACGTCCTGTTGTTCGTTTAACGAAGCAACAACAAGATTTTGAATTTCACAGCCGTTTAAATGACTATCAAAAAGAAGCGGTCATTGGTGCTTTAACTGCCAATGATTTATATGTCATACAAGGTCCTCCAGGCACTGGAAAGACGACCGTTATTTCTGAGATTTGTACGCAAAATGCGAAAGCTGGCTTAAAAACACTAGTTGCTTCACAAGCCAATTTAGCTGTTGATAATGCACTTGGTAGACTTTTGGACGATCCGGATATACGGATTTTACGTTACGGACGCACTGAAAGCATTGAAGAAGAAGGCCGCAAATTTATAGAAGAAAATATTGCGGAGCATTGGAAAGAACAAACGATGCAAAATATTGAACAAGCGCTAGTAGATGCTGAAGCAACACAAACTACTTTAAAGGCAACGTTTAATAAGCATCATGACAGATTGCACGAAATCAAGCATGCGGAAGAAACGTTAAATGAACAAATTACTTTGAAAAAAGAAGCGGAAGTAGCTTATAAAGCCTATCAAGCTGACATCAAAAGTTTTCAACAGCAAATGGAGAAACTTACCTTAGCTATTGAAAAGAGCAAGGAGCTGCTAGAAGGCTTACAATCTGAAGAAGCGGAAATTCAAACACAAATTGCTCAACTGTCGGAGAAACTGTCTGCTTTAACTGTTAATGATGAAGTAAGACAACAACAAACTGAAATTAAAGATGAATTGGCGCTCATTGACAATTCATTAAGTTACGCACGTTTACTTCATGAAAAAAAAGCATTAATGGAACAAGAACAACAGTTAAAAATGGCCATTGAATCAGCAACTAAAGAACAACAACGTTTACAAATTTTCCAAGAAGCCGCTTTAGGTACACAGAAATATAAAGCATTTCAACAACAAATTGATCGCTTACAACTGGTATTGCCCGCTGATTTACAAGAACAAGATCGGGAATTAGACCATTTAATTTTTAAACTACGTGAAAATTGGTTTGGTGAGAAAAAAGAAGACTGGGAATTGATTGAAGAACGTGTGAAAAAAGCGCTTGTTATGTTAGAGAAAGTCTTAACGGAACAAGGTTATTTAGTACAAGCTAAAAAACGCACGGTCCGCTATGAAATGAAGAGTCGTGAGGAGTTGCACCAGTTTTTAGATCGTTTTGCACATTATTTAATGCAACCTTCGACCAAGGAAATGTTTAAAGACCGCCATTATTCACCTGAAAAATTCGATGCGTTGGAGAAATTGGCAAATGTTTATGGCATTTTACATCTTCAATTAGGAGAGATTCGCTATACGTACGAAAAAATACTAGCACAGCAAGAAAGTATTCAAAAAGCGCAAACAGTGTTTGAAGGGCTTAAACAAAAAGTTTTAACGTATATCGAAAAGTACTTAACTGAACTCTCGGAAAAACTAGCAGCTGATTTAGTCGTTTTAGAACAATTACCTCAACAACTGAGCGAAATTGAAAGTGCTTTAAATAAGGATATACAAACAAATAGATTGGACCAACCGCTAGACACTTTAGAAAGCCGTAAAGCTGAATTATTGGCTATGGAGACAGCATTTATTGAAGGTGAAAAAGCGTATGAAGCAGTTAAAGACGAGTTAGCGAATGAAGAAGAAAAACTACACAGCAAACGTGCGGAAATTACCGATGAAAAAGCACGTATTGAAACCGAGCAACAAGAACAAATTACGCTTGAAGAACGATTAAAACAAGTGGAAGTTCAACAGCAAGAACTGAAAGAACTTGTTGCGTCAACACCTGAACTTGAAAAACAGCAATACGTAAAAGAACGACAACAAATCATAGAAGAACAAACGCAGATTGAGAAGAGATTAGAGCAATTTCCATTGCGTATAAAGATGCAAAAAATGTGGTTAAATATGCTTGTTAATGCGACTGAATATGATTTAGAAGAAATTAAAAAGATGTATATTAACCATGCCAACGTGATCGGAACGACTTGTGTTGCATCCGCAAGAAAAGACTTTATGGAAAACTATCCAACTTTTGATGTCGTCATAATAGATGAAGTGTCAAAAGCGACACCACCTGAATTGTTACTACCGATGTTAAAAGGTAAGAAAATTATTTTGGTAGGGGACCATCATCAGTTACCACCTTTAGTTGGTCAAGAGACGATGGAAGAGTTTTTAGAGGAAATCGACAATCCGACTGACAAAAAAGAGCTAGCAAGTTTACTACAAGAATCATTATTTGAACGGTTATTTAGAACATTGCCGAAACAAAATAAAACGATGTTAGCAATTCAATACCGTATGCATGAGAATATTATGCAGACCATTTCAAGCTTTTACGATGAAGGCGATTATCAATTACGTTGTGGACTTGAGAACTCTGATGTTGACAGAGCGCATCAGTTGAATTCAACATATGTTAAAGAAAATGACCATCTTTTATGGTTTGACATTCCAAATGAACCGGCATTTTTCGAAGCGCAAGTTCCAGGTGGGACGAGTCGTTATAATGAGGCGGAATTACGTCAAATTGAAAAAATGTTAATGGATTTAGATGAGGCGACTGAAAAAAACATTATTAATGGACAATATGCTGAAGGTACGAAGAAAAATGTAGGGGTCATTAGCTTTTATGGTGAACAAGTAAAACGAATTGACCGACTTATTGAACATGAGTTGCATTTGCCACATTTACATTGTCGAACGGGTTCAGTTGATAAGTTCCAAGGGATGGAAATGGATATCATCATTTTAAGTTTTGTACGAAATCATGATAAACCGAGTGGTGACATTGGCTTTGCGCAAGATTATCGCCGATTAAATGTTGCATTATCAAGAGCGAAAGAATTATTAATGATTGTCGGTAGTTGTGACATGTTTACGAAACGTCCGAAAAAACAAGCTACACGTGACATGTTTGCGGCTTTACAGCAAATTGTGGAAGATCAAGGCGGCATGAGGAGCATTGCTGAGGAGGTAATGAGCTAAATGAACAATCTCGAGCAATTACAAAAGCGTCTTTTAAAAGAATATGAAAGACATGCGAATGTGGAAGTGGTTGATACAAAAATCTGGAGTTTACCAACAGAAGTGTTAAAGGTAGACTATGAAATTGCGACACAATCGACGATGGATGTCTTGATGAAAATGTTGTTAATGACGTTAAAAGAAAGTCCGTTTCGTACGGTAGAAGAAATTAGTGAACTCCTATTAGTCGAAACATTATTTTTGGAGCATTTGAAAAGTAAAATGCTCCATTCAGGCTTAATCGAAGAACGTGAAGGCGCGTTATTTTTACTAGAAAAAGGAGAAGTGCAATTAGAGAAAGGGATGTTCGTAGAAGCAGCTGAAGCTGTGAGCAGCCCTTTACTTTTTAGCGCTTGCCACAATGAATTATTGGTTGTGGATGAAAATGAAGATTTCGAGGAAGTGGTCGAAGAGTATCGCTACTATGATCAGTTTTCAAATGGAGATTCTTCTAAGATCCAAAACGAAAATATTGAAAGTTTATTAGATCAATTGCATGAAGCTGCCGCTGCAACAAAGCTTGTCTTTTCTAACATTCAATATAGCATAACAGCTGAAATGTCTTTTATTCCTTGTATCGAAATACATGTATATGACAAACCAAAAGAGTTACATTTTTTTAGGGTATGGAATACAGTTATAAATGAATGGGACGCAACACTTGAGCAACAAATTCAAGAAATGTACAAAATAGAAAATGCCAGTGACGAAGAATGATTCCTTGTCACTGGCATTTTTCACTTCATTTTAAGGAGTGCATCTTTTCCAGTCATACCTACTGTAATGCCGTAGTTTTCAGCTTCCTTCGTAATTAATTGTAAAGGTGCATTGAGCAACTCTTCAATTGTTTTAACACCTGTTGCACGGCCAGCAACGATTTTCCGACTGCTTAATTTCTCATTTAATAAATCTACGTCCAAAGCACCGCACATAATATAGCCGATTTCATTTGTAACGACGAGTAAAGTTGTTTTGGGCAACTCCACAGAAATCGCTAAAAAAGTTTCTCTATTTAGCTGAATGGGTTTGACATCAATCATTGAACTCCTCCTTCCAGCTATACTATATGAAAGCATTCATTTGAAATAGAACCTAAAAAACACTTACACCCAATAAGTAGGGTATAAGTGTTTAGTCATTTACTCTGCTGCTGTCATGTATGTATCAGAAAAATTATCTTCAATGAATTTTTCAATGATTGGACCCGACATATGTTTTGCTAATTTTTGAATGGCTTCATCTTTTGCGTTATCTTCACGAGCAACAACGACGATAGGGAACTGAGATTCACCTTCATCGATTAAAGAGTCGCCTTTTGGAGTTAAACCAAGTGGTTCTGCATAAGCGGGAAGCATTGCTACTAAATCAACATCGTCTAATGAACGTGCTAGCATTAATAAATCGACTTCAATAATACTTAAGTTTTTCGGATTATTAATAATATCTTTTGGCGTAGCTTCTAAATAACCAACACCTTCTTTTAACTCGATTAAGCCACCGATTTCAAGTAAGTGTAAAGAACGAGATAAGTTTGCAGCATCGTTAGCAACTGCAACTTTTGCACCTTCTGGTAACGCATCTACAGAATCATAGTTTTTAGAGTAAGCACCTAACATTGCATGGTAAACAGGTTGTACGACAACTAAATTCGCATCATGCGCTTCGTTAAATTGCTCCATGAAAGCAGGGTGTTGGAAGAAGTTTGCATCTACTTCTTGATCTTTTAATGCTTGGTTAGGTTGGATATTATCACCTAAAATAACGATATTCATATCTACACCATCTTCTAAAAGTGCTGGTTTTACAGCTTCTAACATATCTGTCATTGGTGGAATTAGAGATGCTACATCGATTTTTACAATTTCTTCTTTAGGTGTGTCATCTGGCTTGTCATTATTTTTATTGCCATCTTCTTTTGTTGTATTACAAGCGGCTAATACAACGATAGACATCATTAGTAACATAAGTAAACGTTTCATTGATAAACTCCTTTAAGTTCTATGATCTAATTTTTTAGAGATTTTTGTACCCATCCATTGAATCAATAACACAAAAATAATCATAATAGCGATTGTAAAAAGCATCAACTCATTTTCAAAACGTTGATAACCGTAGCGAATTGCGAAATCTCCAACGCCTCCGCCACCAACCACACCCATGATAGTAGAATAAGAGATAAAACTAATTGTTGCAGTTGTTAAACCAAATACAAGACCGGAACGCGCTTCACGGTAAAGAAATTTGAAAATAATTTGTTGTTTCGTTGCACCCATAGAAATGGCAGCTTCGATAATTCCCTTTGGTACATCCAGTAAAGACTGCTCGACAAGTCGTGCATAGTAAGCGATTGCAATAATAGATAAAGGCACTGTAGCAGCAGTTGTTCCTAGTGCTGTACCGACAATCCATCTTGTAAAAGGAATTAAGAAAACGACCAATAATAAAAATGGAAAAGATCGAACAATATTTACGAATGAATCTAAACATAAGAAAAGCCATTTGTTTTCAAATAAATTTCCTTTACGGCTTAAATATAAATAAGTACCTAATGGTAAACCGAGAAGGATTGCTGCCAGTACTGAAACGCCAACCATCACGAAAGTTTGCCAAATGGCTAACCATATTTCAGGTTGATAAGCGATAATTTTCTCCATTATGTTCGCCTCACTGCCAAGTCTTTCAAACTTTCAAAATACGAAGTTTCAAAAGTTGGAAAACCAATAGGTTCGATGGAAAATTGATCAATTAGTTGACCGTTCTGCATTAAAGAAACATCTGTACAAATTGCTTTGACAACGTCCATGTCATGCGTAACAATCACAATTGTAACCCCTAATTGTTCATTAATTTGTTGTAAAACTTGTAAAATTTCCATTGTTGTCTCCGGGTCAAGCGAAGACGTTGGTTCATCGCATAGTAAAATCGAAGGAGAACTTGCCAAAGCACGAGCAATTGCTACTCGCTGTTTCTGACCTCCACTTAATTGTGCTGGATAAGCACCGATTTTATCAAGTAAACCGACTAATGTTAAACATTCCTTCACGTGTTTTGTTCTTTCGTCTTTGCGCTTTTTCATCAACTCTAATGGCATGGCAACATTTTCTCCGACAGTTCGGTTTAAAACGAGTTGAAATTGTTGAAAAATCATCCCGATTTTTTGTCTTTCTTTTCGAAGTTCAGTTGCTGATAAAGTCGTCAATGACACGCCATTAACTGAAACTGATCCGCCATCAGGTACTTCGAGTAAATTCATCATGCGAATCAAAGTTGATTTTCCAGCGCCACTCGTGCCGACAATCCCATGAATTGCACCTTTTCGAACGGAAAGTGAAAGTGGTTTTACCGCTTGTAATTGGCCGTATGTTTTATGAACATTGATCAATTCAATCATATTTTTGCTCCTTTCTACCATCTAATACTATATCATGAAAAGTATTTTAAGAAAATAGCGCTGATTTTTGAAGTTTGTATAACTAGAGTACTTGAACGTTTGGTAAATTGCTGTGTTCTTGATTTGTCGTGCAAAATCATTCAATGAATTTATTTTCAAGATAAAGAAGGATTTAGAAGACGTAGATTCAACCATTCAATTATAGGATTCGATTACTCAAGAGATTAATTCATCGTTCGCCAATACTTGGGAATTATCTGATTAATGAAGGGTATCTGGTCATTCTGATGAGAAAGAATCATCTAATTGTTACGGCTTTATGTAAATTGGTTTATTCCTTTGTTTTCTATGACAAACAATAGTAAAATATAGACAAGTATGCCATAGGATTATGTACGTATCGGCTTTTAGGGAGCGATTGATGAATGACGAAAAATATAAGTGTATCAGAAGAAGCGGTAGTGACTACTTCGAAGTTAAAGAGTGTGCTAACAGATTTAAAGTATTTATTAAAAGGAATTGTTCTTTGGGCAAATGTATTACCAGTCTTGGCTGGCTTTTGGTTAGCCATTTATTTTACTGGAAGTTCATTTAAAGATTATTGGGAAGTGTTACTGTTAACGATGGCTGGAAGTACATTTGTCGTTGCTGGTGCACTTGTTTTAAATAACTGGTATGAAGTTGATTTGGACAAGAAAATGAAACGAACGCAAAAAAGGCCGACCGTGACAGGAACTTTTTCAATGAAACAAGTTTTTATGTTGGGCATTAGTTTTACAGTTATCGGTTTTATATTATTAGCATTTACAACATTTGAAGCTTGGATCTATGGCTTAGTTGGCTGGGTCACATATGTATTATTGTACACGATGTGGATGAAAAGAAGATACACATTAAATACGGTTATGGGCAGTATTTCAGGCGCTATGACGCCATTAATTGGTTGGGCAGCTGTCACTTCGAGTTACCATTATGTGCCAATTGTGCTGGCATTATTATTATTCATTTGGCAAATGCCACATACATTTGCGATTGCAATTCGTCGTCATGATGAATATAAAGCAGCAGGTGTTGCGATGTTACCAGTCGTACGTGGAATTGAGTTCACAAAGCGTCAAATGATCGTCTACATTGCAGCTTTACTGCCATTGCCATTCTTTTTACCATCATTCGGTATTTGGTTCTTAGTTATTATGACCATTTTGAACGTCGTCTGGTTGTTACTCGCAATTGGTGGTTTTTTCACGAATAGCGATAAAAAGTGGGCAAGAGCACAGTTTTTATACTCCGTAAATTATTTAGCAATTTTATTTGTCGTAATGATTATTTCGACATTGCCAAATCAGTAAAAGTAAAGTTTATTTCAAAATCGTAGTCATTCAGTTAAAATGAGTGAACTGCGATTTTTTGTTGTTTAAATTTATTTAAGGCTATATAAAGTTAAAACGATTAAAAATGTGGAGAAAGGGAAAACAAGATGATAAGGAGTGATCAAGATGCCAGTAAAAATGAAAAGAGCATATGATGATCCATCAAAAGATGATGGCGTTCGCGTGTTAGTTGATAGAATTTGGCCGAGAGGGAAATCGAAAGAAGAATTGAAAATTGATCATTGGATGAAAGAAGTTGCACCGTCTACAGATTTACGAAAATGGTTTGCTCATGACTCAGATAAATTTGACGCTTTTAAAGAAAAGTATAAAAAAGAGTTAGAAGACAATGAGCAAATGAAAGAATTAAAAGAGTTGACGATTAAGGAAAAGAAAAACTTAACGCTTGTCTATGGTGCAAAAGATGAAAAACATAATCAGGCTGTTGTATTGAAGAAGATTTTGGACCGTCAGCAAGTGTGATTGTTTTCATTAATTTATCATCATTGACCAACTGAAGAATATTATGCGAACTCGGAGTTAGATGTAAGGAGGACTATTTAAATGGTTGGGATTTTTCTGAGGCTTGTATTAATTTTTATAATTACGTTTGTCTTTATGTACATTGCAAAATATATGATGCGGAAAATGTTTAATATCTCACAAGTGAGTGATGATGATCCTTCTCGAAATTACGTCGAGCAACGGCATCGTGAAGTTGACAAACCTTTTAAAGATTATTCATTTGTTATTTTGTTTGTCGTTTTAGTAATCAATCTTGTATATTTTCCCGAATCTAATCGTTTGTTAGTGATTGCGGTTCTTCTATTCATATTTTTACGAATGATGATCAAAGCATTTTTTGAATGGAAGTATTTCGAATATCCAAAACAGTTTATATTAACCTTAACAGAGGCGATCATATTAATCGTTGTTGTAGTGATTGTGGTGAAATTTGATTTGTTATATTGAAATTAAATGGTAGAAGATATACTTGAAAGCTAACAAAAAAAGCCCAGTTTCATGGGGAAACCAATTTGTCTTTTCATATAAAAAAGCTCTGAAATGACGTGATGATTCACACGCATTTCAGAGCTTTTTCAAACTACATTAGAAAAGGATAGTTTAATGATAGAGCTATCCTTTTCAAGTAAATTAATCTTATTCTAAAGTGCCAGCTGCTTCTACATCGCTCCAAGGAATGTGTAATGCTTCCGCAACACCTTGACCATATGCAGGGTCAGCTTTATAACAGTGACCGATATGTCTTAATTTAATATGCATATCTGCAGCACCAATATTTGCAGCAGTGTTTAAGAATAATGCTTCTTTTTGTGCATCATCCATTAAGTTGAACAGTTTACCTGGTTGTTCAAAGTAGTTGTCATCATCTTCGCGGAAATCCCAACGATCTGCAGCACCGTGAATTGCAAGTGCAGGCTCTTTATATTCAGGTTGTTCTTGCCACTGACCATATGTGTTTGGCTCATAATGCATTGTACTACCTAAGTTACCGTCTACACGCATTGCGCCGTCACGGTGGAAGCTATGCACTGGGCAACGTGGTTGGTTTACTGGAATTTGATGATGGTTCACACCTAAACGGTAGCGTTGTGCATCACCGTATGAGAATAAACGACCTTGCAACATTTTATCTGGCGAGAAGCTAATACCTGGTACAACGTTTGCAGGTGTGAATGCAGCTTGCTCAACTTCAGCAAAATAGTTATCTGGGTTACGATTTAATTCTAATTCTCCAACTTCGATGAGTGGGAAGTCTTTCTTATACCAAACTTTTGTCAAATCGAACGGGTTGTATGGCATGTTTTGTGCTTGTTCTTCTGTCATTACTTGAATATAAAGCTTCCATTTCGGGAAGTTACCTTCTTCAATCGCTTCATATAAATCTTTTTGATGACTTTCGCGGTCTACACCTACCAATTCAGCGGCTTCTTTGTCTGTTAAGTTTTCAATATCTTGCTGAGAACGGAAGTGGAATTTTACCCAAACACGCTCGTTTTCAGCGTTAATCATACTAAATGTATGGCTACCAAAACCGTGCATTGTACGGTATGATTTTGGAATTCCGCGGTCACTCATAACGATTGTTACTTGGTGTAAAGCTTCTGGTAATGAAGTCCAGAAATCCCAATTATTGTTCGCACTTCTCATATTTGTACGTGGGTCACGTTTAACCGCATGGTTTAAATCAGGGAAGTGTAATGGGTCACGGAAAAAGAATACAGGTGTATTATTTCCAACTAGATCCCAGTTACCTTGTTCTGTATAAAAACGCACTGCGAATCCGCGAATATCACGCTCTGCATCAGCAGCTCCACGCTCTCCAGCTACTGTTGAGAAACGAACGAATGTATCTGTTTTCTTACCAACTTCATCAAATAATTTCGCCGAAGTGTATTTTGAAATATCATGTGTGACTGTGAAAGTTCCGTAAGCACCAGAACCTTTTGCGTGCATACGACGCTCTGGAATCACTTCACGGTCAAAGTGCGCAAGTTTCTCTAAAAACCAAATGTCTTGTAACAGCATTGGACCTCTAGGACCTGCCGTCATTGAATTATGATTGTCTACTACTGGCGCACCATTCGCCATTGTCATACGTTTGTTATTGTTGTTTTGTTCAGCCATCAATAATCACTCCTAAATTAGAATTATTATAATTACAATTTAATAATAACAAAGCTAGTAAATAAAAGCTAGTATAAAGATTGATGTTTGTAAATGAATTAATATTCTCATTTGAGTAAGATCAATTGAGAACCTGTGGTAGCTCGAATGTATAGCTTTTTTCATCACAGAACCTACCATTTACATACGTACGTTCTTTGAATAAAACTTGGCCCTCGTTTGTTATAAGGAGAACAGTGGAGCATCTCGTACCGTAGCCATCCGTTTTAATGAAAAGAGGGGATAGTTGTCTTTCTAATTCAATGCCGACACCAGTGTTTGGTAAACGTTCATCTTTAGCGGTTTCATCATTCTGCAAGAACTCAAAAAGAAGTTCAGGCGAAACATGTTCTGTATCACTTGTATATTGATCAAGCAGTTGTTTTCCTTTTACGACTTTTGGCCAAGGTGTATTCAGAAAATGATTGCTGACGCTGTGAAGTCCTTTTTCAAGTTTCGTTATTTTGTTTTCGATATTGTTATAATAAAATAATTCATCTGGTGTTCCAAAAATCAGGTTATAGCCATTGTAAAGATCACCGGTATTTACCAGAATTTGTTGATATGTATCGATAGATTCATTACTTATTAAAAAGCGGCTTACAATCTCGCCCCTCGTATTTTTATCATCACGCATTTCTTTTACATCTCGGTAATTCGTCAATGCTGCAAAACGTCCTTCTTTAGAAATGCCCAACCAAGTGCCATGTCCAAGTAAGTCCCTACCGGCTAAAATCGATGGATGATCTGACCAAAAGTCTGCTGGAGCAGTCGGTCTTTCATAAAATTCATCTCGGTTTGCAGCAACGATGAGTTGATATTTTGGATGATTTTGAAATTTAAAATTGATTAAGCACATCTTATCACCACCCACTCGTATTATACCTTTTTAATAAAAGATTGACAAACATAATAATTCGCATTAATCTGTATAATTACAATAGAATTGGTAAAAGGGAGATGAACAGATGAATGAGAAGACAGAGAAATTAGTAGCGAAAGATATTTTCGCATTAAAAAAGATGTTAAAAGAAGAGCAAATAACGGCTGGAAATCTGTTTGAAGTGTTTAAAATGGTTATTGAAAATGTCAATCCAAAAGTGAATGCGATTGTTGACAAACGCTATGAACAAGCTTTAGAAGAAGCCAAACAATATGACGAAACAGGTGAAAAAGAGAACTTGGGAAAACTTGCAGGTGTTCCTATTACAATTAAAGAGTTATTCGATGTCCAACATATGCAAACGACGGGTGGATTACTTCATCGAGAAGGTCTATTAGCCAAGTACGATGCTGAAGTAGTTAAAAGGCTAAAAAATGAAGGGGCTATTATTATCGGGAAAACGAACACGCCTGAATTAAGTTTTTGCCAAGAAACAGACAATAAATTATATGGACGAACAAATAATCCGCGAGATTTAACGAAAACAGTTGGTGGTTCAAGTGGTGGGGAAGCTGCGGCAATAGCGAGTGGAATGGCGGCGGCAGGAATTGGTTCAGATATTGGTGGTTCTATCCGTTTTCCGAGTCATTTTACAGGCGTCATAGGTTTTAAATCGGGACGAGATCAAGTTTCCGCACAACATAGTTTTCCAGAAGCTGCACATCCATTGCAAGAAAGAATGCTCGGTATTGGACCATTAACTAAATCCGTTCGTGATGCGAGACTACTCTATGAAATCATTGCAAATCATGAAGTGTCACCTACAGATTTAAAAGAATTTACCATTAATATATTGCCAAAAACAAACTTACCATTATCAAGAAGAACGTCCAAACTATTAACGCAAGTTTATAAAGCATGTAGAGAAGATTATTTAGTAGAAAGAAAAATACCGCCATATTTTCATCAATCTGCAGTATTGTGGCAAAAAATGATGTCAATCGAAGGTGGGAAAATGGCTGGAGCACATTTTAATGGCAATGTAATTGGGGAATATGTAAAGGAAAAGTTATTTAAAAATAGTTCACATCATCGGTATTTGTCATGGGCATTAATCGGTGCGAAATTATTTGAACCTTCGTCTAAAGAGCTTGAGAAAATGACAGAAACAATTGAAGCGGGAGATAAATTTCTAGATGCTTATTTAGATAAACGTATTTTAGCATTTCCAGTTTATCATTCACCAGCCCCAAATCATGGTAAGGTGTACAGCGAAATCTTTTCAATCCGAAAAACATTTAAAAAATATATGCCATATATTGCCTATGCTAATGTGTGGGGATTGCCTTCATTAACGATTCCAATTGGAGAAAATAGGGCTGGACTACCAATTGCAATTCAACTAATGTCTAAAAATGGCAATGAAGATGCTTTATTTCAATTGGGAGAACGATTGGAGAAAGTTTTTCTAGGATATCAATTAGCGAGAGTGTAAGAAAAGGGCAATTCAAAGCTTGGCCGTTCAAGCTTGGAGCCCTTTTTGTCTTGTGGAGAGGTTTCCGTTGAGTTGTATTGCATAAACGACTCAACGGCGAATATATACTGTGAATGGTTGAATTGTTTTGATAAACGGCGAACTATTTCTTTGAATGAACGAATCTTTTCTTCAAGTAGTCGAATGATGTTCGCGAATGGGCGAATCTTTCCGCTGAGTGATTGAATTATCGAATTGAATGGTCGAATCCATTTAAAAAAAGTCATTCGTCATCTAGAATATACAGATTGTGAGAAATTTGATCCAATGTTAAAGACAAAATTGAACGACGATTGTGCGTTTAAGATTTTTTCTTCCATAATACAGCAGACACTTTTTTCTCTTCGCCATTTTTAATGCGCTTAAAGTTTTCGATATGTTTGAGTACCGCAATCAACATTAAAATGAGAGCGATGAGCAATGTCCAAAGTGTAGGATATTTCCAAATGGCGATGATGACGAGTGAGATGTACAATGTCATGACGCCGAGGACGATATAGTCTGTTACGACTGTAACAACTAAAAATAAGAGTAGTGCAAGTAGTCCTAGTTTCCAGTTTAAAGCGATTAAGACACCGATAATTGTCGCAGTACCTTTACCGCCATTAAATTTCATATAAAACGGGAAGTTATGACCAATCACTGCTGCAGCTGATGCAACAAATAAATAGAGCATTTGCGCTGTTTCTGGATAATTGACAAAATGAAATAAAACGTATACGAACAAAATGGCTACGGCACCTTTTGCAATATCAATTGCTGCGACTAATATGCCGTATTTTTTTCCAAGTACAATTGTCGCATTAGAAGCTCCTGCATTTTTGACACCAGTTTCTTTTAAATTAACCCCTGAAAGAATTTGTGCAACTGTCGAGCCATGCAAACAGCCAATTAAATAGGCCCCTAAAAGTATTGCGAGCAAAGTCCCCATAAACACCCTCATCTCTTTATTAATAATATGTTATGATTAGTGTATCAGATGTTTCTAGGAAAAATAATAATTTTTGCAAGAAATGTTTTATAAACCTACATAATGTGGTATATGATAAGGAAGAGGAGGGAAGAACGATGCCATTTTTATCAATTGCGACTTTAATTGTGTCGATTAGCTTTGCTATTATATGTATATACATCGCTAAACTAATTTTAAATATTTCTGGGCTACTGAAAACGGTAAGTGAGTCCGTAGATCAAGTCGAGCAACAATTAGATAGTTCTATTCACGAAACTGAGCAATTGTTAACAACAGTCGAACACACGACATCAGATGTAGACGCTAAACTGCAAGCATTAACACCCGTATTTCATTCATTAAATGATATTGGAATCGCAACATCCACTGTTTCTGAAACAATCGAAAAAAATGCAAAAGTGTTAAACGAAGAAGAAATGCGACAAAAATTAACGCCATTTATTCGGATTATTCAAGCGGGCGAATATGGGTCAAGTATTATGAATGCTTGGAAGCGCGGTAAAAAAGTTACAGGACAATAATGAAGAAATGAGGGATTTTGAATGGATTTAACAGGGATTGGTGTTTTACTAATTGGAGTAGCTGTTCTAATTATAGCCATTTTCGTAGCAAAGATTTTAAATAATATCGCAGGTATTTTAAAAGGTGTTGATAAAACGGTCGATCAACTACCTGAACAGCTGAACCAAATGTTCGATGAAACAGGGCAGTTATTACATAATAGTAATAACACATTAAAAGATGTCAATGAAAAGCTAGGCACAATTACACCAATTTTCCATATTGTAGGTGATGTAGGTGAATCAACACGACGACTTTCATCAGGTCTTGTGAATTTATCTCAAGCAGGTTTAAATAAAAGCGATTTAGCAGATCCAGAGAAAAAAGAAAAGGCAGTTGGAGGATTATACGGTTCTTCAGCACTTCTGTATTACTTATTCAAAAAGAATAAAGATGCAAAAGAAAGCAAAGGTTGGAAAACATATGCCTAAGTTTCGACTTTGTTCAAAGTTTAAAAAGTGGCGAGAGCAATTGTATGTAGACGGTGAAAAACGTTATGAAGAAATACAGGCAATGAAGCAAATGATTATAAATGAAGCACAAACACCACGAAACAACGACGAGAAATAATTTCTGTCGTTGTTTTTTAATTAGCACTAATAACGAACCCAATTGCTATTTCCAAATAGTAAAACAGCCTCTTTACAAAATTAATTGTAAAGAGGCTGTTTGAAATTCTACATTACTTCTTAAATTGTTTACTTGCGTTCATTAATGCATCTTTATTTTGAGAAAGGTAGAAGAAAAATGATAATAAACCATACAGTCCTTGGAATTTCTTCTCTTCACCAAATTCTTTTGCATCTTCAGTTGTTGCTTTAAACTGTGTACTTTTTGTAAGCCAATTAGCAGTTGCATTTCTTGAAGCATGACCAACATCTTCAACAATATGCAAGAAAGGATTGACAGTTGTAATTTGAGCATTGACGTTTTCTAATGCTGTATTGACATTTTTTAAAGCGGTATGTGCCTCAGTTGCTGTATTATCAACGATTTCTGGCAATGCTTCAGTTGTTGTTTTCACATCACCTAATACATCCGCGAGCTTTGATAAAGGTTTAATGAGAACAATTGCTAATATTAATAAAGCAACACCAATTAAAATGACACCAATTCCTAAAATCATCGTAAGAGCACCTCCTATCAAAATGGTTCGAACTTAATTATGAAACTCAATTTTCTTTTGTGGTTTCGGTAAACTTTTCACTTCATTTTTTGCGGTTTCTGCAGTTGTTTCACGTTGTTTTTCTTTTTTAAAGCCATAAAAGACTCTAGCTAAAGTTTCTGTAACAATCGTTACTTGCTCCATCATTTTCTTTTGCTTTTCAGGTGGATTTTCTACATCAGCAGCAAATCTTTGGATAGATGCATCTAAATGATTTGTTGTCTTTTCCAAGTCTTTCGCTGATTTTGTGAAGTGATCCAAAGCTTGTAATTTCATTTCAGCATCTGTTGCAATGCCGTTTGTTTTCTCAAGTAAATCATTCGCTTGATCTGTCACGCGCGTCACTTTTTCTTCTACACGTGTCACAGTTGTTTTCACATTAGCCATCGTGTCTTTTACATTTTTATAAGCAATAATAAGTACAATTGCAATGACGACTAAAGCAAGTGCAGCAATTACAGCACTAGCAATTAAATACATATTCATAATCTCTTCACCTCCACTACTTATTTTCATCCATACCCATATTTAGGATTCTTTTAAACGAATTCGGAACATCTTTTTTAAAATCTCATCTTTTTCACCGATTGTAAGTTCCTGTTCTACAGGTCCAGTCTTCGTATGAGAAGTAAGTAAATGATCTTTTAAAGTAATGCGTCCTTCGTCAGTAAATAAGGAAATGATATCAGTATGCGTAAATGTGGAATCTTTTGATACTTGGTTGAACACACAGCCTTCATGAAAATCTGCTAATTTTTTAGGTGTTGTGGAAAAACGATATAAAGTTCTTTCAAGATCTGTCTGTGAAGCTCTTTTTAAATCGAAAACATCACGTTCGACTGGAACAATTTTATACGTTTCACCAACATCTGTCGTCACTTCGCTACCATCTAAAGGAACCGGAATACGAGGTGTTAAAGCACCAAACCCTACATCAACTAAATAAGGCTGATCTAAATGAACGATGATCGTCGCATGCGTATGTTCTTTCGCCCACGTCTCATTAGGCCGTCTAACAGTTGCACCGGCTAAATGACAATCAAAATTCAATTCATTTAACGCCCATTGAAGTAAACCGTTTACTTCATAACAATAGCCACCACGCTCATTTATAATAATTTTCTCGTAAATGGTGTTCACATTCAGATAAATTGGAACGTGACGCAAAACATCTAAATTTTCAAATGGAATCGTTTTTAAATGTTTTGTTTGTAACGATGCAAGATATTGTAATGAAGGTTGTTCAACTGTTGTATTCATTCGATTTAAATACGTTTGAATATCCATAAAATCCCTCCTCTTTATCATACATGAAAACTAGAAAAGATTAAACTCACTTCATTATATACTATTAAAGAAATGTATGTCGTATTTTCATACCTATGAACGGTACATTTCTTATTAATGGGAGACTGGATCGCCAACTTTTAGCATTCCTTCTATAGAGTACCTTCGAAAAGTGTACGTAGCGATTGCGTAATTTGGTACAAACTTCTGAATCAGCAGTAAGCCCATGTTATAAACAAGATTGAACTTCTATAGTTTCGGTACTTAAATTGTGGTTTATTCAAAATTGAGAACAAATTATGAACGAGCAAGTGAAGAAATGATTGCAAGTAGGGCAAGTTAATTGAGAAATATGGTAAAGTATTCTACAATTGTAATTGGAATTAGGTGAGACGATGCTTTCAAAAGATAGATGTAATCGCATTTTCGAAGACATTAAAACAATTTGAAGTGTTATCGTTGACAAAAACTCAATATTATATGATAATAAGTTTGTAATTAGAATAATTCTAGTTAAGGAATAATGATAAACTAATAATTATTATTATTTGCATAAGCGAATGAACTTTGCTTATAATACTAGAAGATACTATTTAGGAGGAATTTTATTATGTCACTTATCGGTAAAACAATTGAACCATTCAAAGCACAAGCATACAATGCAGGAAACGGAGAATTCGTTGAAGTTTCTGACGAAAGCCTAAAAGGTCAATGGAGCGTAGTTTGCTTCTACCCAGCAGACTTCACATTCGTTTGCCCAACTGAATTAGAAGATTTACAAAACCAATATGCAACTCTAAAAGATCTTGGTGTAGAAGTTTACTCAGTATCAACTGACACACATTTCACACATAAAGCATGGCACGATCACTCAGACGCGATCAGCAAAATTGAGTACATCATGATTGGTGACCCATCTCAAAAAATCTCACGTAACTTCGACGTTTTAGACGAAGAAGAAGGTTTAGCTCAACGTGGAACTTTCATCATCGACCCAGACGGTGTTGTACAAGCAATGGAAATCAACGCTGGTGGAATCGGCCGTGATGCAAGCACTTTAGTTGGTAAAGTGAAAGCAGCTCAATACGTTCGTAACAACCCAGGCGAAGTTTGCCCAGCTAAATGGGAAGAAGGCGCTGAAACTTTAAAACCAAGCCTAGACTTAGTAGGTAAAATCTAATTTAAATCCATATACATAGCGGGGGAGAATTACTCCCGCTATTTTTTAAGCAGAAAATTTAGAATTTATATTACATTATAAGAAATATTAAACAGAATTGATTACAAAAGGAGTTTGACATCGTTGTTAGATCAAGAGATTAAAGCACAATTAGCCCAATATTTAGAAATGCTAGAAGGCGACTTAGTATTAAAAGTAAGCGCAGGAACAGATAAAGTATCAGAAGAAATGACTGCATTAGTGAATGAACTAAGTGCCATGTCATCACGTATTACAGTAGAAAAAGCAAACTTAGAAAGAACACCGAGCTTCAGCGTGAACCGTGCTGGAGAAGATACAGGTGTAGTTTTCGCTGGTGTGCCACTGGGGCATGAGTTCACATCATTAGTATTGGCATTACTACAAGTAAGTGGTCGTACACCGAAAGTTGATGCAGACGTTATTGAACAAGTGAAAAACTTAGAAGGCGACTACAATTTTGAAACATATGTCAGCTTAACTTGTCAAAACTGTCCGGAAGTTGTACAAGCATTAAACGTTATGACAGTTTTAAACCCGAACATCAAACATACAATGATCGACGGCGCAGCATTTAAAGATGAAGTTGAAGCGAAGAAAATTATGGCTGTACCAACTGTCTTCTTAAATGGTGAAGAATTTGCTGGCGGTCGTATGACAATCGAAGAAATTTTAGTGAAATTAGGTTCTGTACAAGATCCTTCTGAATTTGATAATAAAGAGCCATTTGACGTATTAGTTGTAGGTGGTGGCCCAGCTGGTGCAACTGCAGCAATTTACGCAGCACGTAAAGGAATCCGTACAGGTGTTGTGGCAGAACGTTTTGGTGGACAAATTTTAGATACAGCAACAATCGAAAACTTCATCAGTGTAAAACATACTGAAGGACCGAAATTAGCAGCAAACTTAGAAGAACATGTGAAAGAATACAATGTTGACATTATGAACTTACAAACAGCAGCTAGCCTAGAGAAAAAAGATGGCATGGTTGAAATTGGTCTTGAAAACGGCGCGACATTAAAAGCGAAATCTGTTATTTTAGCTACAGGTGCACGTTGGCGTAATGTTGGCGTTCCTGGCGAGCAAGAGTTCAAAAACAAAGGTGTTGCATACTGTCCACACTGTGATGGTCCTTTATTCGAAGGAAAAGACGTTGCAGTAATCGGTGGCGGTAACTCAGGTGTTGAGGCAGCAATCGACTTAGCAGGAATTGTCAACCACGTAACAGTAGTAGAGTTCGGCACAGAATTAAAAGCTGACTCTGTGTTACAAGATCGTTTACGCAGCTTACCAAACGTAAAAGTTGTAACAAATGCGATGACGAAAGAAATTACAGGAACTGATAGTGTGAACGGCATCACTTATGTTGACCGTGATACGAACGAAGAACATCATGTGGCTTTAGCGGGCGTATTTATCCAAATCGGTTTAGTACCAAACACAGATTGGTTAGGCGATTCAGTTGAACGCAATAAATTCGGTGAAATTTTAGTCAATAAACGCGGCGAAACGAACGTACCTGGTGTACTTGCAGCAGGAGACTGTTCAGATAGTGCGTTCAAACAAATTATCATTTCAATGGGCTCTGCAGCAACAGCTTCATTAAGCGCATTCGACTATTTAGTACGCAATAATTAAACTGAAAAACACGCGATTTCTCGTTAAAATCGCGTGTTTTTCTTTAAGAAAAATAAGGATAAACTGTAAAATAAAACGATTAACAACAGTACATAACCAATGCTCCAACTATTTTCGATCATCATGTTATTTACTTCATATTCGATGCCCATTTGAATTTTAAATGCTTGAAGTGATTCTGGCGTTGCTCCGTAAAAAGCATCTGTTAAAGGTTGTTTCATGAGTGACTGGCGAAATAAAGCCGTCGTATGTGATAACGGAAAAAGTTTTACAACCGTTTGAATTGCGGTCGGTAAAGCACCGATCGGTACGTAAATGCCTGCTAAAAAACCGATCAATGTTCCAAATACAGTGCTAACAGCAGCAAAAGCATTTGCTGTTTTAAGAAATCCAGTGACAAATACAATTAAAGTAGCACTTGATAAGACGGAAAATAAAATGAGCCCAAGCATTTTCAAAATGAACAGGAAACTCATGTGAAAATGACTGGAAAATGATAAGTAACATAAAGAAAAAGCGAATACGGCGGCAGTCATTGTAAAGCCGACGAAGACGGCACTCCATAAATAGCCGCTAAATAGTTTATAACGAGCAATTGGTGTGCTAAAAAAATCCATTGATCGTTGAGAAGCACGATCTTCAACACTGATGGCGTAAGCACCTAATGTTGTCGTCATTGAAGTAGTAGCTAAAATACCTGCCAAAAACCATGTTTCAATGAGTGTTTCTTTCGCTGGGAAATCAGGTAAATTACTCGCAGTTACATTCCCTAAAAACAACAAATATAAAGCAATTAAAATCATGACCGAAAGCAGAGAAAAGAAAACAGCGGTCCGATCTCGAAAGTAGAGAAGTGTATTACGTTTGGCAAAATGAATCATCACTTAAAACCTCTTTTCCCGCTACGGATAAAAATACATCGTCTAAACTTGCTTTTTTCACTTCAAAAGACTGAATGTGATCACTATACTTTTGTAAAATGGGCAGTGCGTCTATCGTCTGAGTTAAATCGATACAAAGACGATCATTTTCTACTGTATAGCGAAGATTGGCGGTTTGAAATTTAGTTTCTAACACAGCTTTTTCGACAGGGTAGATTCTCAATTGACTATTTGCGAATTGATTTGTTAATTGCTCTGGCGTACCTTCCGCAATGATTTTTCCTTGATCCATAATGACGATTGAATCGGAAATAGAAGCCTCTTCTATATAATGAGTCGTCAGTAAAATCGTCATCTTCGTTTCTTGTTGTAATTGAAGGAGCATTTTCCAAATATGTCTGCGACTTTCTACGTCTAAGCCAGTTGTTGGTTCGTCTAAAATTAAAATGGTAGGGGTATGGAGTAAAGCACGCGCAATATCAGCACGTCTTTTCTCACCACCAGATAAGTTCCAGTATTTACGGTTTAAAAAAGCTTGTAATTGACCAATTTCTACAACACGGTCAATCGCTGCTTTACTTTTTGTTTTGGACATCCCGTAAAAGGCACAGCGAAAATGTAAATTTTCATAAACCGTTAGTAGTGGATCGAGTAAATTCTTTTGGAAAACGATGCCAACGGATTGCCGTATTTTATCGTCATCCGTGCCTAATTCGTTTCCATTGACGAACACTTTTCCTGCGTCTGGCTTTAATAATGTGAGTAAAATGGCAATTGTCGTTGATTTCCCAGCACCATTCGTCCCTAATAAAGAGAAGAAACTGCCAGCTTCGACTTTAAATGATAAGTGATCTATTACAGTTTGATTGCCAAATTTCTTTGATAGTTGCAGCACTTCAATGCTATTTGTCATAAGAAATCGCCTCATTTCTTCTTTCAATCACCGCATTAATTTCCTTGGCATGTGATGTTTCGTGTAAAAATGTAATGATTACGACGAGTACATACGTTAGAAGACCAATGATAAAGGTTGGCAGGATATATGCGAGTGAAAAAGGAAAGAGTTGTAAAAAATAACTTGATGCTAGTAAAACGCTATATACAGCCATTAGTTCGAGTAAGTAAACGATCCATATATTGTCGATTGGTAGTAAATGCGTACAATGGATAAGTGCCATCATAGCACTCGATAACAGAAATAAGCTTAATAGCATGCCGTTTGTCATTTCTGGAAAAACTTTTAATGAGCTGAAAAGGATATATAATAAGCTGCTACAAGTAAATGCAATGCAAATGATTACGATAGATTGAATAGAACGATGCAAAAAGACCACCTCATTTCAAGAATTTTGCTTTAAAAGCTTTTACATAATGGCGATTGACAATGACTTTTTCATTATTAATTAAAGTTGCTTCAAATTTGCCATTGAACAATGCACGTACAGAACCCACTTTTTCAATATTTAAAATCATATTTTTACTAATTCGAATCATATTCGTTTGGTTAGTTCGCTCCTCAATTTCGTATAATTTTAGAGTATTTTCGAATACTTGGTCGTCACAATAAAGAAATGTTTTATTTTCAATAGATTCTATGTAGAAAATATCAGTCGCTTGGATTGTATAGAGCTGATTATTGAGTTTACCTTGGAAACTAATCGTGAACGTTTCGATCCAATCTACTAATTCTTGCACTACGTGATCCATTTTCGGACATTGAATTTTCACTTCGACTTTTTCGTAATATGCTTTCTCATCCACCGTAATTTTAATTTAAACCACCTCTTTCATCATAAGAAGATGTTGAATTATTTGAATTGTAGCATTGCTAGAGGTTTACAACAATTGAAATTGCGTAACTTGCATTTTAAAGCGGGTAAGTTGCAAACAGATTACAGAAGAAAGTGCGAAGTCATTCAAAAACCTATTGTTATCAGTTATACTTAAACTATGGAACACTAGAAATGGAAGTGAACGAATGAGTCAATTAATTGTCGAAAACTTATCTCATTCTATTGGGATTAAAACATTATTCAAAAATTTACAATTTACCATTACAAAAGGTGAAAAAGTTGGTTTAATCGGGATTAATGGTACTGGGAAATCAACTTTGTTGTCGATTTTATCGAGAGAAGAAGATGCCGATTCATACATTGTGGAGCACCCAAATGATTACCGCATTGTCTACTTACCCCAACAACCTGTAGTAGATCCAGGGTTGACGGTACTAGAAACGGTATTTACAAGTGATGCGCCAATTATTCAAATGAACTTGGCCTATGAAAATGCTGTACAGGTGTTAACTGAAGATCCAATGAATGAAGCGAAACAACAACAATTTGAAAAAATCCAACAAGAAATGGATGCCAAAGACGGCTGGGATTTAAACTCAAAAGCGCGGACTATTTTAACAAAACTTGGCATTTCTACATTTGATAAAAAGATGGGTGAATTATCTGGCGGACAACAAAAACGTGTGGCATTAGCGAAAGTTTTAATTGAACCAGCTGATTTATTATTACTAGACGAGCCGACAAACCATTTAGACGTGAAGTCCATCACATGGTTACAAGATTATTTAGCAAATGAAGATGCAGCTGTATTATTTGTCACGCATGACCGCTACTTTTTAGATGCCGTGTCTACGCATATATACGAACTTGCGGACCAAACTCTGTATGCACATACAGGAAATTACAGTGAGTTTATAGAAGCGAAAGCATTACGAGAAGAAATGCAACAAGCAACGGATGCGAAAAATCAAAACCGTTACCGCAATGAATTGAAGTGGATTCGAAGAGGAGCAAGAGCCCGTTCGACAAAGCAAAAAGCGAGAATTGAACGTTTTGAAGAGTTGAAAACAACGCTTGAAAAAGATCGACCACAAGAAGAAATGGATGCCAATTTAAAAACGACGCGACTTGGTCGTAAAGTCATTGAGCTGAAAAACATTTCAAAATCATTTGGTGAACACAAGATTTTAGAAGACTTTTCTAGCCTACTGCAAGGCGGCGACCGCATCGCAATTGTCGGACCAAATGGTGTCGGGAAAACAACTTTATTAAGTATTGTTGCAGGAGATTTACAACCCGACAAAGGTGAAATCGATCAAGGAACGACGGTAAAAATTGCCCATTTCCATCAACATGTACCGAAATTGGATGACCATAAACGCGTCATTGAATATATTCGTGAAACATCGAATGATATTGAAGATGGTAGTGGCCAAAGAATTTCAGCTTCCCAAATGTTGGAACGTTTCTTATTCCCATCGCATGCACATGGCTCTTTAATCGAGTCCTTATCAGGCGGGGAACGAAAACGACTTTATTTATTAAAATTGTTAATGGAACAACCGAACGTTTTATTACTCGATGAACCGACGAATGATTTAGACATTGAAACTTTATCCATTTTGGAAGATTTTATTGACGGTTTCAAAGGTGTCGTCATTACGATTTCGCATGACCGCTTTTTCTTAGACCGTATCGCGACAAAGCTATGGATTTTAGACGGAAGTGGCACTGTAGATGTCCAAATGGGCGTTTATACAGATTACTTAGCTTATCTTGAAGCGAAAGAAGACGAGCCGAAAAAAGAAGTCGTGAAAACAGTTGAAGCACCTAAGCCTGAGAAAAAGAAGAAAATGTCTTATATGGAAAAGAAAGAATGGGAAACGATTGAAGATGATATTGCTAAGATGGAAGCAGAAATCGAAGCAATTGAAGCGGAAATGGCGAGTGCAGGTTCAGATTATGAGAAGATTAGTGATCTGACAAACAAATTAGATGAAAAAAATGCACAATATGAGACACTATTTGAAAGATGGACTTATTTACAAGAATTAATGGAAGAAAACTAGGAGGAATAAAGATGAATATTGTATCAATTGAAAGAACACCAAATCCAAACTCAATGCGTGTTGTCTTTGATCATGAAATGCCATTGACAGAAACGTATAATTATAAAAAGAAAGACGCTGAAACGGCAAAACAACCTGCAGCTGCGATTTTACAAATTGATGGCATCGTAGGCATTTACCATGTAATGAACTTTATGGCTATCGAGAAAGATTCAGCAGTTGAGTGGGAAGTTTTAATTCCACAAATTGAGGAAGCTGTACAAAACAATTAAGGGGGCAACCACTTTGAAAATTGTAACAATCGAACCTACGCCGAGTCCGAACTCGATGAAAATTGTGTTAACGACAGAGTTACCTGAAGGGGTAGCGCATAATTATAAAAAAGAAGATGTCGAAAAAGCACCTCATCCGATGTCAGATTTACTTCAAATTAATGGCGTAAAAGGCATTTACCATGTGATGAACTTTATGGCCGTAGAACGTGATGCACGCGTTCAATGGGAAGCGATTTTAAAAGACATTCAAAAAGTCATCGACCAAGATGAAACGGTCGAAACTGAAGAAGCAGAAACGACGTTAGATGAAACATTTGGAGAAGTGTATGTACATGTCCAAACGTATAAAGACATCCCGTTACAAGTGAAAGTATTCGACAGTGATTCAGAAGTACGCCTAGCAATGAGCGAACGTTTTGTAAAAGCAATGGAACTTGTACATAGTGCGGAAGTCGAAAACTATATTTTACTCCGTAAATGGGCAGATTATGGCATTCGTTACGGCGAAAAAGACGAGGTTGCCAATACAGTTGTACAAGAAGTAGAGGCAGCTTATCCAGAAGAACGTCTACAAGCGATTATTGAACAACAAAAAGACGGCAAAGAAATCGAAGTGACGAGAGGCCGAAAAGTTACGTTAGAAGAATTCCAAGTAGATGAATGGGAAAAACGTTTCCAGTTACTCGATCAAATGCCAGACCCAGATGTATCCGATTTAGAACTGTTAAATGCAGCGCTTGATGATGAGAAAACATCGATTCGTCGTCTAGCTACAGTATATTTAGGAATGGTTGAAGAAAAAGAAGTGATTCCATATATTGAAAAAGCACTAAGAGATAAAAGTGCTGCCGTCAGAAGAACAGCGGGAGATTGCTTAAGTGACCTTGGATTCGTAGAGTTTGAGGATGCAGCGATTGGCTTACTAGAAGATAAAAGTAAAGTTGTTCGTTGGCGTGCAGCAATGTTTTTATTCGAAACAGGCACAGAAAAAGCATTACCAGCACTTAAAGCAGTTGAAGATGACCCAGAGTTTGAAGTAAAACTACAAATTCGTATGGCCATCGCACGTATTGAAGAAGGCGAAGAAGCACAAGGATCCATTTGGAAACAGATGGCAGAGCTTCGTACGGAAAAACAATAAAGAATCGTTTGAAAATGCTATTTCCTTTGGAAGATGAAGGAAATAGCATTTTCTTGTCATTTGCAAACCTTTTACAGCGTATAATCGTCTATATGTTTGGAAATGCTACAAGAAAGTTTATGTGAGAGGAAGAGAATGATTTTGAGATTGATCAAATTTTTAATGAAAACGATCATTTTTGTTGCGATTCTTTGTGTTGGGTTATATTTTCTCGCAAGTTATTTTTTAACCGATAAAATCGCGGATTATGTAATGGACGAATTAGAAAATAGTGGGCAATTAGAAGAAGCGAGACAATATATCGATGGGAAACCAGAAGTGAAAAAAGTGTTGGAAAGTAGTGCGAATGTGGACCCATCCACTTTACCATTCACGACGACAGGTGAAGCTGTAGAAACAGTTGTCAAAAAGGTTGGAATTAAAGAGCTGCAGTCCATTCAAAAACAATATGAAAATGGCATGACAGAAAGTGAACAACTACAACTGATTCAACAGCTTGAAAGCCAATTAAGTCCTAGTGAAGCAGAGGCGGTTAAATACGTCATTTATAATGAATTGTATAAGTAATTTAAGCATTTTTCTACCAAAAACGAACGAAAAACATGTATGATGAATGTATTGTAGTTTGAAAGGGGATTAAAAAATGAATGCTTACGAAGAATTCATGAAAAATGTCCATAGACCGATGCGTGAACAGCTTGTCGTCAATGGCTTTACAGAATTAACAACAGTTGAAGAAGTAGAACAGAAAATGGATGGTTTAGAAGGCAGTGCCATCATTATGATTAACTCTGTTTGTGGATGTGCTGGCGGGCAAGCGAGACCTGCTGTGATTGAAGCGGTAGCCGAAACAACAAACGCACCAGATCATTTATTAACAGTGTTTGCGAGTGCTGACCGTGAAGCGACGGCTAGAATGCGTGAATTCTTTGCGGAAGTGCCACCAAGTTCGCCATCGATTGCGATTTGGAAAGATGGGAAATTAGCTCACTTCATTCCGAGAGATGAAATTGAACTGAATGAAAAAGATACGGTAAAAGATCGCCTTGTTGAGGTGTTAAACGATTTATAAGGCAGATAGTACCATCGTTACAACTGGTGGACGTCCAAGTGAACGAGCGATCAAGCAAGCGAAGGATATTGCATTAGCTTGCGGTTATCCTTTTGTAGAACGCAAAAAACAATCGATTGCTCGATTACAACAACGTTATGATAGCCATGTGTTAATGGCGGGAAGTGACCGTTTAGAGTTGTACCGGATTGGAACGGCAGAACCATTTTTCTTTCATCCAAATTCGGCGATGTTTCGCTTGAAGAGAGTGTTGCAAGGCGGAACAGACCCATTGCTTGAAATGAGCGATTTAAAGCCTGGTGACAGCTTTTTAGATTGTACGTTAGGACTTGCTTCAGACAGCATCCTTGCGAGTTACCAAGTGGGTGAGAAAGGCGTTGTATGTGGGCTGGAAAGCGACGAAGACATCGCTTATATTGTGAAGACAGGTTTAAGCCAGTATGAAACAAATGTAGAAGCATTGAAAGAAGCGATGCAGCGAATAGAAGTTCAGTCGATCGATGCACTCAGTTATTTAAAAGCAGCTGACAGTGATTCCTGGGATGTCGTTTATATCGACCCAATGTTTCAAGAACCAATCGATGAATCGTCTAATTTCACACTACTTCGCGAGATTGGTGTACAAGATCAATTGACGACAGAGTGGGTGGAAGAGGCTTACCGAGTTTGTCGAAAACGTGTCGTTGTAAAAGATCATTATCGTTCAACGATTTTCGAACAATTTCAGTTCCAACAAGAAATTCGTCTAACTAGTAAATTTCACTTTGGCTATTTAGAGAAAAAATGATATGAAAAAAGGCTAGTAGCGTTTCTTACTAGCCTTTTGCTGTGTATTAGTGCGTGAAGTTTAATGAGATTAAATAAGCTAATAAACCTAACAGACCAACACCCATTAATAATTGAACATCCATCGTAAAATAACCTCCTTTAAAAAAGGCAATACATATTCTCATTAATATTGTACAATGAATATAGAAAAGAAGAAACCTTTTCTTCTTTAAAACGTATTATTAAGTAGAGAACATGGATTTTTTTGTAAGGGGTTGAGGAATTTGAAATGGTTTCAACAGGTATTAATTGGACTTGTCGCATTTTTAACACTGGGGATTATTACACCGACGCACGACATTTGGGATAGCATATTTGACAAAGATTCATCCAAACAATTAGGTTCAACTGCGGACATCTCAGAATATGACGTAGATCTTGATGAACCCGACATAGAAGAAGATTATACGTACATAGAAGATGCTTTTATCGTCACCGCGAAAGAATTAGCGTATGAAAAATTCGGTACAAAAATCGGACCGAAAATTAGCGAGCAATTTAACACAGAAATTTTCCCGAAAATGGATGAAGTGTTACGCACTACAGTGTTCGAAGCATATGAAGAAGATAAGCCATTTTTAACGATGAGCGAGAAACCAGCAGGAAACTATAGTGAGAAAATTTTCAATGTTCACCATACAGAACTGAAAAAAGACATCGTGCGTTTCCATGTAAGAACTGAAAAAAGACCACAAGACGGCTACTTCTTTAACTTCCATTACCACGTTGCTGATGATCAATTTGAAAACCACCATGACTTAGGCGAAATTTATTATGCGAAAGATACGCCGCCGAAATGGATGTCGTGAGAACAAAAACACTCGTTATTGATACGGGTGTTTTTTGTTGTTTTCAACACAGTTACGTCAAGATTTAGTGATTTAGATGTTTGAATTTCCATGTGGTGATTTGTGGGTGAAATTGATGGGATAGGATGTACCCAAAATTCATTCTTTTGTATTTTAACTTCTTTATGTGTTAGCAAGTAATATTTTTTCGGGAATTTTTACTTGATAGTGACTCTATTATCGGAAGAATTCTTAAATTGTAAGTGAAAATTGGAGGGATTGACAATGAGAGAAAAAATGAAGAAGAAAAAGCCGATTATGCAGTAGCGAATTTAAACTAATTTTAGTACATCGCAGCTAAACAATTCAAAAAACTTTTCGACAAAGATAACTTCGTTTTCAAAAGCACAAAATGCTTTTGTATAAAGATCCGTCGATTTTTCTGAATGAGATAATTAAATTATCACATTGATGACAAGGTGAGTGTAGCTGTATACAGTATTTACACAAGGCTTTTCGTAAGGTATGGTAGTTTCAAATTCAAAGTTGGGGGTGCTCGTTAAATGGTGGTGGTCATTGGAGAAAAAGATGAAAATGTGTACAAGGAAAAAAGAGTAGATCAAGACGGACTTTGGAAAAAAATCATAGGAGAGTTGTTTGAGGATTTCATAGAATTTTTCATGCCAGAATTACACGCTAGTATAGATTTTTCTAAGAAAGTGGAGTTCTTGGATAAAGAATTGTATCAAGAAGTGATTGATCAACAAAAAGGGCGACATTATGCGGATCGCTTAGTAAAAGTACAGCTGAAAAATGGTAAAGCAAAATGGGTGCTCGTACATGTTGAAGTTCAAAGCTCTGGAGAAGCGGATTTTTCAATGCGCATGTTTAAATACTTTTATCGAATTTACGACCGATATGAAGAAGAAATCATCGCATTAGCCGTTCACACATTTCGCGGGAAAATCGACAAGATGACGCAATTTGAGTACGCTTTTTTTGGCACAAAGCTAAATTATTCGTATAATAATTATAAGACGGAAGATTATTCCGATAAAGAGTTGGCACAAT
>ERZ808028.401-NODE-401-length-38412-cov-4.965462_pt1 | contig 38412 bp, 38 predicted proteins | sample MGYA00380184_ERZ808028 | MGnify/ENA primary metagenome ERZ808028 (study PRJEB31490, sample SAMN06133397) | mouse gut metagenome | isolation source: J8_1 | host: mice | place: China: Chengdu | collected 2015-05 ...
TATCAATCGAATGTCGAAGGATATATTGTAGACCGGATTCATGACGCGGTAGATGAAGGGATTGAAGCGATTATTTTCAATCCAGGGGCTTTTACACATTATAGCATTGCTTTAAGAGATGCGATTAGTAGTGTTGGTCTACCAGTTATTGAAGTACATATATCAAATATACATAATCGTGAGCCGTTTAGACAAACATCCGTCATTGCACCTGTCTGTATTGGACAGATTACAGGACTAGGAACAGATGGCTATTTATTAGCACTTCAAGCCTTTCTCCTCAAACATAAAGGAGAATGAATAGAAATGACAAAATTAACAAAATTACGTCAACAACTAGAACAACAAAAAGTGGATGCGTTACTTGTAACAAATCCGTTTAATCGCCGTTATTTAACAGGTTTTACAGGTACAGCAGGGGTTGTATTAGTTTCACAAAAAGATGCTGTATTTATTACTGATTTTAGGTATACTGAACAAGCGGAAAAAGAAATTGAAGGCTATCGAATTGTCCAACATACAAAAACAATTATCGAAGAAGTAGCAGATCAATTAAAAGCAATGAATGTACAAACAGTTGGTTTCGAAAAAGATGATTTATCATTTGCGCTATATGAATTGTATAATAAAGCAATTGAAGCAGAGTTAAAACCAGTTTCAGGAATTGTTGAAGATTTACGTATTGTTAAAACGGCAGATGAAATTGCCGTGTTAAAACAAGCTGCTAACATTGCGGATGCTGCTTTTGAGCATATTATTAAATTTATCAAACCAGGCATTACAGAATTAGATGTGTCGAATGAATTAGAATTCTTTATGCGTAAACAAGGTGCAACATCTTCATCATTCTCAATTATCGTTGCATCTGGTTTAAGAAGTGCTTTGCCACACGGTGTTGCGACAGATAAAGTAATTGAATCAGGTGATTTTGTAACGATGGATTACGGTGCACTTTACAATGGGTATATTTCAGACATTACACGCACAGTAGCTGTCGGAGAGCCATCTGAAAAATTAAAAGAAATATATGATGTTACATTAAAAGCACAAGAACTTGCAGTGGCGAAAATTAAAGCCGGTATGACTGGAATTGAAGCGGATGCAATTGCGCGTGATTATATTGCTGCTCACGGTTACGGGGAAGCATTTGGTCATTCAACTGGACATGGCATCGGCTTAGAAGTTCATGAAGCACCAGGTTTATCCTTTAAATCTTCAACTGTTTTAGAGCCAAACATGGTTGTAACAGTTGAACCAGGAATTTATTTACCTGAAATTGGCGGAGTTCGTATAGAAGATGATATAATCATTACTGAAGATGGAAATGAGCGTTTAACATTCGCAACAAAAGAATTACTCATCTTATGATGAATTTGGAGGTTTTTTAACATGATTTCAGTAAACGATTTTAGAACAGGTACAACAATTGAAGTAGAAGGCGACATTTGGCGCGTATTGGAATTCCAACACGTAAAACCAGGTAAAGGCGCGGCATTCGTTCGTACAAAATTACGCAACTTACGTAACGGTAATATTGCAGAAAAAACTTTCCGTGGTGGCGAGCGCGTGAAAAAAGCACAAATCGACAACGTGAAAATGCAATATTTATATGCAAATGGCGATGATCATGTATTCATGAACAATGATACATACGATCAAATCGAAATTAACGCAGAACAACTTGAATATGAATTAAAATTCTTAAAAGACGGAATGGAAGTTCATATTATGTCGTTTGAAAATGAAGTTTTAGGTGTCCAATTACCAGTTACAGTTGAATTAGAAGTAGCTGAAACTGAACCTGGCATTAAAGGGGATACAGCAAGTGGTGGTTCTAAACCAGCAACATTAGAAACTGGCTTAGTTGTTCAAGTTCCATTCTTCGTAAACCAAGGTGACAAGCTTGTTATTAACACTGAAGAAGCTGAATACGTTTCTCGTGCATAAATTTTAATGAAAAACTGTGTTAGTAAATACAATTTGTATTTACTGGCGCAGTTTTTTTAGGTTCTAATGAATTCATTCCCGTCATATTTTAGAGTATGGAGGGGGTAACATGGCATTAGACGACTTACTACGGATTGTTGGAATTGGCTTAGTAATCGGATTGCTGCATGTATTCTTTGAGCAAACCGGGAAAAAGGATTTCGCATTTTTCCTTTTTATATTTGCTTATATTTATATAACGATTGAACTGCTACGATTTTTGAGATTATTTTTTATGGAAATTACTGCATTTTTTCAATGGTTAGCGATGTAATGCGATGGCTTTTTTATTTCAAATACTCGTCCTATATTTACTCCTTCTATTAACTGCTTTTAGTGTTCCAAAGCTTCAACCGCTTATATATAGTGGCTTATTTTTTGTCCTATTTTTCTTATTTTTAATGACATTTTTCTTTCCATTTATTAAAGATGTGTTTTTAATCTTAAAACTTCAGGACATTCCTTATTTTAGTTTATTAATTCAAACATTTGTCTTGTACTTTCTCTCATATGTATTGATGGAACATATACGGGAAGCCGGTTTTTCATCGATCGCAGAAATCGGTCATTTGAGTGTTAAGATTTCAATCTTGCTTTTATGGTTACATGAAATGAAACAATTATTCCCTTTCTTATTGAATGACAATTAATGATGGATGAGTGAATACGTGCTAAGAAATTTATTGGATACAACTTTAAACACTGTACTTACTAGTTTTACGCATATCATCATCATCTTGATTTTCTTATTATTTATAGAGTTTTTAATGCCTAAATATAAAGCGAAGATGATGTATTTTATTTACTTGATTATTTTATTGTTAGTCATTCAACCTGCTTATTTGCAAATAGAAGCCATTCAAAAAATTACACGATTAATGGCAGAGAACTTTATCAGTGTCTATCCAATCCTAACAGTGATTTTATTATCTGTAGGAGCAACATTTAATTTAATCAATTTTCAACCCGCTATGTTGCTTCTTGCATACGGCGCCATTTACTTAGCGGAAAAATTATTATTACCAATTATTTTATTGACGATGTGTTTGGATGTAAGTTCTAGATTTTTGCCCGAAATTTCTTTTAAAAGAATGGCGGAGTTACTCCGTGCTACTTTGCTCGGTACTGTTTCGGCAATTGTTGCCAGTTATTCAATTTTCATAACAGTTGGCGGGGCGATGACTTGGGCATTTACAGGTATAACAAGTGAACCGGTAAAAGAATTAATCCAGCAAAACATACCTGTAATTGGTTCATTTATGACAGAAAGTATTCGCTCGTTAAGTCAGCATTCTTCTACGATGTCAGTCGTTGTTGGCAGTTGGTTAATCGGAGTTATTTGGACGGTTTCTTTATTGCCAACATTAAAAACTTTATTATTAGCCTTATTGTACAAATGGTTTGCAGCTTTTATTGAACCATTTTCGAATGAAGAGACGAGTGGTTTAATTGATGATATTGGAAAAACTTTGCTCGTCTTATGTGCAGTTTCTTTTATTTTAGCATTCGCTTTTATTTATACAGCTGTCTTTGTGCTCGTATTTGTCAAACTTCTAATGATGAGATAGCGAGGTGGAAACTTGGAATAGAGCTCCTTCATTTTTTAAGTATAATGCTTATCATTTTTTTCATTAAATTGCTGATCACGAAAAAGCAATTCGATGAATTTTTACCAATTTTTAAATTATGGATTGCTTTATTTTTATGCCGTTTATTGTACAAAATGATTGGTTCTATTTTTTAAAATAAACACATACGTTGGAGTAGTAAGAATGTACAAGATAGTGCTTTTGTAAATGAGGATTCGATGTCAAAACTATTAAAAAGTTCGCCAATCGTTGTTGTTGTTGCCATTTGTTTAATCGTTTTCCTATCGTTTAGCAGTAGTCTGTTTCGTACTACTACTCCTTCAAATGATCATAGTAATGAACGGTTATTAGAAGAGGTACTGGAATCGATAGAAGGAGTTGGTCGTGTGAAAATTTATTATGACCCACAGCAAAAAGCAACAGAATCCTCTCTAGCTCAATATTTTTCAATGCCTGAAAATGAACAAAGTGAAGGCATTCAAGGCATTCTTGTCGTAGCGGAAGGTGGGGGGAATCCAAAAATACAAAGTGTGTTATCGAAAGCGATTGCCACAATTTTTCAGTTGAAAGAACATCAAATTGTCATTGTAGAAATGAAAATAGGGGAGGAATTAGAGTGAGAAGTAATAAGCGAACAGTTTGGTTTTTAACATTATTAAGTTTAGTAGCCGTACTATCTATTTACTATTTAAACAAAAACAATCCGATGCCACTGGATGGGATTGCCATTTTCGGAGATGAACCAAGTACAACGATCTCTTCCGACGAATCAAAAAAACAACCGGTGTTCGCTGAAAGTTATTTATTCGAAGAAATGCGAATGGAAATTCGAAACGAGCGCAGTCAGTTACAGGAACAACTTTCTAGTAAGCTAACGAATGCTAGTAATTCAGAAGAAATGAATGAAACATATGATGAGATGGAAAAGCTGGTGAAACAACAATCAGCAGAAAATTTATTGGAAATGCAAATTAAAGCATTAGGCTACACGGATGCATTTGTTTTAACAGAAGATGGTGTAGTTACTGTAACTGTATTGTCTGAAGAAGGGCATTCCTCTAAAAAAGCAGGTGAAATTACGCATCTCGTTATGTCTAATTTGCAAACTGCTAAGAAAGTAACAGTAGAATTTAAAGATGAATCTTGAAGGAAATTAGAAAATTATTTATTTTCTAGGAAAGCAATTCATTCTGTCAAATAAGACGGATTGAATTGCTTTTTCTTTTTGAAAATCTTAATTGCACAAAAGAGATGGCGCAAATCCGCGGTTTGTAGTGAAATGTCCAATCTAATGCCTATTTTAAGGGAAGTACCAATTACAGGTTTGTGATTAAGTTGATAGAATAAAATATTATTCATAGAATAGTATTTTCGAATTAATTAATGGAAAACAGTTTCAATATGATTGAAAAAGGTCTAAAATAGAAAAGGAGAAGTATTTTTAAAGAGATAGGAGAATGGGGCATGTTAAAAATTCAAGAAATTCGTGAAATTATTAAACTAATTGACCAATCATCAATTGAGGAGTTTACATATGAAGTTGATGATGCAAAAATTAAATTGAAAAAAGGCCGTAGTGAATTAGTAGCGCCAACAGTTGTTGCACAACCACAAGTTGAAGCGGCTGTTATTCAAAAAGCACCTGTAGCAGAAGTTGCTGCACCGGTACAAGAAGTTAAACAACCAGCAGTTGAAGAAGCTGCACCAGTTGAGAAGGATGCTAACTTACATGAAGTAACTTCACCGATGGTTGGTACGTTTTATGCAGCATCTTCACCAGACGCAGAAGCTTACGTAAAAGTAGGGGATCAAGTTTCAGAAACATCGATTGTTTGTATTGTTGAAGCAATGAAATTATTCAACGAAATCGAAGCGGAAGTGTCAGGCGAAATTGTTGAAGTGCTTGCAAAGGATGGCCAACTTGTTGAATACGGTCAACCACTCTTCCTCGTTAAAGCGAAATAAGGAGGAATTATCATGAAAAAGATTTTAATTGCCAATCGTGGCGAAATTGCAGTACGTGTAATTCGTGCATGTAAAGAACTTGGAATTGAAACAGTAGCAGTTTATTCAGAAGCGGACCACGAAGCATTACATGTACAATTAGCTGATGAAGCATATTGTATCGGACCGCGTGCTTCAGCAGATAGCTATTTGAACTTTTCAAACATTATTAGCATTGCGAAATTAACAGAATGTGATGGCATTCATCCGGGGTACGGATTTTTGGCAGAAAATGCTGATTTTGCGGAGCTTTGTGAAGAAGTGAATATTAAGTTTATCGGCCCTTCATCAAAAGCAATTTCGAAAATGGGTACAAAAGATGTGGCACGTGAAACGATGCGCGAAGCAGGGGTACCGATTGTTCCAGGCTCGACGGGTATTGTAGAAGATGAGCATCATGGTTTGAAAATTGCAGAAGAAATCGGCTTCCCTGTCATTATTAAAGCGACAGCAGGTGGCGGTGGTAAAGGAATCCGTATTGCTCGTGATCAAGAAGAACTTGTAAGTGGGATTAAAATTACACAAAAAGAAGCGGCTGCTGCATTTGGAAATCCAGGTGTTTATTTAGAGAAATACATCGAAGTATTCCGCCATGTAGAAGTGCAAGTACTTGCAGATCAATTTGGACATACAATCCATTTAGGAGAACGAGATTGCTCGATTCAACGCCGTATGCAAAAATTGGTGGAAGAAGCACCGTCTCCAGCATTGACGCCTGAATTGCGACAAGAAATGGGTGAGGCTGCTGTAAAAGCTGCACGGGCTGTGAATTATGAGGGTGCGGGCACAGTAGAATTCATTTTCGATCATATTAACCAGAAGTTTTACTTCATGGAAATGAATACGCGTATTCAAGTTGAGCATCCTGTTACGGAAATGATTACTGGCATTGATTTGATTAAACAACAAATTAAAGTCGCTTCAGGTGAGAAGCTAGACATTCAACAAGAAGACGTCCAATTAAATGGCTGGTCAATTGAATGTCGGATTAATGCAGAAAATCCTGCACGTAATTTCATGCCGTCTCCTGGAACGATTGAGATGTATATGGCGCCAGGTGGTTTTGGCGTTCGAGTCGATTCTGCAATGTATACAGGCTATACGATTCCACCGTTTTATGATTCGATGGTTGCGAAATTAATCGTTCATGCGGATACACGAGAAGAAGCGGTAGCGCGTATGAAGCGTGCACTGGATGAATTTATCATCGAAGGAGTCGACACGACGATTCCATTCCATTCAACATTAATGGATCATGATGTGTTTAAATCAGGTGATTTTGACACGAAGTTTTTAGAGAAAAATAGTATTTTAAATTAAAAGGAGGGTTTTGATGATGGCAGAGAAAACTACGCCTTCTTTTATCGGAACTGAAAATGCTACTGAAGAGTCACTTGGACGTGTACAGTTGGCACCGGAAGTTCTGGAAGTGATTATTGGCATTGCGACAAATGAAGTGAAAGGTGTCGCATATACGAGAGGGAATTTTACAAGTGGTGTGAAAGAAAAGTTTGGTCGTACACAGCATGGTAAAGGTGTTAAAACGACTTGGACAAAAGATGGCTTAGTGATTGATGTCTTTTGTGTCATCCACTATGGTTATCCAGTACAAGAGCTAGCGTATGCAATTCAAGAGCAAATACGCAATACGATTTTAAATATGACTGCACTAGAAGCGAAAGAAATTAATATTCACATTACAGGTATTGAAATGGATACACAAACTGTATAAGAATAGGCATTTATAGTTCGCATCAATTAAAAAAGTAGAGGAATAACGTCGAGAACACCTCTACTTTTTTTATACATAATACTTTTTTCAAAAATAATAGAGATTCTACTGTATATAAAGCTACTAGATATGGTATGATAATGCCGGATGATTCAGTAGAGGAGTAATGAAAATGAATAGAAGAGAAGCCAGAGAAAAAGCGCTTCAAACACTTTTTCAACTCGACCATTCGGAAGATCTAACTGTTGATGAGGCAATTACGTATGTCATTGAGACAGATTCAGATGCATTTTACGAAAAATTAGTTCGAGGAACGATGAGTGCACGAAACGAAATTGATGAGCAGCTTCAAACAAAATTAGAAAATTGGTCGCTAAGTCGCTTGCCGAAAGTTGAAAGAACGGTGCTAAGATTAGCGGTTTTTGAATTGCAATATAGTGATGAAACACCTGACCGTGTAGTAGTGAACGAAGCAATTGAATTAAGTAAGAAATTTAATGAAGAAAAATCTGGTAAATTTGTGAACGGTGTACTATCTAAGTTTTTATCAAATGAATAAATACAATTGGAGGTCTAATCGTGGACGAAAAATTAATTAGCGGTAAAAAAATTGGGGAAGAAATTCGACAAGAAATTCAAGTGAGAGTAGAAGAGTTGAAGAAAAAAGGGGTTACACCAGGTTTAGCAGTAATTTTAGTAGGTGACAACCAAGCATCTCATACTTATGTCCGCAATAAACAAAAATCTAGTGTTGCTGTAGGGATGAAGTCAGAACTGATTGAACTTCCTGAAACGGTAACTGAAGAAGAATTGTTAGCGCAAATTAAACAGTTGAACGAAGATGATACAATCCATGGTATTTTAGTACAATTGCCACTTCCAGACCATATTGATGAGGACCGTGTTATTTTAGCAATTGATCCTACAAAAGATGTGGATGGTTTTCATCCGATTAATGTAGGGAAAATGATTATCGGGCAAAGAGCTTATTTATCCTGTACACCGTATGGCATTATTAAATTATTAGAAAGAACAAATACGCCGATTAAAGGCAAACATGCGGTCATTATTGGCCGTAGTAACATTGTAGGTAAACCGATGGGGCAATTATTATTACAAAGAGATGCGACTGTAACATACTGCCACTCTCGCACTGAAAACTTAGAAGAGCATACTAAACAAGCTGATATTTTAATCGTGGCGATTGGGCAAGCTAAATTTGTCAATGAAACACATATTAAAGAAGGCGCTGTTGTGATTGACGTAGGTATGAACCGTGATGAAAATGGTAAGCTATGTGGAGATGTTGATTTTAATCGCGTCGTTGAGAAAGCATCTGCAATTACGCCAGTTCCAGGCGGTGTTGGTCCAATGACAATTACGATGTTATTGAAAAACACATTACTAAGTGCAGAAGAAGCTTGTCGCCAATCTAAATAACATTTCTAATTTTACCTGTAACGCTGTCCTCTACATTGGACAGCGTTACAGTCTGTTTTAGAAGGAGGCAATGATTAATGAGTGTAGATGTGAAAAGCTATTTAACTGTTCAAGCGCTAACAAAGTATATCAAGCGGAAATTTGATGCAGATCCCCATCTGAAAAAAGTTTTTGTTAAAGGGGAATTATCAAATGTCAAACATCATCCGAATGGACATATCTATTTTCGATTAAAGGATGAAGGTAGTCAAATCGATGCGGTGATGTTCAAGCATGATGCCATAAGATTGCAATTTCATCCAGAAAATGGCGTAGACGTCTATATTACTGGGTATGTGAATGTATATGAAGCAGGGGGGAAATACCAATTATATGCAGAAACAATGCAACCTGATGGTGTTGGTGCACTTTATTTAGCCTTTGAGCAACTGACAGAAAAACTAAAAAAAGAGGGTTTGTTTCAGCCACAATGGAAACAACCTTTGCCGAAATATCCTACAACAATTGGTATTGTAACCGCGACGTCGGGCGCTGCGATCCAAGATATTTATTCCACCTTAACGAGACGTTTTCCACTTGTGAAAATGGTTGTCTTTCCTACAACTGTTCAAGGAGAAAAAGCAAAGCATTCGATTGTCCAGTCCATTGAACAAGCTAATGAGATGGGCAATATAGATGTGTTAATCGTTGGCCGTGGTGGCGGTTCAATTGAAGATTTATGGGCTTTTAATGAAGAAATTGTAGCTAGAGCTATTTTCTCTAGTAGAATTCCGATTATTAGTGCAGTTGGGCACGAGACAGATACGACGATTGCAGATTTTGTAGCAGATCATAGAGCACCGACACCAACCGCAGCAGCAGAATTAGCTGTTCCTTCGCAGGAAGATTTATTGGAAAGCGTGAAACATTACCAACATCGACTATATAAAAGTTTACATCATAAGGTTCAAAGCTCGAAAGAACGATTAGAAAGCCTAGAAAAGAGCTATCCATTACAACATCCGATGCGCTTGTATCGTCCTTTTATAGAACGATTTATTCAATTAGAAGAGCGGCTGAAACGTAGCACTAAATCGATTGCAGGAAATGACCGTATGCACTTAGACTTTTTAATGAAACGCCTGCAAGCTACATCGCCTTTTCATTTAATTGAGCAACAACAAAAGGAACTAAATTATAAGCAACAGCGTCTTTTAAACATAGCGAAAATCGAATTAAATCGCCATCAAGACCGTTTTCATTCTAGCATTCGAATGTTGACTGCATTAAACCCTTTACAAGTAATCGAACGAGGGTATTCGATTATTTATAAAAATGAACAAGTTCAAAACAAGGTTGACCAATTGCAAGTAGGAGAACAAGTGACCCTCCAAATGCAAGGTGGAACTGCAACTGCAGAAATACAATCTATCGAAAAGGAGTACCAAGATGACAACTGAAGAAATGAAGTTTGAAGAAGCAATGCAAAAGTTGGAGCAAGTCGTTCAACAATTAGAGTCAGGAGATGTGCCATTAGAAGATGCCATTCAAATGTATCAAGAAGGGATGTCTTTAGCCGCGGCGTGCCAAGGTAAATTACAACATGCTGAAAAACAATTGATGGCAGTCATCGATCAAGACGGCAATATTAGCCATACAGATTTCTCAAAAGGAGAACAACAAGATGCAGAGTGAATTAAAGCAATTTATCGAAGAATATACATTGCAAATTAATGCAACACTTTTGGCAGCGTTAGAAGAAAGAAAAGAACGCATGCCTCAAACGTTATATGAATCCATGCTTTATTCTATTGAAGCCGGCGGAAAAAGAATTCGTCCATTACTTGTTCTTGCAACTTTAGAAGATTTAAATGTCCATTCTAAAGACGCATTAAAAGCGGCAGCAGCAATTGAACTGATACATACATACTCTTTAATACATGATGATTTACCGAGTATGGATGATGATGATTTACGCCGAGGAAAACCGACAAATCATAAAGTATATGGTGAAGCGATGGCCATTTTAGCAGGAGATGGAATGCAAACATTGGCATTCGAACTGTTAACGGAATTACGTGAAACAGATGTACGCACATGTTTAGAACTATCGAGACTTTTAGCTGTTGCTTCAGGTTCAAGTGGGATGGTTGGCGGTCAAGTATTGGATATTGAAGGAGAAGGTCAGTCCTTAACACTTGAAGAATTACAATTAATTCACAAAAATAAAACGGGAGCATTATTAAGTTGTAGTATTCAATTTGGAGCAATCTTAGCAAATTTAGAAGACGAAAAAATGCAAGCAATTGAAAATTACGCAAAACATATTGGCATCGCATTTCAAATCCAAGATGATATATTAGATGTAACTGCTACAACTGAGCAATTAGGAAAAAATGCAGGTAGTGATCTTACGAGCGATAAAACAACGTATCCAATGTTACTGGGACTAGAAAAAGCGAAAGAACAGTTAAGCTATCATCATGAAGAAGCGAATCAATCTTTGGCTTTTTTAAATAAAGAACGTCCACTTCTAGCATTATTTGCCAATTATATCGTAAACCGTGCGTTTTAATGTTAAATTGTTGTACTACAGAACGCAATTGATATAATAAAGTGAAGGAAGTTACGGAACGTTGTTATCAACTTTTGAAGGTGTGTGATAAAGATGGATCTAACTAAAATTACCAATCCATCCTTTCTGAAAGATTTAAATGAAAAAGAACTAACGGCATTAGCAGCCGATATCCGTTCTTTTTTAATTGAAAAATTATCTGTTACAGGTGGGCATATTGGTCCTAATCTAGGTGTAGTCGAATTAACGATTATGCTGCATAAATTATTTGATAGCCCGCAAGATAAATTTCTTTGGGATGTTGGTCATCAAGCGTATGTGCATAAAATTTTAACGGGGCGTGCAAAAGATTTTGATACATTAAGACAATATAAAGGCCTTTGTGGATTCCCCAAAATGATTGAAAGTGAGCATGACGTTTGGGAAGCAGGACATAGTTCTACGTCTTTATCTGCTGCAATGGGCATGGCTCTTGCAAGAGATATTAAAGGCGAAGATAATTTTGTTGTACCAATTATCGGAGACGGTGCATTAACGGGCGGAATGGCTTTAGAAGCACTCAACCATATCGGCCATGAAAAAACAAATGTTACAGTCATTTTAAATGATAATGAAATGTCAATCGCACCAAACGTAGGTGCATTACACTCGATTTTAGGTAAATTAAGAACTGCAGGTAAATATAATACTGCAAAAGATGAATTAGAATATATATTACGTAAAATTCCAGCAGTTGGTGGTAAAGTTGCTGCTGCGGCTGAACGTGTAAAAGATAGCTTAAAGTATTTAGTTGTTTCAGGCGTCTTTTTCGAAGAATTAGGGTTTACGTATCTAGGTCCAATTGATGGACATGATTTCGCGGATTTAGAACGTAATATCAATTATGCGAAGAAAACAGAAGGTCCTGTTCTATTACATGTGATTACAAAAAAAGGGAAAGGCTATCGCCCAGCTGAAGACGATACAGTTGGTACATGGCATGGTACAGGTCCGTATAAGATTGAGACGGGTGATTTTATTAAATCATCAAGTACAGCTCCATCTTGGAGTGGCTTAATTGCGGATACTGTCACAAAAATTGCACAAGATGATTTACGTATTGCAACGATTACACCTGCAATGCCTGTCGGTTCAAAGTTGGAAGGCTTCCAAAAAGCTTATCCGAATCGTTTCTTTGATGTCGGGATTGCCGAGCAACATGCAACGACAATGGCCGCTGGTTTAGCAACGCAAAATATGAAGCCATTTTTAGCGATTTATTCAACATTTTTACAAAGAGCATATGATCAAGTATTACATGATATTGCAAGGCAAAATTTAAATGTGGTCATTGGAATCGATCGTTCTGGACTTGTTGGTGCAGACGGTGAAACGCACCAAGGAATTTATGACATTGCTTTTTTACGCCATATGCCAAATATGGTCATTATGATGCCTAAAGATGAAAATGAAGGGCAACATATGGTGAAAACAGCTTTTGATTATAATGAGGGCCCGATTGCCATTCGCTATCCGAGAGGGAATGGGTTGGGTATTCCAATGGATGATGACTTAAAAGCAATTCCAATTGGTTCATGGGAAGCACTTGTTGAAGGAAAAGATGCAGCGATTTTAACATTCGGCACAACGATTCCAATGGCGTTACAAGCAGCGGAGCAATTAAAAGCACAAGGCATCCATGCAGCTGTGATTAATGCAAGATTTATTAAGCCATTAGACTACGCGATGTTGGATCAACTATTTGAGAATCAAACACCGATTGTAACGCTAGAGGAAGCTGCTTTAGCAGGTGGCTTTGGAAGTGCGGTTTTAGAATATGCGCATGACGTTCAATATAAAGCTGCGCCGATTGAAAGAATGGGAATACCTGATTATTTTATCGAACATGGAGATGTCCCCCAATTATTAGCTGAAGTAGGTCTGACGGTAGAGAATGTAGTGACGAAAGTAGGCGCTGTCATTCAAGCGGCACGATTAGAAAGGGAAAATGTATGACTGAGCGTGAGAAGAAAGAAAGAGTAGACGTTTTATTAGTCCAAAAAGGGCTGATTGATACAAGAGAACAAGCAAAAAGAGCAATTATGGCGGGTCTTGTCTTTTCCAATGAAACAAGAATTGATAAAGCTGGCGAAAAAATTGCAGCAGATGCACCTTTGCTCATTAAAGGTAAAGCACTAAAATACGTTAGCCGTGGCGGTTTGAAATTAGAAAAAGCATTGGAAATTTTTGATGTTTCTGTTGATGAGGCAATCGTCTTAGATATTGGTGCTTCGACGGGTGGCTTTACAGATTGTGCTTTGCAAAACGGTGCAAAACATTGTTATGCATTGGATGTCGGTTATAATCAATTGGCTTGGAAAATTCGTCAAGATGAACGTGTAACCGTAATGGAAAGAACAAACTTCCGTTACGCGACGCCTGACTTATTTACTGAAGGCTTGCCTACATTTGCAAGCATTGATGTGTCGTTTATTTCCCTGTCATTAATTTTACCAGCTTTATATGATATTTTAGTTCCTGAAGGACATGTTGTGGCGCTTGTGAAGCCACAATTCGAAGCAGGCAAAGGAAAAGTCGGCAAAAAAGGTGTTGTGAAAGAACGTTCTACGCATTTAGAAGTACTTGAAAATGTCGCAGAATTTGCTACAGAAGCAGGTTTTTCATTGAAAGAAATGTCATTTTCTCCAGTTACGGGTGGGGAAGGGAATATCGAGTTTTTATTCCATTTAATGAAAGAAGAAATAGCGGAGCAACCCTATTCGAAAGAGCAATTTAACGCATTAATTTCAGATGCGTATGCACAGTTAAATTCATAATTTTGTTGAAATGAAAAAATCGCCAAGAAGGAAAGCTCCTTACAATGAGAGAACCGATTTGATTCACATTTGGGAACTCCTATTATGTAAGCCTCCCTTTTTGGCGATTTTCGTTTAATTATCTATTGTAGAAAGAGGGAATATCGTTATGAATAAAGGCCATCGCCATATTCGAATTCGAGATATTATTTCGAAATATGAAATTGAAACGCAAGATCAATTAGTACAAAGCTTAAAAGACTCTGGGGTCGATGTTACACAAGCAACTGTATCTAGAGATATTAAAGAAATGCATTTAATTAAAGTGCCTACAGAAACGGGCAATTATAAATATAGTTTACCAAGAGTGTATGAATACAATACGGAACAAAAATTACATCGTGCTTTAACGGATGCGTTTGTCAGCATAGATGGTGCTGGGCATTTTTTAGTTTTGAAAACCCTCCCAGGAAATGCACAAGCAGTAGGTTCATTAATCGATCACTTGAAATGGGAACAAATGTTAGGTACAATTTGTGGAGATGATACTTGCTTAATTATTTGTAAAGATGAATCTTATAGAGATGAAGTAAGTAAAAAATTACTCTCGATGCTGTGAAAGTGGTGATGATTGATGTTAATGGAACTAACGATCAGGAATTTTGCAATTATTGAACAACTAGATGTTTCTTTTCACAATGGTTTGACGGTGTTAACTGGTGAAACAGGCGCTGGTAAATCGATCATTATAGATGCTGTGAATTTATTGGCGGGCGGAAGAGGGTCACAAAGTTTTATTCGCCATGGTGCTGAAAAAGCAGAAATAGAAGGGTTATTTATATTGCAAGACGAATCGCATCCTGCATTAAAAACGTTAGGAGAATTAGGCATAGATGTCGAAGAACAAACCATTCTATTAAGAAGAGATATGAATATTAATGGAAAAAGCGTATGCCGCATTAACGGGAAAATGGTAACAATCGGAATCATGCGCGAAGTAGGTAGTAAAATTATTGATATTCACGGACAACATGAAAATCAAGAACTCATGCAAGAAAAAAGTCATATCCATTTACTTGATTATTTTGCTGGTGAAAAAATGTCCGCAGCTTATGTAAGTTATAGCGAATTATATGAGAAATATACAAAATTAAAACGCAAATTAAACACTGCATTTGATAATGAACAACAAATCGCACAACATATCGACTTGTATACTTTCCAATTAAAAGAAATTGAAGACGCTAATTTAGTGATTGGAGAGGAAGAAGAGCTAGAAGAAGAAAGAACGAAATTACAAAACTTTAACCGTCTTTATGAACGTTTACAAATTGCTTATGAGGCATTAAATGGTGATGGCAACGGTCTGGACTGGGTTGGATCTGCGATGAGTGAATTAGAAGATGCAAAAGATGTTGATAAAACAATTACACAACATTATGAAACCGTAACAAATAGCTTTTATGCTTTGCAGGAAACTGGACATGAATTAAAACATATGATTGATGCGCTAGAATATGATCCAGATCGCTTAGATTTTATTGAAAATCGTTTAGCTTTATTTACAACTTTGAAGCGTAAATATGGTGATAGCATTGAAGATATTTTATTGTACCGAGATGAAATTGAAGATAAATTAGATCAATTGGTTAATCGTGATGAACGAATACATTTAGAGCAACAAAAGTTCGAACAATTGACAAAAGATTTAGCTGTTGAAGCAGAAGAATTATCGATTATTCGAAAAGAAACAGCTAGCCAGTTAGAAGTGGCAATTATGGAGCAATTGACACAACTACATATGGAAAAAGCAGTTTTTAAAGTGATGATTGACAATAAAAAGGCAAATGAATTTGATGAGAATGGTTTTGACGAAGTTGCATTCTATATTGCGACAAACGTAGGTGAGCCTTTAAAACCTTTGGTTGCTGTCGCATCCGGTGGGGAATTATCTCGTTTGATGTTAGCCTTGAAAACCATTTTTTCTAAACACCAAGGCATTACATCAATCATTTTCGATGAAGTCGATACAGGTGTAAGTGGACGAGTCGCGCAAGCAATTGCAGAAAAAATTGCGATGGTCGCACATCACTCGCAAGTGCTTTGTATTTCGCATTTACCTCAAGTTGCTGCAATGGCGGATCAACATTATTTAATTAAAAAGCAGGTAATGGAGGGTCGCACGAAAACATCTATTCAAAATGTCAAAGATGAAGATCGCCGCGATGAGCTGTCTAGGATGTTATCAGGTGCAGAAACGACACCATTAACGTTAAAACATGCTGAAGAATTACTTGATTTAGCGAAAAAAAGAAAAGAAACGATTTTATAATTTTTAACGGAAAATACAACAGCTTCCTTTTTTGCTTTTTTTATCCGCTTATATAAAGCACCATCTTGACACATACCATGAGTAGTTGTATCGAGAGGAGGTGAATTATGACACGCGGTAAACTGCAAACTGGCTTGTTGTCATTTTTCGTTTTTTTTATGTTTATGCCAATAGCGACCATTCACGTAAGCGCAGCATCAGAACGGTTAATTCCGATGGGACATTCCATTGGCATTGAAATGGAATTAGATGGCGTGTTTTTTACAAATGACGTCATGCCTGAAAAAGATATTTGGCTCAAATCAGGGGATCGATTGCAACAAATTGCAGGGCGTGATGTGAAAAATTTACAGCAGTTGGAAAGCGTGTTAAAAAAGCGGAGTGAAGATGGGAAAATAACACTTCAACTATTGCGTGGTAAAGAACAAATTGTATATGAATTTGAATTGCCAGTCCTTCAGCAAATCATCCCATTTTTAAAAGATCGGACAGAAGGTAACGGAACTTTAACGTATGTAGATCCTGAGAAAAAGACGTATGGGGCACTTGGTCATCAAATTATTGATAGTTCATTTAATGCTCCGCCGCAATTCGAAACAGGTGCGATTTATATGTCGACCATTGATCAAATTAAAAAAAGTTCACCTGGTAATCCTGGATATAAAATTTCAACGATTATCGCTGAACATGGCTTACTAGGAGATATTCGACAAAATAGTGTATATGGTATTTTCGGTCAATGGGTTTATGAAGGGAATGAGCTTTTAAGCGCTCCTATTGAAGTTTTGACTCCTCATGAATTAAAAATAGGTCCAGCAGAAATTAGAACGACTGTGACAGGTTCAAAAGTGGAACGTTTTTCGATTGAAATTACACAAATTGATGAAGAACAATTCCACTTTACGTTAAATGATGTGGACTTAGTAAGTAAAACAGGAGGCATATTACAAGGGATGAGCGGCAGTCCAATTCTGCAAAATGGTAAATTTGCTGGGGCAATTACGCATATGTTTGTTGATGAGCCAGAAAAAGGTGCCGCACTTTTTTTAACAACGATGCAGCAATAACGATACAATAAAAGAACATCCATTTTTTAGCAAAAATCACTGATGCTGATTTTTGCTTTTTTTAATGAAGCTATATTTCGCTATGTGAAGAATATTAAAAATAGCAGTTCGGAGCGTTTTGGAGTATAAAAAGCTTTATTTTAATAAAATTATTTCTAGAAATCAATCGTCAGTTATTTGAATTGTGTGAACTTTATGAGAAACAATGTAATATTACTTCGAGTTTTGTCGAAACTATATCAATATTTTTATTAAAGGTTATAATTAATAAAGAATTCAAAATAAACGTGAAAATAATTTGAGTAATGGAGGCTATAATTTAATGGGTGAAATTAAAATTGCAATTGCTGATGATAATAGGGAATTAGTTGAAGTGTTAAAAAGTTTTTTAATGAAAGACCCATCATTTAATGTTGTTTGGACAGTTAGTAACGGTGAATTATGTTTAAATGCCTTAGAAAATAATAAACCTGATGTTTTGTTATTGGATATTATTATGCCGCATATGGATGGTATTGAAGTGTTAGAAAGTGTGAAGCAATCTCCAAAATTTAAAGATGTGAGCATTATTATGTTAACAGCATTTGGACAAGAAGAAGTGATGGCAAATGCTGCTAGTTTAGGGGCTTCCTATTTCATCTTAAAACCATTTGATTTTACTCGATTAAGTGGGCATATCAAAGAAGTTTATATGCGTAAAAATACAGGGAATATCGGTGACCATACACATAGCTTAACAACAAAGACGGGTATTTCAGGTAGAGAGCTGGATCAAACGATTACTGATATTATTATCGAAATTGGCGTGCCAGCACATATTAAAGGCTACCATTATTTACGTGAAGGGATTCATATGGTGTATGAAGATAATGAATTGCTCGGTGCAATTACGAAAATTTTATATCCAGATATTGCAAAAAAATTCAATACGACATCTTCTCGTGTGGAAAGAGCAATTCGTCATGCGATTGAAGTAGCTTGGAATCGTGGGAATTATGAAGTCATTTCAGAGCTATTTGGGTATACCGTGCATCATATGAAGAGTAAACCAACCAATTCGGAATTCATTGCGATGATTGCAGATAAAATACGTTTAGAAAAGATGGTCGTATAACGATTAGAAGTTGAAGATTTTAACAGTTGAGTATTCTTAATCTAGTAGAGGAAATTGATCTTTTTAGAAAAATGCTATAAATTGCAAAAAAGAAAAACCTTAAATTTAAGGTTTTTCTTTTTTTATGAATTTTTCTTGTACGCGCCCTTTTTTACGATCACGATGTAAAAGGAAACCAGCGAAAAAGCCCAGTCCCAATGCGAACATAATAAATCCTATTAAAAACTGTAGCCAACTGTATGTAAATACAATGCCGTACAATGAATCTCTCATCAATTTAATCCCACCAGCAGCCATTAAACCAGGGATTAACAAGACGATAAACGCAGCCATTCTAGCCATTCAAACAACTCCTTTGCGCTAAATATAATTTTACTTGGTACACAGATATTGTCAAGAATGATGTTATCGTGTATGATAGAGATGTATTGCAAAAGATTGCATGTTTTTATAAAGGAGTTTGAACGCCCTTGCAAAACGTACTCATAGTTGGAGCAGGAACAGGTGGTTCAATTATACTGGATCTTCTCCAAAATTTAGATTCTATGAAGGTCGTAGCGATTATTGATACAGATTTGACTGCGCCTGGAATACTCCAAGCACAAGCTAAAGGGATTCCATATGATACAAATTGGGCAAATTATTTAAATGAAGAATTAGATATTATATTCGATGTTACTGGAAATGAAGTGCTTTTTCATGAGTTATTACAAACGAGACCGAAAAATGCTGTATTAATCCCAGGATCTGTTGCGAATATGCTTGTTCAATTAATGGAAGAAAATCATGCGTATACGAAGAGAATACGCGCTGAAATGTACAGGCAACGACTTATTTTCGATTCGATTGATGAAGGAATGGTCGGTATTAATGCAGATTTAGAAATTGATTTTTACAATCAAAGAGCGGCTGAAATGATTGGTATTTCAATCGAAGAGGCGATTGGTAAAAATGTGCTAGACATCATTCCGAAGTCTAAATTATGCCGGGTATTAGACTCTGGTGTACCAGAATTAAACCAAGAGCAAATGTTAGGGAATGGCATAGAAATTGTAACGAGTAGATTTCCGCTGTTTGACGAACATAAAAACATCGTCGGAGCATTTTCAGTGTTCAAAGATATGACGGAAGTGCTCACATTGGCGAAAGAAATTACGGATTTAGAAAAAGTTCAAAAAATGCTTGAAGCGATTATTTATTCTAGTGATGACGCCATTTCGGTTGTGGATGAAAACGGTTACGGAATTTTTGTGAATCCGGCGTATACAAGAATTACAGGACTCACTGAAGAAGAAGTAATCGGCAAGCCTGCAACGGTCGACATTAGCGAAGGCGAAAGTATTCATATGCGCGTACTGGAAACAAAAAAGCCGATGCGTGGCGTTAATATGCGAATCGGTGAAAAGAAACATGAAGTGCTTGTGAACGTTGCGCCAATCGTTGTAGATGATGAAATAAAAGGCAGTGTCGGAATCATTCATGACATTACAGAAATGCGGACATTAATGGATGAGTTAGACCAAGCGCGTGCAATCATTCGGGAATTGGAATCTACTGGTACATTCGAGGATATTCGCGGAAAGTCTCCAGCCATTAAAATTGCGATTGAGCAAGCCAAGTTAGCCGCACAAAATGATTTCACCGTATTACTACGCGGGGAAGTCGGCAGTGGGAAAGAGTTATTTGCTCATGCGATTCATTGCGAAGGAAATCGTAAACTGAATAAGTTTATCCGTGTGAATTGTGCAGCAATTGAACCAGAACTACTCGAAAGAAAATTATTCGGTGTAGTTGGGGAAGATCATTTGGAGCAATTAGGTTTATTTCAGGAAGTCGACGGTGGTACTTTGTTTTTAGATGAAATTGCTCATCTTTCGATGCCGATTCAAGAAAAAATTTTACATTATTTAAAAACAGGAAAGTTTACACCTTTATACAGTGTGAATGAACAGCAATCTTCTGTGCATTTTATTGCAGCAACGAGTAAAAACTTAGAAAAAGCAATGCATGAAGGTTTGTTTTTGGACGAATTGTATTATTTATTAAGTCGTATATCGATTCAAGTTCCTCCACTTCGGGAAAGGCAACAAGATATTTTATCCATTACTGAAAAGTTATTACTCAAGTTAAACGAACAGTTAGGGATGAATATTGAAATCATTTCTGAAGAAGCGCAACATCTCTTACAAGCATATGCTTGGCCTGGAAATATTCGAGAGTTAGAGAATGTGTTAAACCGCGCGATGATTTATATGGGGTCGGATGAAGTTATCCTGAAATTAGAGGATGTAGAGAAATCCTTACATGCCCCGCCTAAAACAGATAATGAAGTACGTTTGGAATCCAAACAAACATTAGCTTCTATTATGGAAGATTATGAACGTTTAATTTTGGAGCAAGCGATTATTGAGCATAAAGGCAATAAATCTGAAACAGCAAATCGACTCGGCATTTCGTTAAGATCGCTTTATTATAAACTTGATAAATACGAGTTAGAGTATTAAGGAGTGACAAAAAATGCAAACGCTTGACAAACTAATTGAAAGCGCATCCAAAAATGACAACCCGACTGTTGCGATTGCAGCAGCGAGTGATCAGGAAGTGTTGAAAGCAGTAGAGTATTCATTAGAAAAGTCGTTGGCGACGTTTATATTGTTTGCAGATGAAAAACAGTTGTTGCCACTTCTAGAACAACATTTTCCAAACATGAAGAATCATGAAAACATCATCATTAGACATACTACATCAAATGAAGAGGCAGCACTCGAAGCGGTGAAATCGGTTTCATCTGGTGAAGCACATGTGGTAATGAAAGGGAATTTACCTACAGCAACAATTTTAAAAGCAGTGTTACATAAAGAATTTGGACTCCGAACAGGTAATGTTTTTTCTCACGTAGCTGCTTTTGAAGTACCAGGTTATGATAAATTGTTTTTCGTTACGGATGCAGCGATGAATATTGCACCTGAATTAAAAGAAAAAGTACAAATTATCGATAATGCGGTACAAGCAGCAAGAGCTTGTGGAGTCGAGCAACCCGTCGTTGCACCATTAGCGGCGGTTGAAACAATCAACCCAGCGATGCAACCGACATTAGATGCAGCTTCACTCGTTCTGATGAACCAACGCGGTCAAATTAAAAATTGTGTCGTCGACGGTCCATTAGCACTTGATAATGCGATTTCGCTTGAAGCGGCAGCGCAAAAAGGCTTGAAGAGTCCGACAGCAGGGAAGGCAGATATTTTGCTCGTACCGAATATTGAGTCGGGGAATATTTTGTATAAATCACTGATTTATTTTGCACAAGCAAAAGTAGGCGCAATCATTCAAGGCGCGAAAGCACCAATTGTTCTTACATCCCGAGCAGATAGTGCAGAAAGTAAAGTGTATTCATTAGCATTAGCTATTCTAGCAGCACAACATAAATCAAACTGAACCCAATTTTAGGAGGAATTTACAATGGAAATTTTCAAGTATATGGAGAAATATGATTTTGAACAAGTGGTACTTTGCCAAGACAAAAACTCAGGATTAAAAGCGATCATCGCAATTCATGATACAACATTAGGTCCAGCACTAGGTGGTTCACGTATGTGGACGTATGCATCTGAAGAAGAAGCAATTGAAGATGCACTGCGTTTAGCACGTGGTATGACTTATAAAAATGCTGCAGCTGGCTTAAACTTAGGCGGCGGTAAAACAGTTATTATCGGAGATCCGAAAAAAGACAAAAACGAAGAAATGTTCCGTGCATTTGGTCGTTACATCGAAGGATTAAACGGACGTTATATTACAGCTGAAGATGTTGGAACAACTGAGTATGATATGGACTTAATTCATTTGGAAACTGAGTATGTTGCTGGTATTTCTTCAGGAGACGGTACATCTGGAAACCCATCACCAGTAACAGCTTATGGCGTTTACGTGGGAATGAAAGCATCTGCGAAAGAAGCATTTGGTTCAGATTCATTAAAAGGTAAAAAAGTTGCAGTCCAAGGTGTTGGAAACGTTGCATACGCTTTATGTGAATACTTACATGAAGAAGGTGCTGAACTTTACGTAACAGATATTAATGAAGAAGCAATTAAACGTGCAGTTGACAACTTTGGTGCAACAGCAGTTGGCTTGGATGAAATTTACGGTTTAGATGTAGACATTTACGCACCATGTGCATTAGGTGCAACTGTAAATGATGACACAATTCCACAATTCAAATGTAAAGTAATTGCCGGATCTGCAAACAACCAATTAAAAGAAGATCGCCACGGTGATAAATTACATGAAATGGGCATCGTTTATGCACCAGATTACGTAATCAACTCAGGTGGAGTCATTAACGTAGCGGACGAGCTAATCGGCTATAACCGTGAACGTGCAATGAAGCGTGTTGCTGGCATTTATGACACAATCGAGAAGATTTATGAAATTTCAAAACGTGATAGCATTCCAAGCTACCAAGCTGCGGACCGTTTAGCTGAAGAGCGTATTGCTAGTGTAGGTAAATCACGTTCTCAATTTTTAAAGACAGAAAAAAGCATTATTACAGGTAGATAATTCAAATAAGCGTTAAGTTATGGAAGGAGGAATGACAGTGCAAGCGGAAAGCTTTCGCGTACTCGTCATTAACCCAGGATCAACCTCTACGAAAATAGGTGTGTTCCAAGATGATACATTATTAGTCGAACATACAATTCGACATGCAACTGAAGAAATTGAACAATATCCTTCCATCATTGCCCAATATGCGTTTCGAAAAGAAGCTATTTTAACAGTTCTAGAAGAAGCGGACATCTCACTTTCAACATTGGATGCAGTCTGTGGCCGAGGAGGCCTACTGCGTCCAATTGAAGGGGGAACATATTCAGTAAATGAAGCGATGGTAGAAGATTTAAAAGCTGGTTACTTTGGACAACATGCATCGAATTTGGGTGGAATTTTAGCAAGAGAAATTGCCAATGAATTAAAAATTCCTTCATTTATCGTTGACCCAGTCGTTGTAGATGAATTAAGTTCAATTGCTCGTATTTCAGGTTCGCCATTAATTCAAAGAAAATCGATTTTCCACGCTTTAAACCAAAAAGCAGTTGCAAGAAGATATGCAAAAGATACAGGGAAATCTTATGAAGAATTAAATCTAATCATTACCCATATGGGTGGTGGGGTTACAGTTGGTGCCCATCAAAAAGGAAAAGTAATTGATGTTAACAACGGTTTGCATGGGGATGGACCATTTAGTCCGGAGCGTGCTGGAAGTGTGCCGATTGGTGATCTTGTTGAACTTTGTTTTTCAGGAACTTTTTACCGTGATGACATTATGAAATCACTCGTTGGTGGTGGTGGATTAGTCGGCTACTTAGGAACGAATGATGCAGTTGAAGTTGAAAAACGCATCGAAGCTGGCGATGAAGAAGCACAATTAATTTACGATGCGATGGCCTATCAAATTGCGAAAGAAATCGGTAGTGCAGCAGCAGTGTTAAACGGTCAAGTAGATGCGATTATTATGACAGGCGGTATCGCTTACGGTAAAGCATTCGTACAAACGATTGCTTCAAGAGTAGAGTGGATTGCTGACATACAAGTGTATCCTGGTGAGGATGAATTGCAAGCATTAGCAGAAGGAGCAATTCGCGTTTTATCAGGTGAAGAACAAGCAAAAGTATATCCAACAGTAGAAAGTGAATAAGCTTTAATAATTAAGGAGGCAATTCATTTGGCTAGAGAATATGATGTAGTAATTTTAGGTGGCGGAACAGGCGGTTATGTAACGGCAATTCGTGCTGCGCAACTTGGTTTAAAAACAGCCATTGTTGAAAGTGAAAAACTTGGTGGTACATGTTTACATAAAGGATGTATTCCAAGTAAAGCATTATTAAAAAGTGCTGAAGTATACAATACAGCGAAAAACAAAGCAGTTGATTTCGGTGTCGAAACTGACAATGTAACTGTTAATTTTGCACGCGTTCAAGAACGTAAAAACGCCATTATTAACCAATTACACCAAGGTGTACAAGGTTTAATGAAAAAAGGCAAAATTGATGTGTTTGAAGGTTTCGGAAGAATGCTTGGACCATCTATTTTCTCACCGATGCCAGGAACAATTTCAGTTGAAATGACAAATGGTGATGAAAACGAGATTTTAATTTTGAAAAACTTAATTCTTGCGACAGGTTCAAAACCAAAATCACTTCCAGGCTTAACACTGGATGAGAAAGTGATCATGTCTTCGGACGGCGCTTTGCAAATGGAAGAATTACCAAAATCAATGATTATCGTTGGTGGGGGCGTAATCGGTATTGAATGGGCATCTATGTTAAATGATTTTGGCGTAGAAGTAACGGTTCTAGAATATGCAGATCACATCATTCCAACTGAAGATATTGACATTTCTAAAGAAATGAAAAAGTTATTATCGAAAAAAGGTATCAAATTTGTAACTGGAGCAAAAGTGCTACCAGATACAGTTGAAAAATCAGAGACATCTGTGACGATTTCTGCAGAAGTTGACGGCAAAACAGAATCATTTACTGCTGAAAAAATGCTTGTTTCTGTCGGACGTCAAGCGAATATCGATGACATCGGTTTACAAAATACAGAAATCGAAGTTGAAAATGGCGTGATTAAAACAAGACCAACTTTCCAAACGAAAGAAAGCCATATTTATGCGATTGGTGATGTCATCGGTGGACTGCAACTTGCACATGTTGCTTCACATGAAGGAATTCAAGCAGTAGAACATATTGCTGGTATTACAAATGAGCCGATGAATTATGCCAATATTTCACGTTGTATTTATTCAAGTCCTGAAGCATCAAGCGTTGGGATTACAGAACAACAAGCGAAAGAACAAGGCTATAATGTGAAAGTTGGGAAATTCCCGTTCATGGCAATTGGTAAAGCACTTGTCAACGGCAACTCAGATGGTTTTGTGAAAATTGTTGCGGATGCGGATACTGAAGACATTTTAGGCGTTCATATGATTGGTTCAAATGTTACAGAACTCATTTCAGAAGCTGGACTGGCAATGGTATTAGATGCAACACCGTGGGAAGTAGCTTCAACAATTCACCCACATCCATCTTTATCTGAAGTGATGGGCGAAGCTGCGTTAGCTGTAGATAAAAAAGCGATTCATATGTAAGAGGAGGATTTATAAAATGGCAAAAAATCGTCATGAAGCACTCGGTTTAACAGACGAAAATGTACTAGAAATTTATGAAACGATGGTTCGTGCACGTCGTGTTGACGAGCGTATGTGGTTATTAAACCGCGCTGGAAAAATTCCATTTGTAATTTCATGTCAAGGACAAGAAGCAGCACAAGTAGCGGCAGCTTATGCACTTGATAATCAAAAAGACTGGATTGCTCCGTACTACCGTGACTTGGGTGTAGTTTTACACTTTGGTATGACAGTGAAAGAATTAATGTTATCAGCATTCGCGAAAGCAGAAGATCCAAACTCTGGTGGACGTCAAATGCCAGGTCACTTCGGACAACGTAAAAACCGTATTTTAACAGGTTCTTCACCAGTAACGACACAACTACCACATGCTGTAGGTGTGGCATTAGCTGCGAAAATGAAGAAAGAAGACTTCATTACATTCGTTACATTAGGAGAAGGTTCATCTAACCAAGGAGATTTCCACGAAGGAATGAACTTTGCAGGTGTTCATAAATTACCGACAATCATAATGGTTGAAAACAATAAATACGCAATTTCAGTACCGTATGAAAAACAAGTTGCAGCAGAAAACGTTTCTGACCGTGCAATTGGTTATGGCATGCCAGGTTTCACAGTAGATGGAACAGATCCACTTGCTGTTTATGAAGTTTTGAAAGCAGCGGCAGATCGTGCTCGTAGTGGTGAAGGTCCAACATTAGTTGAAACAGTTTGTTACCGTTTAACTTCTCACTCTTCAGATGATGATCAACGTCAATACCGTTCACAAGAAGAGCTTGATGCGGAAAAAGGTAAAGACCCAATCATTTTATTCTCTAACTACTTAAGAGAAGTAAACTTATTAACGGATGAATTAGAAGAAGAAATTAACGCAAAAATTATGCAAGAAGTGAATGAAGCTACGGATTACGCTGAAAATGCACCGTATGCAGACCCAGAACAGGCACTACTTCACGTGTACGCTGAAGAAGGAGGAAATTAATCATGGCGGTTATGTCATATATCGATGCAATTACACTTGCAATGAAAGAAGAAATGGAAAGAGATGATCGCGTTTTCGTCGTAGGTGAAGACGTTGGTAAAAAAGGTGGCGTATTCAAAGCAACTGTTGGCTTATACGACCAATTTGGCGAAGACCGTGTAATTGATGCACCTTTAGCAGAATCAGCAATTGCTGGTGTTGGAATCGGTGCAGCAATGTATGGTTTACGTCCAATTGCAGAAATGCAATTCGCAGACTTCATTATGCCTGCAGTAAACCAAATCGTGTCAGAAGCGGCGAAAATTCGCTACCGTTCAAACAATGACTGGTCTTGTCCAATTGTTGTGCGTGCACCATTTGGTGGCGGCGTTCACGGTGCTTTATACCATTCTCAATCTGTAGAATCGATGTTTGCAAGCACACCAGGATTAAAAATTGTTATTCCTTCAACACCATATGATGCAAAAGGGTTATTAAAAGCAGCAATCCGTGATGAAGATCCTGTTTTATTCTTTGAACATAAACGTGCTTATCGTTTAATTAAAGGTGAAGTTCCTGAAGATGATTATGTATTACCAATCGGTAAAGCAGACGTTAAACGTGAAGGGGAAGACATTACGATTATTACGTACGGTTTATGTGTTCACTTTGCACTGCAAGCAGCAGAGCGTTTAGCAGAAGATGGGATTTCAGCACATGTTCTAGATTTACGTACAGTTTATCCATTAGACAAAGAAGCGATCATCGAAGCGGCTTCAAAAACAGGTAAAGTTTTACTTGTTACGGAAGATAATTTAGAAGGTAGCATCATGTCTGAAGTATCAGCAATCATTTCAGAAAACTGCTTATTTGATTTAGATGCACCAATTAAACGTTTAGCAGGTCCAGACGTGCCAGCTATGCCATACGCACCAACGATGGAACGTTTCTTCATGGTAAATCCAGATAAAGTAGAAGCGGCAGCACGAGAATTAGCAGAATTTTAATTTGAGACGGAGGTAAATGTAGTGGCTATTGAAAACATTTTAATGCCTCAACTTGGGGAAAGTGTAACAGAAGGTACGATTGAAAAGTGGTTAGTGAAACCTGGCGATAAAGTAAATAAATATGATCCTTTAGCGGAAGTAAATACGGATAAAGTAACAGCAGAAATCCCATCTTCTTTTGAAGGAACAATTAAAGAATTAATCGCGCAAGAAGGCGAAACATTAGAAGTAGGTGCAGTTGTCTGTACAATTGAAACAGCAGGTGGCAGCACTTCAGAAAGCGCACCAGCTGCGGCACCAGCGAAAGAAGAACCAGCAAATGAAATGCCAGCAGCAGGTTCGGAAAAGCCAAAAACTTTAATCCAACAACCTAAAGGTGAAAATGCAGGTCGTTATTCACCAGCAGTTATGCGTTTAGCACAAGAAAATAATATTGATTTATCTTTAGTAACGGGCACTGGTAAAGGTGGACGTATTACACGTAAAGATATTCAAGCGATTATTGAGAGCGGTGAAATACCAACAGCAGCACCAACAGAAGCAGCGGCACCAGTTCAAGAGGCAGTGCCAACACCAGCTGCAGCGCCGTCTCCTGCACCAACACCACAAGCAGCACCGAAAACAGAAGTACCAGTGGCAGCAGGTGATATTGAAATTCCAATAACAGGTGTACGTCGTGCGATTGCCAACAATATGTTGAAATCTAAGCACGAGGCACCACATGCTTGGATGACAATCGAAGTGGACGTTACAAATCTTGTCAACTACCGTGATTCATTAAAAACGGAATTCAAGCAAAAAGAAGGCTATAACTTAACGTACTTTGCATTTTTTGTCAAAGCTGTTGCACAAGCTTTAAAAGAATTCCCAATGATGAACTCAATGTGGGCTGGCGATAAAATCATTCAGAAAAAAGATATTAACTTATCAATCGCAGTTGCGACGGATGATTCTTTATTCGTACCAGTGATCAAACATGCGGATGAGAAAACAATCAAAGGCATTGCACGTGAAGTGAATGAACTTGCAACAAAAGTACGTTCAGGTAAATTAAAATCTGAAGATATGCAAGGCGGTACATTCACAGTAAACAATACAGGTTCATTTGGTTCAATTCAGTCTATGGGCATCATTAACCACCCACAAGCTGCAATTTTACAAGTGGAATCAATTGTCAAGCGTCCAATGATTTTAGACGGTGGCATGATTGCACCACGTGATATGGTCAACTTATGTTTATCTTTAGATCACCGCGTATTAGATGGTTTAGTATGTGGCCAGTTCTTGAAACGTGTGAAAGAAATTTTAGAAAACATGTCAAAAGACAACACATCTATTTACTAATAAGTAAGGAGCTTGAGGCGGGGTATTCTGCTTCAAGCTTTTTCTATACATACTCTTACATCGCTTGCGATTTTGTTGTAAACTAAAAGGAGTAGGATGGGGTAATTTGTTTGGAGGGGAAAAGATGTTAATCGATCAAGTAAAACAAACGAAATTTGAACAAAAAACATATGAAGATTGGCAAGAAGTTGCAGTGCAATCATTGCGCGGTTTGCCATTTGAAAAATTAGTTGCGAAAACGATTGAAGGAATTGATTTATTTCCTTTATATACGAGCGCATCGCCAAAATTACAGTCTCTACAAGCGATTCGACAGGCTCAGCGTGAAAATGGATGGGTCGTTGCGCAACAACAATACACGACAGATGCAACTGTGTTTTTACAAAATTTACGGGTGTCATTAGAAAGAGGTAATGAAGCAATTGTGTATGATGGCACAAATCCGATTGAATGGGATGAGGCTACATTAAAAGAACTTCATGAATACGTGCTTCAGTATCCAGTTTATTTTCTAAAAGTTTCAAAGAAAGACAAGATTGTACATTTATTTAATGAAATTGCCAATGAAAATCGCCAAAACGTAGTAGGAGTTGTTGAACTAGAAGAAACTTCTATGTTAAAAGACTTCCCGCATATTCGTACGATTTCGGCAGATGTAGTAGACGCGCATCACAAAGGGGCAGATGCAGTAACGGAACTAGCACTTATTTTAGCAGAAGCTGCTGAACAAGCGGAAAAGTTAGGCGATTTTAAAACAGTAAGCGAACAATTATTTGTCCGTATGGCAATTGATACACATTTCTTTATGGAAATTGCTAAAATTCGTGCTTTTAGAGTGCTTTGGGAAGCGCTTTCACATGCATACGAAGAACCTACAGAACATATTCCAGTTCTATCTGAAACGTCAAAACGTTCTTATTCCACATTAGATCCATATGTCAATTTATTGCGCGCTGGAAATAGTGCATTTTCCGCAATTTTAGGTGGCACGGATGTATTAACAGTCCATCCGCATAATGTGTTAACGGAACCGAATGCAACATCAATTCGTTTAGCGAGAAATATTCAACTCGTCATTAAAGAGGAGACAGAAGTGAACGGCATACTTGATCCTTCAGGTGGCTCTTATTTCATTGAAGCATTAACGAAGGAACTTGTAGAGAAAGCATGGGTTTTATTCATTGATATCGATGCTGCGGGCGGTTACAGCCATTATATTTCAAGTAGTGAATATGAAGAACGTCTAAATAAATGTTATGAAAGTCGTTTAGCAGATTTAGCAAAAGGTAAGCATTCTTTAGTTGGAACGAGTGTTTATGCGGATTTAACTTCTGACGAGAAAATCGAACCGGTTGTTGCAGTAGATGGTAGATTAGCAGCACCATTTGAAAACTTTAGACAACGTTTTAAAAAGGCACAACCGAAAGTCGGTTTAGTCACGTTTGGGTTATTAAAAGATTTTAAACCACGTGCAGATTTTGTTAGTGGCTTTTTAGCAACAGGCGGAATTGAAACCATTTCAAGTCCAGAACTTGCGACTGTCACGGAAGCGCTTGACTGGTTACAACAAGAAAACATTGACTATGCAATCATTTGCGCAACGAATGAACGGACGTTAGAAGTTGTGCCGCAACTGTTGCAAAATAAAGCGGCTCATTATGTGGTGGATGTTGCGGGAAAATATGATGCGGAACTTTCGAACGAGTGGCTAGACGCAGGGTTAAACGGCTTTATTTATATGGGGTTAAATAAATTAGAGAAGTTTGCTGAAATTGAGCAACAAATGAAAGGGGATGATGTTCATGCATAAGCCAAATTTCCGTGAAATCAATCCATTAGAACTTTCGACAAGTGCAAAGACTGAATTAAAACAAACGCCCATTAAGGAAACAAATGAAGGCATTACTTTACAAAATGTGTATACAGACCAAGATGTACAAAATGTTAAACATTTAAATGATTTTCCGGGACTTGCGCCAAATACGCGTGGACCGTATCCGACGATGTACGTGACAAGACCTTGGACAGTGCGTCAATATGCGGGATTTTCAACGGCTGAAGAAAGTAATGCATTTTATCGTAGAAACTTAGCGATGGGGCAAAAAGGATTGTCGGTTGCTTTCGATTTAGCGACGCATAGGGGGTATGATTCCGACCATGAACGTGTGACTGGGGATGTAGGAAAAGCGGGCGTTGCGATTGATTCTGTAGAGGATATGAAAATTTTATTTGATCAAATTCCACTCGATCAAATGTCTGTTTCCATGACGATGAATGGCGCTGTGCTTCCTGTAATGGCGTTTTACATCATCGCGGCAGAAGAACAAGGCGTAAAGCCGGAGCAACTTGCTGGAACGATTCAAAATGATATTTTAAAAGAATATATGGTGCGTAATACATATATTTTCCCACCTGAAATGTCGATGAAAATTATTGCGGATATTTTTGAATACACATCGAAAAATATGCCGAAATTCAACTCGATTTCCATTTCAGGTTATCATATGCAAGAAGCGGGTGCGACTGCTGATATAGAGCTTGCTTATACGTTGGCGGATGGATTAGAGTATGTCCGAACTGGTTTGAAAGCGGGCATTGACATCGATTCATTTGCACCAAGATTATCGTTTTTCTGGGCGATTGGGAAAAATTATTTTATGGAAGTTGCCAAAATGCGTGCAGCGAGAAAAATGTGGGCACAGTTAATGGCTTCATTTGCACCGAAAAATCCGAAATCTTTAGCCTTACGAACACATTCACAAACGTCGGGTTGGAGTTTAACAGAACAAGATCCATTCAATAACGTAACGAGAACATTAATTGAAGCAAACGCAGCAGCGATGGGTCATACACAATCACTGCATACGAATGCATTAGATGAAGCAATCGCTTTACCGACAGATTTCTCGGCTCGTATTGCAAGGAATACGCAATTATTTTTACAAGAAGAAACATCGATGACAAAAGTTGCGGATCCTTGGGGCGGTTCTTACTATGTTGAGAAATTAACGGATGAGTTAATGGAAAAAGCATGGGCATTAATTGAAGAGATTGAAGAATTAGGCGGCATGACTAAAGCGATTGAAACGGGCTTGCCGAAGATGAAAATCGAAGAAGCTGCTGCGAAGAGACAAGCTCAAATTGACTCGAAATCAGAAGTAATTATCGGCGTAAATAAATATCAATTAGAGCAAGAAGAACCGATTGATATTTTAGACATCGACAATACGATCGTTCGTCAAAAACAAATCGAACGTATTCAACATATGAAAGAGACGCGCGATGAAAAAGCGGTTTATGAAGCATTAAAAGAACTTCAACAAACAGCTAAAACAGGTGAAGGCAATCTGTTAGAAAAAGCAGTCAATGCTGCTCGAGTGCGCGCGACAATTGGTGAGATTTCAGATGCCATTGAAGCAGTATCTGGTAGACATAAGGCGGTGATTCGTTCAGTGAGTGGTGTATATAGCGCTAATTTTTCAAATGAAGAAGAGATTGCTGAAGTGAAAGCGATGGCTGATGACTTTTTAGAAAATGAAGGTCGACGTCCAAGAATTTTAATTGCCAAAATGGGACAAGACGGACATGACCGTGGTGCGAAAGTAATCGCTTCATCTTTTGCCGACTTAGGTTTTGATGTTGATATCGGACCGTTATTCCAAACGCCTGATGAAACGGCAATGCAAGCGGCAGAAAACGACGTTCACGTCATTGGTGTAAGTTCTTTAGCTGCTGGGCATAAAACATTAGTACCAGCCTTACGTGAAGCGTTAGAGAAAATTGGTAGAGACGATATTTTAATTGTCGTAGGTGGCGTTATTCCTGCACAAGATTATGCATTTTTAAGGGAAAATGGCGCGGCTGCTATTTTCGGACCAGGGACGGTGATTCCTGTATCGGCACAAAAAGTAATCGAGAAAATTTATGAAAAACTTGGTTATGAAGAAGTGATGGACAATGACTGATCACACTAAAAAAGATCAAGTAGTTTCTAGTGCAATGTATGTCATGGATGGGCTCCATTCGCAGCATGATGGAATGATGGGAACGCCGCGAAGAAAATTTGTGAAAAAGAATAAAGAAATCGCGGTTGAAGAATTGGCAGAAAAAATTTTAAGTGGCTCTCGTTTAGATTTAGCGAAAGGAATTACGTTACTTGAAAGTATTCGGCAAGAAGACCGTGAAGCTGGGCAAGCATTATTATTGAAGCTATTACCGCAAACTGGAAACGCCATTCGCTTAGGCATTACAGGCGTTCCAGGTGCAGGAAAAAGTACATTTATAGAGGCTTTCGGATTAATGTTAGCGGAACAGGGTCATAAAGTGGCTGTACTGGCAATTGATCCGAGCTCGACGGTTACTGGTGGGAGTATTTTAGGCGATAAAACGCGGATGGAAATTTTAGCGAGACATCCGAATGCTTTTATTCGTCCGAGTCCTTCCGCTGGCACATTGGGCGGAGTGCATAAAAAATCAAGGGAGACGTTACTCCTTTGTGAAGCGGCTGGTTATGACATTATTTTGATTGAAACAGTCGGTGTCGGACAAAGTGAAACGGTCGTACGTGGCATGGTTGATATGTTCATTCTACTCGCATTAACGGGTGCAGGAGATGAACTGCAAGGGATGAAGAAAGGCATTATGGAATTGGTTGATCTCGTCATTGTGCATAAGGCAGATGGTGATAATATCCCGCTTGCTAAAAAAACAGTGCGTGAATACCGCCAAATCTTACATCTTCTACAACAAGCTTCGCCCGGATGGAGCGCAAAAGCATATCCTGTTTCATCTTATGAAAAAACGGGCTTTAATACAATCTGGCAAACGATTTTAAACTTTAAAGAAACGATGGAAGATAATGAACAATGGTCTAAAAGGCGTCAAGCTCAAACGAAAGATTGGTTTTACGCGATGATTACAGACCATTTAATCGATTCTTTTTTCTCGAAAGATGGTAAGAAATCTGAAGTGGAAAATTTAGAAAAACAAGTCGTAAGTGGCGAACTAACTGTGTCAAAAGCAGTTGAAACATTGTTCGAAAACGAATGATTAGCAGAAGAAGAGAGTCGGCTTTTCTACTATATAAGTTCAGTTAAAGATTTAACAAGCTACTGCATGAGCGGTGAATTAACTTCGCAAGTGATCGAATCATTAGCACGAACATTGAATCCCTCTCGTGAAAGATTTTATCAGTTGTTAAAAACATAGCCTGAACTTATATACTCTCTTTTTGAATGGTCATTGAAAACGACTCGATATACTGTGCCCGCTAGAAATTTGAAAAACAGCAGTTCCTACATTTTGAACAAACGCCAGTAAGTATCATATACTAGTGATAAGCTAGAAATTTGGAGGGGTTCAAAATGGACTATATGTCATTTACAGGTGTCGTTACGGGAATCGAACAATATGATAGCGGTGCGTATGGTGGCGTTTCATCTTGTATGACGCGTTATACATTGGAAAGTGAAGATGGTCAAATCGTTAAGTTTACAAGTGACGCCTCGACTTATTTTGCGAACAATGAACAAGTTTTCAAAGGGGATACGATTACGGCATATTATGATGCAAATGCACCTGTAATTTTAATTTATCCGCCGCAATATCAAGCACTCATCATCATTAAAAGAGGAACAGACTATTTCACGACATTCTCTTATTTCAATGCGCAACTCATCAGTGCTGATGGAATGTTAAAACTAAATATGAGTCCCGAAACTGAAGTTGTGACACAAAATAATCAACCTTATACGGGACCTATTCAAAATCATTATTTAATCGTGTTATACGGAGCCTCGACACGCAGTATTCCCGCACAGACAAATCCAATTAAAGTGATTGTTCTTTGTTAACGCAATTTATGCTGCATCAAAACGCTAATGTGTGAAACATTGGCGTTCATTTTAACTCTTTGGGAGGACAAGTTATGAACATGAAGCAACAACGGATGTTATTAGAAGGTACTTTACATATTCAACAAGCAAAACCTGAACAAACTGAAGCCATTCAGCAATTATTAGTTGATACAGCGAAGTGGTTCAAAGAAAAAGGCTCTACGCAATGGAATGGTTTATTAGAAGGGATTGACTCACACAATACACCTGAAGCAATTAAACGAGGTGATGTATACGTCGTTCAAGCACAAGATAACGAAACGCTACTCGGGATGGTTATGCTTTTACAAAAGCCGAGTGAATGGGATCAAGATTTATGGCAAATCGACGAACCAGAAGAAGACAAGTCGGTTTATTTACATCGGCTTGCGGTGAATCGTCGGATTGCGACAAATAAAGGGTTAGGTCATGCTATTTTAAAATGGTGTCAAGCAAACTATCAGTTTGGTACGCATGAAAATTTACGATTAGATTGCGTTGCGGATAATACATTTTTAAATCAATTTTATACAAATAATGGGTTTCAATATAAAGGACAACATGAAGGCTATTCATTATATGAATATCGGGATGAAAAGCACTAGACTTGAAACGGCTTGTTTGCAGAAATGTTCAAGTCTTGCTATGATTACAAGTGAATAAAAGAAAGGAGTTGGTTATAAAATGTCTATGGACTATAACTTACTTATGACTGAAACAATTAATCGCGCTCGTTCTGAAATGGATGCTTTTGGTTACGAACAATTAACGACTGTAGAAGCGGTTGAAGATGCGGTAAAACGCTCTGGAACAACGCTTGTAATGGTGAACTCTGTTTGTGGTTGTGCAGGAGGTATCGCACGTCCAGCAGCTCAACATGCGATTCATTTTGATAAAAGACCAGACCATCTTGTAACTGTATTTGCAGGACAAGATAAAGAAGCAACAGCTCAAATGCGTATGCACTTTGGCGAAGATCATTTACCATCTTCACCATCATTTGCACTATTAAAAGACGGCAAATTAGTTGCTGAAGTAGGTCGTTACGAAATCGAAGGCCATGACCCAATGTCAGTTGTTGCAAACTTACAAGGTCATTTTGAAGAACATTGCGAAGAACTATAATTTGATAGATTCAATCGCTATTATTTTTTGAACCAGTCTCGTTTCGGCTGGGAAAATAAAAGATGAACTCTAATAGGGACACAATTTGTAATTGAATTGGCGTCTCTATTTTTGGTTGTTATTGCAAAGTTATGACTTATATTTGGAGTTGTTCGTTTTGAGGAAACAGAAAATATTGAAAAAACGAACTTTTCTGTGTGTATTAGCTATTTAGGATGTTGGTTAATTAAACAAACGAGTCCAATTGTATGATAACAATCACCTTATATATAAGTTCAACTAAAGAATTAAGTACTAGCTAACAATTTAGCCATTTTATAAAGGGAGGGGGAGATTTTTTGGAACTGGTGAATGTTGACGGGTTTCCCGATACAGTGTACCTTAATGCAGTCTTAAATTTGCACGAGTGTATTTTTAAAGACTCCAATAAACTGATTAGTAAAGCGAACAGTAAATCAAAAATCATTTTTACATTGGCTTTGGAGAATGAAGAAGTTATAGGATACAAGATAGGTTACGAACTTGGTCAGGACGTATTTTATAGTTGGCTTGGCGGTGTTGATGAAAATTATAGAAATAAAGGTGTTGCCTCCAAACTAATGAATAAGCAGCATCAGTATTTGAAGGAAAGAGGTTATAAAATGATTCAAACAAAAACTAAAAACAAGTGGCGTAGTATGCTTGTGTTGAATATAAAAAACGGCTTTGATGTGATTGGTACATATACTGATCGTGAAGGTGAGCCAAAGATAATTCTTGAAAAAAAGTTGTGAAATATACAGCAATTGTGCGCTATGAAGGCGAGAAGAAGTATCCGTATTTCGTTATCTGGTAAGATTTTGTAAGGAGGATTTTTACACTTTCAAAAATAGCATCTGATTTTTAAGAAAAAACATGTGGGGGATGGCAATGAAACCAGTATTTCATATTTCGCAAACGAGTCTATTAATCGATACGCAATTAGAAATTCGAATATCCAATCTTTTACCGCAAGAAGTTGTGACGTTAAAAGCTGAAATGCTTGACAATCTTGGCGTGAATTGGGAGTCATTTGCAACATTTGCGTCCGATAGTAAAGGGCAAATAAATTTAGCGACTGCACAACCATTACAAGGAACTTATGATACACCAGATATTAACGGGCTTTTTTGGTCAATGTCTCCTATTCTAGCGGCTCAACCAAAAGAACGTACGCCATTGAAGCCTTTGGAGACGAAACTATTACTAATGAAAGGGCAGGAGCTCGTCGCTACTGCGTCAATCATTCGCAAGGTCGTCTCATCCAAAGTCCATAGAATTTCAATACGTGAAAACGGACTGGTTGGTACATTCTTTTTCCATCCTAGTAGTGGACCATTGCCTACTGTTATTGTGTTAGGGGGTTCAGAGGGAGGCCTACGTGAGAGTAATGCAGCATTGTTAGCTTCATACGGTTTTAACACATTGGCCTTGGCATACTTTGGCACCGAAAATTTGCCAGAAAAATTAGTGGATATCCCCTTGGATTATATGGAGAAAGCAATCGATTGGCTAAGCAATCATCCAAATGTAGATTCTACAAACTTGGGGGCATTTGGAACTTCCAAAGGAGGAGAATTAGGATTACTACTTGCATCCATCTTTCCAGCAATCAAGGCAGTTGTAGGTTATGTCCCTAGTGGAGTTGTATATCCTGGATTAGGTCCATCACCTGTTGCCTCTTCATGGCAATATAAGGGACGTTCGTTACCGTTTGCTTGCGGAAAGATACCGCAAGAAGTGACGGCAGAGTTGAATCAGGTGATGCATACGGGAGCACCTATATCTTGGCGTAAAACGTACCTGAATTGGGCAGAAGGGGAGGAACAGGCGGAGATTGCCGTAGAAAATATTAATGGACCAATTCTGTTAATTTCTGGAGGTGACGACCATCTTTGGCCAGCCGATTTATTGTCTGAGAAAGTAATTGCGCGATTGAAAAGGCATAAACATCCATATTTTTATAAACATATCAATTATCCCAAGGCTGGTCATTCATTTGCCGTTCCGGGACTACCGACATCACAATCTGTCACATCTCCATATGGACAAGGTAGCCTGCTACTTGGAGGGACACCAAAAGATAACGCGTACGCTCAATTTGATGCATGGCAAAGAACAGTAGATTTTTTTAGAGAATCTTTAAATCTTCCGTTGACGAATTTATCTAAGTCGAAAAACTGAGTGCCATTGCTTTGTAGGTGATTATATGCGAATTGTAAACTATCTATCATTCTGTGGTGGAAGATTATATGAAACATGAGGGGGCTTCAATTTGGCAAATCTTAAAC
>ERZ808028.403-NODE-403-length-38389-cov-7.614533_pt1 | contig 38389 bp, 40 predicted proteins | sample MGYA00380184_ERZ808028 | MGnify/ENA primary metagenome ERZ808028 (study PRJEB31490, sample SAMN06133397) | mouse gut metagenome | isolation source: J8_1 | host: mice | place: China: Chengdu | collected 2015-05 ...
TAATGAATAGTGCCTTTGGATTGGAGTATACCAAAGGCACTGGGATATTGTTTATAAATGCATTTTAGAATAGGATATCTAATGATTACTTTTCATCGAGCGACCACAGATAATTGATTTCTTCAATAAATGTATCATACCATTCGTCTCCGTAATTTATTTTGAACATGGGTCTTTGAAAACCTTTCATTGTTTCTGCATAAAGTAAAATTTGAATATAGTTGTTATTTTTATGCTCATATTCAACTGAAGTAATACCATATGTAGGACACTTATTTATTAGTTTATAATGAAAATTAGGATACTTATCTTGTAATTCTTCAAAGTTTTTACTAGTTGCTATGTGGTTACTGTAAGAATGGTCGCTATAAACAATGTGTCTTGCTTTTTCATTATAGTCATATGCAAGCATGTAATATTCGCATCCAGATTTTACAGATTCTTCTAATTCGCTTTTATATAAGTTGTATATATTGGCCATGTTTTTTCCGATTATTGTAATTTTTTTTGCACCAATAATAATTTTATCAAAAGATTGATTTTTGTTAGTTTTTAATGAATATAAACTATTATCTGGAGTGCTACGACCCCATCCAATCAAGTTATATTCATCATCATTTATTAAATCATTTAATTGAGAATGTAATATAGATGAAATTTGGTCTTTGTTTTTAGCAAGTTTCACAATTTTGGTTTTAACAAAGTCTTTAAAAGAATCGTATTCTTTTATATTATCTTTCTCAAAAACCGCATCTTTTCCATCGGAAGCTGCTTTTGTAAAAAGAAAACTATCATCTAAAACTATAGCAAAAACAGGCATATTTTTAGAAAGAGCATACCTATATTCAAGTTCTGTATAACTTAAACCAGAGTCTTCTTCAATGGAACCATAACGTCCACCCAATATGAGCATATAAACATCAGAATTATCTATCCATTTGTAGATTGTTTCCAACTGAGACTTACCTGCTTTGAATAATTCCATACCTGCAGGAATATGACCAGCATTGAGAATGGCTTCAACAGCAGCTTGGCGTTCTTCAATTAGATCCGTATATGTAGATGAAACAAAAACTTGTAACTTTTTATTCATGATAGTTCCCCCTTTTTGTAGGTGATGAATAAATTGTATCATATTTTGAATACAAAAAGAATTGAGTATTAGAAAAATGGGAAAATGTTACTAGATGGAACATTATAGTAATAGAAATTGCCAATGAAATTGCTCATTGCTGTTTACATAGTGATAGTTTAGAAAAAAAACATATAGAATTACACAGTTTTTTGACTGTTCATGATTCAAAGGAATATGTTGCAAATATTTTTGCTGCTGAATTATTAATTCCCCAAAATAAATTAAAAAAAATACATAATAAATTTATAATAGCTCCTCATCTTTCAGACATTTCAAAAATATTTGGAGTTTCTACTACCGTTATGGCAGCAAGACTAGACTATTTAAATTTGCCATATATAAAAGATAAGCAAATGGACGAATATTGAAAATATTAAGCCATAATAAAAATATATAAAACACTGATGATGAAGTGACTCAATTATTAGAAGATCGAGTAGAGTCTTTTGAACCAATTTATTTTGGAAATATAACTATTTCTTCAAAAAATGGTGATTCCGAAAATGATATTATACTTGAAGATAAAATAAACAGTTATGTAGAAAATATTAACGGTAAGGTTCTCCTCAGAACGTTAGCACCAGAAGTGTCTAAAAATGAGGAAAAGAGAACAATGGAAGAATACCAGCCACAGACAAGGGAAGAAATGCAGGATGCTATCAAAGACGTCTTTGGACCGATGTTTGAGGCTATGCTCCAGGGAGAGATGGATTCCCATCTGAGATATGGGCGTAATGAGCGCAGGGAAAAGGAGACGACAAACAAGCGTAATGGTTATTCCCATAAGTCTGTCAATTCTGCTTATGGAAAACTGGATGCATGTAGTCCAGCTTTATAATTATGAGAGCACGGTCAGGAAGGTCATGTACACGACAAATGCCATAGAGTCGGTGAATTCAAGTTTGAGGAAAGTCACGAAAAAGGGATCGTTACCCAATGAGGACGCTGTAGGAAAGGCATTCTGTCTGCGGATTGTGGAATTGTATAAAAAGTGGAATGGCCATCCCGTAGCCAATTGGGCATTAGTACGTAATCAGCTTGCCATGGATGATAAGATGCAGACACGCATTCTCAAGTATGAGCAGTATTGAATCTGCATGTAAAACCGGCAGCTTTGAAAACTGCCGGTAAGGAAGTTTTATAAAACTTACACACTTTACTTGACAAATCCTAACCACAATTATCACAGTGGAATGTTTTATGTCTAAAATTATTATTTTCTATGAATTTTTGTAAAGGGAATCCACATATGGGACAAATTTCACTATATTGACTTATTTCTTTACTACATTCAGAACATATAACCAATGCCATAATTTCTTACCTCGTAAAATAAATTATCTAAATTATATCATATTTCGTATTGTAAAGCCAATATGATACTATCATCTAGGCTTCCACTTATGCCCACAGTTTTTACAATAATTCATTATTTCTCCAGATCTTCTAAAACCTGACAGTATGGAATATCCTCTTTGAACTGCTTCTATCGCAGTTGAATCACATTTGGGGCATTTGGGAACTTTAGGGCTTTGAGGAATATGTTTAGTTTCAATGATTTTTTCTTGAGAAGGATCGTATGGAACTATGTCTACACTTGCACCTTCATTTTCTAATAAAATTTTAATTTGATTTGCTTCTTCTAGTGAACAATTTGTCTTTACATAAGATAAATTATCTACTATTTTTTTGGCTTTTGCTAAGTCAAATCCTGTTATTTTTCTAACTTCTTGAATAATTTTAACTTTTCTTTCGTCACAAGAAATTAAGATAACTGAATATATATTATTAGCATTTTTCTTATTTTTAGATATAGATATGGGGCAACCGCAGTTCGGACAACTTTCTGCAAATTCGCTTACTTCATGATTACATTCAATACATTTTATTAATGCCATTACTGTAATTCCTTTCTTAAGTTTAATATTTCTATTTTAGATTTTATCATATTTCATATTATAAAGCCAATATTATACTATCTTCCAGATTTTAAAGGCTTTATGTGTATGATTAAGTTTTTCCAATCATCAAAATAAAAATGCTCGCAAACCCTTTAAAATCACAATGTCATTAACTTAAGGAATCTTTTACATTTAAAGTTGTAGAAGGTTCCTTTTTTCTGTATTTTGCTGTAAAATTCAAATAGGAAACTGATATTTTTTGTATTCCGTAAGGCAGGTGATTTTATGAATAATTCTCAAAAACGAGCCTGTTGTGATATCAGTTTGATCCATCAGGTTGAATTTCAGGATTTTTGTAGAAATGGGAATCCATCATCTTTTATAAGAAACCGAAAAATGCCTTTAACAGATCTTCTGTTTACCATGCTGAACCGAAAGGGGATTACATTGAGTCTGGAACTGAGAAATTATATGAATACTGCACATCCGGGAATGGAACTATCAAAGACTGGTTACTTGAAACAGCGCATGAAGCTTAACCCGCTGGCTTTTTATGAACTTTACCGCCATCATAACAGGAACTTTTATGCAGAACCTGGGTTCTCCACATTCCTGGGTTATCTGGTTCTAGCCGCGGACGGTTCAGGAATCAATATTCCTACTACAGGGGAAACCCTGAAAGAATTCGGAACTTCCAGCAGAAAAGGGACAAAACCGCAGGCTTCCATAGGGCTTGGATGCTTGTATGACGTTATGAACCGCATGATTCTGGAGAGTGACTGCTGCAGATGTAAGTTTGATGAAATGAGCCTTGCGGAAGAACAGATTGGCCGCGTATGTGAAACCATCGGCGGTTCCCAGCCGTTTCTGGTCGTCATGGACAGGGGATACCCCTCCACTGCAGCTTTTATCCGGATGATGGAGAAAGGCATCTTGTTTCTAGTGCGTCTGAAATCCAGCGATTATAAAAAAGAGCAGGCCGCTCTGTCTGAACCGGATGAATGGGTAAACATCCATCTGGATAAGAGCCGCGTTAGACATTATAAGGGAACAGATATCGGCCGGCGCATGGAGGAGCTAGGAGAGATCACCCTGCGGATGGTAAAAGTGCCGCTGCCGGAAGGACGGGAAGAAATACTGATCACAAACCTCCCCTCTGAAATCTTTGACCGCGTACAGATTGCAGAACTCTACCATATGAGATGGGGGATTGAAACGGCATATGAGACGCTGAAGGACCGCCTTCAGATAGAGAACTTCACAGGGACGAAGCCGGTCCTGCTGCTACAGGATATTTACAGTACAATCTATATCAGTAACCTTGCAGAAGACATCATCCGCGATGCAGAGGCGGAACTGGATGAAAAAGAGAGCCACCGGAAACATAAAATGATGGTCAACCGGACATTGAGCATAGGGATACTGAAAAATGACCTCATCTATATATTACTGGAAACGGACAGGCAGAAACAGGACAGGCTGTTCCAGCAGATCTATGAAGACATCCGTAAAAATCTTGTTCCCGTAAGGCCAGGCCGTCATTACCATCGGACAAAAGGGCAGCTTGCGGGAAAATATTCAAACACGCATAAAAGGGCTTACTAAACAATAGTGGAATTAGGGGATGCGTGGAAGAACTATGTGATAAATACAGTAAAATGACATAGTTATGAGGATTTCATATCCAAAGCAATGCCGAATATCTTTACCCTATATAGCGGTGTAATGATATCCGGCATTGTTCTTTTTCTTAAGTTAATGACATTGCGAAAAACAGTGGCTTGCAGATTGTTTTTTACGTTTCCATTTGCTATAATTTCAGTGTAATTTTTTGTTTTCGGCTGTTCCCCATCTGCGCCAACAGATGATACGGGAGCAGTCGATTTCTTTTTTTCTATCATTCATCTTCCCCTTTCAGACCGTCTAAAGTGATTGCAATTACCTGTAACGTGTAGAGCAGTTCGTCATTGTCCGGGCTTATGCTTTCCATGTGTTTCAATTCCTCATAAATTGCCGCCATCTGATTTTTCAGTGCCTTATACACCCTCGGATTGCCCTGCACTACCACATCCCGGCATAAGAGCCGCCTTGTAATATAATCCTGCTTTGTCAGCCCCGATAATGCCACCAAATCATTCAACAGCTTTGCTTCTTCGTCCGATACCCGGAACGCCACCGTATGGTTGCGCCATCTTCCTTTGTAATCCAGTGATTTCTCCATGCTTTTAGTCCTCCTTTGTCATTCTCTCCATTTCCAATTTTTCCGCCATTTCCGTCTGCACCGTGGGGAACAAGTGGGCGTAACGGTAAGTGATTTTCTCCGCTTCATGCCCCATGCGTTCCCCAATCGCCAGTACCGAAAATCCCATGTTGATCAACAGTGAAACCGCACTATGACGCAAATCGTGAATCCTAATACGCTTCACCCCTGCCGCCTTTGCGCCCCTGTCCATTTCATGATGAAGATAGCTTTTCGTTATTGTGAAAATACGGTCTTTCTTTTTCAATCCATAAATCAGACCTACATATTCCTGCATTTCCTCACAGAGAAATTTAGGCATTTTAATTGTACGGTTACTCTTTTTCGTTTTCGGTGTCGTAATCACATCCTCGCCATGCAAACGCTGGTAGGACTTATTAATTGTGACCGTTTCCTTATCAAAATTAAAATCTGCGGCAGTTAAAGCTAATAATTCGCCTTCACGGATACCGCACCAGTAAAGCATTTGAAACGCATAATAGGAAACAGGCTTGTCCATCATTTCATCCGCAAACCGTTTATATTCTTCCTTTGTCCAGAACAGCATTTCTTTGTGTTCCTCACTCCCCATATTCCCCACCTTTGCCGCAGGATTAGAGCGAAGGTCATAATACCGTACTGCATGGTTAAAGATTGCCGAGAGCTGGTTATGGACTGTTTTCAGATAGGTCTGGGAGTAAGGTTTTCTCTTTTCATCACGGTAAGCAAGAAGCTCATTTTGCCATGCAATGATTTCTTTTGTGGAAATCTCACTTACCTTCATCTTGCCGAAATACGGAAGAATCTTTGTCCGAATAATATGTTCTTTTGTAAGCCAAGTATTCTCTTTCAGCCGGTTCTTTACATCGTTGGCATAAATCTCGGTAAATGCTTCAAAATCCATGTCAAGGTCGGCGGCGTTCTGCAACTGAAATTTTCGTTCCCATTCCTGCGCCTCCCGCTTTGTTACAAACCCACGTTTACACTTCTGTTTGCGTTCCCCCTTCCAGTTCACATATCTTGCCATTACATACCAAGTTCCATTCCCCTCATTTTTAAATACTGGCATTTACCATTCCCCCTTTCCTGCCCCGTAGAGCCTCTCATAAAAATACTGGCGGTTGATTCTTCCCGCAATCGTAATAAATCCTTTTTCTTTCAGTTCATCATTTAGCTTTTTAATCAGCTTATAAGCATAAGGTTTTGATACCGAAAGTTCCTGAGCCACCTCGTCTACACGAATGAATTTGTTCTCCATAGAATCATTCCTTTCATAAATTTTGTTGTGCCGTTTTCTCTAAATTCCGTTCCTGCCCCTGCTTCAGCGGCGTTATCTTGCTCGTTTCTTTTCGGAAAGTCCTCGCAAAGTATCACATTTAGACGGTCATTCAGTTGCATTTAAGCATTTATGCTTAGTTTTAACTTATTATATTAAGCATTTTTGCTATTGTCAATAGGTTTGCAAGAAAATATTAAACTTTTTTGCTTTATTTTCCCTTGACTGTCATTAAACATATATGCTATACTCCTTATAAAAATAGGAACAAGGAGTGAAACATTATGGCGATTGGTGAAAGAATACATTTTTTCCGAATCATGCGGGGCATGACGCAGAAGTATCTTGGTATGCTTGTCGGATTTCCCGAAGGAAGTGCAGATGTACGCCTTGCACAATATGAGGCAGGCTCACGCAAACCGAAAACAGAGCTTACCGCTTCACTGGCACAGGCTCTTGACGTTGCACCGCAGGCTCTTGACATACCCAACATTGACAGTCAAATCGGGCTTATGCACACTTTATTTGCCCTTGAGGACATCTACGGTCTTACTGTCTATGAAACAGGCGGGGAAGTCTGTCTACATGTCAATAAAGATAAATGCAAAGCCGCCGATGATTTACTGCAAATGCTCACGGCTTGGCAGGGGCAGGCGACAAGGCTCACTAATAAAGAAATCACCCAAGAGGAATATGACCAGTGGCGGTATCAGTACCCGAAATTTGATACTTCACAGAATTGGGCGAAAGTCCCCTCTAAAGACTTAAACGATGCCTTGGTCGAACAGTTCAAAGACCGTTTAAAAGATTAACAAAATACCGAAATGATTGCTCACTGTGCCATAAAACGACAAAAACGCCCTTAGCCATGTGTTCCTACCCACAGCTAAGGGCGTTCTAATATGGATTCGTTCAGAGCCAAGCGGAATTTGGACAATATATGCGATGAATGTTTACATTCAAGAGCATATATTGGCAAAAGTCCATTTGGCGGATACGCCACAACTGTGAAATATGTAATATTTCACAGTATGACTCTGAACATTGCCAGCCACTTTAAAATCATTCTTCTACCTGTAAACCATCAGACAACGAGAATAATCACACTGAAATGACTGTTATCAATTTGTTATCAAAAGACCTTTCAAAAGTCCGCAAACCCGCATAAACACTGGGTTTCTTCGACCTCTCAATTTATTCGAACTCAATCGTCCCCGGCGGCTTACTCGTCAAATCATACATCACCCGATTCACCCCTTTAACCTCATTAATAATCCTCCCCATAATCCTTTGCAGCACCCCAAACGGAATCTCCGCCGCCTCCGCCGTCATAAAGTCAACCGTATTCACCGCCCGAAGCGCCACCGCATAATCATACGTCCGTTCATCCCCCATAACGCCGACACTCTGCATATTCGTAAGCGCCGCAAAATACTGTCCAATCCCCTGCGCAATCCCCGCCTTCTCAATTTCCTCTCGGTAAATTGCATCCGCATCCTGCACAATCCTTACCTTCTCCTCAGTCACTTCTCCAACAATCCGAACGCCAAGCCCTGGTCCCGGAAACGGCTGACGGAACACCAGATACTCCGGTATCCCAAGCTTAAGCCCTGCCTTCCTCACCTCATCCTTAAACAAATCCCGAAGCGGCTCAATAATCTCCTTAAAATCCACATAATCCGGCAGACCTCCCACATTATGGTGGGACTTAATCACAGCCGACTCCCCGCCAAGACCGCTTTCCACCACATCCGGATAAATCGTACCCTGCACCAGAAAATCCACCGCGCCAATCTTCTTCGCTTCCTCCTCAAACACACGGATAAATTCCTCCCCAATAATCTTCCGCTTTTCCTCCGGTTCGGATATCCCCGCCAGCTTATCATAGAACCTCTGCTGCGCATTGACACGTATAAAATTTAAGTCATAATCCCCCTTGGGACCAAACACAGCCTCCACTTCATCTCCCTCATTTTTCCGGAGCAGCCCATGATCCACAAACACACAGGTAAGCTGCGACCCAACAGCCTTTGACAGCAAGACCGCCGCCACGGAAGAATCCACCCCGCCCGACAACGCACAGAGAACCTTCCCGCTTCCCACCTTATGGCGAATCTGCTTCACAGATTCCTCCACGAATGAATCCATCCGCCAATCACCTGCACATCCACACACATTTAACACAAAGTTAGACAGCATCTTCGTCCCTTCCTCTGTATGCAATACCTCCGGATGGAACTGAATCGCATACAATCCGGCATCCACATTCTCCGCCGCCGCCACAGGACAATCCGCGGTATGAGCAGTAATCTCGAAGTCCGGCGCCACCTTAAAAATAGTGTCAAAATGGCTCATCCAGCAAACCGTCTTTTCCGAAACAGCCTGAAAGATTCTGGAATCACGCTTGTCTACCCAAACCTCCGTCTTGCCATACTCTCGCACATCCGCACGCGCCACCGTTCCTCCAAGCACATGCATCATGAGCTGCGCCCCATAGCAGAGTCCCAGAACGGGAATCCCAAGCTCAAAAAGCTCTCTGGAATAAGTCGGTGAATCCGCTTCATAACAACTGTTGGGCCCTCCTGTCAGGATAATCCCTTTAGGCTTCTTGGCCTTAATTTTCTCAAGCTCTGTCTTATAGGAATAAATCTCACAATACACATTACACTCCCTGACACGCCTCGCCACAAGCTGATTATACTGTCCGCCAAAATCCAACACAATCACTAATTCTCTTTTCACACACAATCCTCCTACTACAATATATTTATGGTAAATATCCCTAACAGCCAGTAAGGAATTGCCTCCCACCTCCGGCGCAATCTAATTCATAACACAATCTAACCCATAACACACCCTAATTCATAGCACAATCTAATCCGTAACACAATCTAATTCAAACACAGTCTCCCGCACTCTCAAGCACTACACCCATCATAACGATGTCAGAAAAAGAAATTTGCTAAAACACCTACTACACCAAGGCCTGTTTCTTCCATCCCCCTCGGTAATACCGCACAATGAAGCACAAAGCACGAAATACCCAGTCAATGACCATCGCCACCCAGACGCCGAAGACTCCCATTCCCATATACTCTCCAAGCACATAACTGAAGACAACCCTGAACAGCCACATGGACACCATAGAAATGATCATACACGCCCTGGCATCTCCGGAAGCTCTGAACGTTGACGGAAGGGTAAATGACAACGGCCAAATCAACACAGAACTAATTCCATGGAAATAAATAATCTGCCTCGTCGCCTCCGCCGCGGCGTCCGACAGATGATACGCCTTAAGAATCAGCGGAAGAACAGCGAACACACTGAACGCCATCACAGCCGTACCGATATGCGTGATAATCATCAATTTCTTATTATAGTACTTCACCTGCTCATAGTCTCCTGCACCCACGCATCTTGCAATGACTGTCGTGACTGCCAGATTAATGGCCATGCCAGGAAGAATCTGAATAAGCGCAATGGAATTTCCCACAGCATTGGCGGCTATAGCGTATGTACCAAAGGTGGAAACCAGACTTAAGACCAGAATCTTACCAAGCTGGAACATACTGTTTTCCAGGCCATTCGGCACTCCTACACTTAGAATCTTCTTTACATGTGACCAGTCCACCCGATACCGCCAGGTACGTTTAATATGCAGGGTCTGCTTCTCGTCACAGAGAAGAATAATGATAATAACCGCCGCAACAATTCGGGATACCAGCGTTGGGATTGCCACCCCTTCCGTCCCTCGGTGGAAGCCATAGATTAGAACCGCATTTCCTGCCACATTAATTATGTTCATAAGAATTGATATCTGCATAGACACTTTAGAATTGCCCATCGCTCGGAAAACTGCCGCCCCTGCATTATACAATGCCATAAACGGAATCGCCATAGTCACAATCACCAGATAAATATCTGCATGGCCCATAACATCCGAATCAATCTGCCCGAATACGCCGTGCAGAATCAGATTCTTCCCTGCATATACCAATAGGGTAATAATTACAGCGCAAATCGTAATAAACCAAACAAGCTGCGTGGCAGATTCGCACGCCGCCTCCTTTCTCCTGTGCCCTAAGTATTGTCCTGCCACCACAGCGCCGCCTGTTGCCAACGCCGCAAAAATATTGATAAGCAGGACCATCACTTGGTCCACCAGCGACACGCCGGACACAGCCGCCTCGCCCACGCTGGCAATCATAATAGAATCCGCCATACCGACGAGCACAGCCAGAAGCTGCTCGACGACGAGCGGAATAATCAGGGCTACAAGAGACTTGTTATCAAAAAGATAACCACTCCTGTCTACTTTCATATGTTTATTCATAACAAAGACTCCTTCATCGCATATTATACGACGAGGAGTCCCCTTATACAAGTATCAAATTACTTTTACGCAGCAATAAATTCTTCTATGTCTTTACGGAGATCATCGCACTTTTCTTCGTAAACCGCCAGCTCAATCTCCTTATGGAAGCCTAGATTCATCAGCCCTAACAGAGATTTTGCATCAACTACATACTTGCCGCGTTTCATATCCATATTGTATGGATATTTTTCCACCTTCTGCACAAACTCTAAGATGTCGTCCGGATTCTGAAATACTACAATCATTTTGCTCATAACAACCTCTCCTTTTCAAAAACGATAATATCATAATTTTCCAGGAATGGAAATATACAACATGAACAAGAAATTACTTCCTTGACTTCTATTTTGTAGGTCGAATGTATATTCTATATCATTTATGATATTGCTCTGAGCACATACAGCCTGGAGTCAAAATCACCGTACTCCTCCGTATTTTCCACAACCTGTCCGGACATACTGTCAGTGGTAATCAGACCAATATTCATCAGCTCATCCCCATAATAAGACTTTCCTGTCCCTTCCTCCTTATAGCAGAAATCTGGCCTAAGCCCATGTAGACGCACCCTGGTATACGGCATATTCACATGATTCAGCGTGCGGTACCATCCAACGATGGCCTCCGTCTGATCTTCGCTGACCACCATCCAGCAAGTAATATTTCCTTCAAATGGACTGGTAAGCCTGTAAAATGTACCAAACTGCAAAAGCTTACGGTACTCCTTCATAAACACAATCTGAGCCTTCACCGACTCCAGTTCTTCTTCGTTCAGTTTATTCAAATCCAACTCATACCCAAAGGTTCCAAAATACGCTACATTTGCCCTGGTATGCAGCGGTGTATCACGGAACACCTGATGATTCGGCGCCACTGACACATGGCTCCCAATACTGCTGATGGGATAACAAAAGGACGTTCCATACTGAATCTTCAAACGCTCTACCGCGTCAGAATCGTCACTTGCCCACCCCTGAGGCGCATAGTAGAGGATGCCAGGGTCAAACCTCGCCCCACCGCTTGCGCAGGACTCAAAGAGAATGTGGGGGAAACGGGTATTCAGGCGTTCATACAGGTCATATACCCCCAGAATATAGCGATGGAACACTTCTCCCTGCCGTTTCGGAGGAAGCGCTGCCGAATAACACTCCGTAATACTCCGATTCATATCCCATTTAATATAGGAAACCTTCGCCTCACTCAAAATCTTTGCCATCATTTCATAAATGCAGTCAACAACCTCTTTCCGTGAGAAATCCAGTACATACTGGTTTCTGCCATGGGAAATGCTTCTATTTGGCGTGGCAAGAATCCAATCTGGATGCTTACGATAAAGGTCAGAATCTTTATTCACCATCTCCGGCTCAAACCAAAGGCCAAACTTCATGCCTAACTCTTCAATCTTCTCGGCAAGTCCGGTAATTCCACGGGGCAGACGCTCAAGATTCGCCTCCCAGTCGCCCAGTCCTGCCCTGTCGCTGCTCCTCTGGCCAAACCAGCCGTCATCCAACACGAACAGCTCTACGCCGCACTCCTTTGCCTTAGCCGCAATCTCTACCAGACGGTCCTCCGTAAAATCAAAATAGGTGGCCTCCCAGTTATTATTTAAGATTGGCCTTGCCTTATCACGCCAATATCCTCTGGCAAGACGCTTCTGATATAATCGGTGGAATGTCTGGCTCATGCCGTTTAACCCTTGGTCAGAATAAACCATCACTGCCTCCGGCGTCTGAAAGCTCTCCTCCTTCTCAAGCGTCCAGTCAAACCCCATAGGATGAATCCCCATGAGCACTCTCGTAGTAGCATGGGTGTCCACCTCAGCCTGCGCCAGAAAATTGCCGCTGTAGATTAGGCTAAATCCAATGACCTCTCCCTGAAACTCACTGGCATCCGGACGCTTCAGCACAATAAATGGATTGTGCTCATGGGAGGAATGTCCTCTGAGACTGTCCACCGCCTGAATTCCCTGCTCTAATCTCCTTACCTTCAGATGCCGTTCTCTCGCCCACGCGCCGGAAAATTGAAGCCACTCATAATTATAGTCGGGCAAATCCATACACAGACTCATAGCCGTCGTAAGATGAAGCTCATCCATCCCTTTATTAGTAATCTTTGCACTTCTGGCAAGGATGCCTCCTTTGGCAAAGATGGTATATAACAACTCCAGAACCACTCCTGTAACCGAATCCTTAAGTGTCAGAATTAAGGTCTCCGCTTCCTCCTCCTTCTCCGTATAGGTTGCCGGAAGCCCATTAAGCTTCGGTTTTCCTTTCCTAATCTCATAGCCTTTATATTGAAAATCACAAAGCCTGCTGCCATTTGGCTGTAATATTTCCACCGCAGGATGGCGGTAATCCGTTGTCCCATAGACGCCATACTCCTGTTTCACATGCTCCAGAGACAAAGAATATTCCCCTTCATACAGATAGGAAGCCATAGGGCGCGGCAGCGACTCATATAAATAAGAAAAATCCTCCCTGTCATGAACCCTTTTCCCGAAATAGAGCTGCCCCATATGCCCATTGTCCAGCACCATCATAAGATAGCTGATTTCCTGATTATACAGATGGAATGTCTTTGTCCCCTCATTAAATACAATACTCATAAAATCCTAACCTCCCAAGCCAGTTCAATTTATTATTTTAAATGATTGTATCTAAGGAATCCCCCTATGGCTATATTCATTTGTCGGATAAAAATGTCCATATGTTGGTTATAGCCTTTCTAAATTGTCTAAATTCTCCTCCAAATGCTCTTTTGATTCACTCCGGCTCTTTTCCCTATATTTTGCCGGTGTAATCCCCCGTTTCGACTTAAATACCTTTCCAAAGGAATATGCGCTCTGGTAACCGCAGGAAAGGGCGATTTCCTCAAGTTTTAAATCCGTGAGGGTCAAAAGCTCAGCCGCCCTGGTAAGACGGTAATTCGTCAGATAATCCTGCACAGACACATGAAGATACCTGCGGAACAGCTCATACAGATAGGTTCGGTCAACACAGACATATTTGGCAATATCCGCCACGCGGATTGAATTAAAATAATTGTTGCGGACAAATTCCACCGCCCTGCTGATATGGACATTTTCCCCCTCCTGCCCCTTGGGCGTCTCAATCTCTATATCCCGTGACAGAAGGGCAAAAAAAGAGTACAGAAGACTCTGCCTTTCATACTGACTGGTAATACTCCCTGTGGCATTTTTCAACATACGAATGACTGTATCCTTCAACTCCAAGGCATGGTCGCTTCTGTAAATAGGCTGCCCACTATTCAGTCCGATATCACGCAGATATTCCCTGACGTTGGTTCCGTTAAAGCCAAGCCATAGGTATTCCCACGGCTCATCTGCATCTGCCTGATAGAAGGTCAGTACATTTGGCTCAATCAGAAACCCCTGTCCGTCCTCTAAACAGTACTGAACATCCCCAATACAGTACCTTCCCTTTCCTTTTAAAATATAGTGAATGAGATAATCCGGCCTGACTGCGGGCCCAAAGCTGTGCAGCGGCTCACATTTACTGTAGCCGCAACAGCAAAGATATAATTCAGAAAACTTTCGGTTCGATAACTGTAATACATAAGCATCTTCCATGGTAATACCTCTCCTCTGTATTTTTTCGTACGTACTGTTTCCTCTTTAGCCACACGTATTTTCATAAATCTCCCAAAAATTCTCTATTTTCCCGCCTGTAATACCACGCCTTCATCATCCGTCTCTGATTCGTCTTTTCTCATAAGAGTACTGCTTATGGCATGTGATGGACATGCTTTTTTACACAGACCGCAGCGGATACACTCCAGACTGTTGGCATTTTCCACCGGATTCACCTGCATTTTACATACCTTTGCACAGACACCGCAGCCCGTACATCGCTCTTTCTCTACCCTGTAGCGAAATACGGAGATTGGATGAAACACCGAATAAACTGCCCCCAGAGGACATATATATTTGCAAAACGGCCGGTATATTAATATAGATAAAACAATCGTAACAACAAGCAGCACATTTTTCCACACATACAGCCATCCCAGGGCGTTTCTCATAGACTGATTTAAAAGCACCAGAAAAAAACCGCCCTCCAGCGTCCCTGCCGGACAGATTAGTTTACAGAAGTAAGGCAAACCCTGCCCCAGAATATCCACCAGAAACATGGGCATGAGTATAACAAATACCACCAGAATCACATATTTTAATTTCCTAAGCAGCTTATCTCCCCGAAACGTCCCAATCTTCTTGAAAAATGGAAGCTTATGCAAAAGGTCCTGAAGCAGTCCAAAAGGGCACAGCCAGCCGCAGACAAATCTTCCCATTAATGCGCCTACAAACATCAAAAAACCCGCCGCATAGAACGTAAACTTAAAATTCCAGTTCCCAATTACCGCCTGCATGGCCCCGATCGGGCAGGCGCCAAGGGCGCCCGGACAGGAATAACAATTAAGCCCAGGAACACACATATTTTTAATCTTTCCTTGATATATTTTCCCCTGAACAAACCCGATCAGGTAACTATTGGTAAGAAGCGCCCATAGAGCCTGAAGCCTATGGCGTTTCCACTCACATCTCTTTTTACTATCCAATTCCAATACACTCCATACATATATTGATTGCCTTTTCCAATACCACGCCCATCTCCCCGCGGTAAATACCGAACACCATGCTCCCAAGTCCCAGAACAGTGATACAGATTCCCATCCAGAAGGACCTTAGACGGCGGCTCACTTGACCGCCTCTTTCAGCTCATTTTCTATAATAAGCTTCCAATCCTCGTAGGAACGGCTTCCAGAATAGGTTTCTCCAACAATATTGCCCTCCTTGTCCACAAAAAACGTTTCCGGTACGGCATTAATCCCTGCAAGTCTGCCTCCTAAATAGCCTTCATCCGGTATCAGAAAGGGATAAGACACCCCTGTTTTTTCTGCCAGAAGCTTCGCTTTCTCCACCTTTTCAGAACTGCCGACAGCATCCAGGGCAATACCAACTATATTGACACCTTGGCCTTTCATTTCCTCATAAAGCTTCCCCAGATCTGGAATCTCATTGATACAGGGTGTACACCAGGTAGTGAAAACATTTATCATAGTCAGGTCATAGTCTGCAAACATTTCCTGTGTATAGGTCTTATCATTGATATCCTTTATGGAGAATTCCCCCAGATTTGCCACACTATCTCCCAAGCCGCCTTCCTCTTTTGACGACGCCTGATGCTCTTCTGCCTCTGACTCCTTCTGGGATGCAGAAGATTGTCCGTTAGAGGCACAGCCGCTTAAGATGGGCGTACAGCACAGAGAGGCTGCCAATAAACTACATAACACTTCTTTTCTGAATCTCATCATGTCATAACTTCTCCTTTTTCTTGAATCTTTCTTATTTTAACATATTATTTCTAAAACAGTGTGAAATGTATGTAAAAATCAAAAAAAAGTTGAAAAACCTCTCTGAACATGGGAAAATAATAGTGATAACCAAGAAAGAAGGTAACACCATGTCAGAAAATCAAAAACAGACACGCCCTGCATTTCACGGAAGCGACATTGAGCAGATTGAAAAATATTATGGTATCCCGAAAGAAACCATTATAAAATTCGGCGCCAATGTAAACCCTCTGGGCTTATCCGACTCGGTACGAAAAGCCATGGCCGAACATTTAGATATCATAACCAGCTACCCTGACAGAGACTATAAAACTTTGCGGCAGGCCATTGCAGGCTACTGCAATACAGATATAAATAATGTGGTGACAGGAAACGGCTCAACAGAACTGATTTCCCTGCTAATCACCCAGCGAAACGCCAGACATGCTCTGGTAATCGGCCCCACTTATTCGGAATACGAAAGAGAACTGTCCCTCACAGGAGGACGAATTTCCAATTATGATCTGAAGGAATCACAAGAATTTCGGATAGACCTTCGCCATCTGGAGTGTGCTCTTGATGATGATGTAGATTTCCTAATCCTGTGCAATCCAAACAATCCTACTTCTTCTGCCCTCACCTGTGACGAGCTTGATTCACTGGTCAAACGGTGCGAAGAACGCAAAATTTTTGTAATGATTGACGAAACCTATGTGGAATTCGCCCCCTCCATAGATGAGATTTCCGCCGTTCCCTTGACTGCACGCTATGATAATCTGATGATTATTCGCGGCGTATCCAAGTTCTTCGCTGCACCAGGACTTCGGCTAGGCTATGGAATCACCAGTAATCGGGCATTTCTGGATAATCTGAAGCAGCGTCAAAATCCATGGTCATTAAACAGCCTGGGCGCATTTGCAGGTGAAATCATGCTGAAGGACAGAGATTACATCAGCCGCACAAGAGAGCTGATTCTTTCTGAGCGCAGAAAATGTCTTACCACCTTGGAGGATTATCGCTATGCAAAGGCGTATCCTGCTTATGGGAATTTTATTCTGATAAAGATTTTGAAGGAAGGCATAACCTCCTTTGACGTGTTTGATCACGCCATTAGACAGGGTATGATGATACGGGACTGTTCCTCCTTTGCCGGTCTTTCGGGGGAATATGTACGGTTCTGTATTATGATGCCAAAGGATAATGAACGACTCCTACACTGTCTGGGGGAATTGCTGGCTTGATGCAAACCGTATCATTTTAGAAAGGGGATTGTTCATATGGGAAGTTACTTAAATCCAGGAAACCGAAGTTTCCAGATATCACTTAATTCTAAAATTTACATCGACAAAAGCGAATTAATTTCCTATACAAACTCTGTTATCAATACTGCACAGCGTTTTGTCTGCGTCAGCCGTCCAAGGCGTTTTGGTAAATCTATGGCTGCTGAGATGCTAGCAGCTTATTATGGCAGAGGTATGGATTCCAACGGACAGTTTGAGCATCTGGCCATTGCTGGCGACACTACCTATCGAGAGCATTTGAATCAATATAATGTTATATTCTTGAATATCCAGCAATTTTTAAGCCGTACACATAACATTACCAAAATGAAATCACTAATTGAGAATTATCTGGTGAAAGAGCTATCCCTTGCCTACCCTGATATTCACTTTTTTGATGCTTCAGACTTAATTGGCTGTCTGATGGATGTATTTGACGCAACAAATGTTGCTTTCATCTTTATCATCGACGAATGGGACTGTATTTTCAGAGAATACAAATACGATATTGATTCTCAAAGGCTCTACCTGGACTTCCTCCGCAATCTGCTTAAGGACCAGTCTTATGTAGCCCTTGCATATATGACGGGTATCCTCCCCATAAAAAAATATGGGACCCACTCTGCCCTGAATATGATCGACGAATTTTCCATGACCAATCCTGGCCCCCTAGCTTCCTTTGTAGGCTTTACAGATTCAGAGGTAAGAGAATTATGCACGATTTACCAGATGGACTATGAGGAAGTGAAACGTCTGTATGACGGCTATTGCTTTGAAGGCACAACCCATATTTACAGCCCCCGTTCGGTAGTCAGCGCCATGCTTACTCGAAGCTATGATAATTTCTGGAATAAGACCGAGACTTTTGAGGCCCTTCGAGACTATATTATGTTGAATTTCAAGGGATTAAAAGACATTGTCACCCAACTCCTTGCAGGCGTGCGCAAAAAGATTAATACCACCACATTTTCCAATGATATGACTACATTTTCCTCTGCGGACGATGTGCTTACGCTCTTAATCCACTTAGGATATCTGGGATATGATTTCAAAACAAAAGAAGTCTTTATTCCCAATTCAGAGATTGCTTCCGAATTCTGCAATGCCGTTGAATCCGCCGGATGGGATACGGTGGCCGATGCAATCAAAAGCTCGGAGGCGTTATTAGAGGCAACCATCCATAAAGACTCCGTTGCCGTTGCCGCAGGACTTGAAAAGGCACATATGGAAACTTCTATATTGGCATATAATGATGAAAATGCCCTCTCCTGTACCATTGCACTGGCGTATTACAGTGCCAGGGAATACTATCTCTCCTTCAGAGAGCTTCCCACAGGAAAAGGATTTGCCGATATTGTATACATTCCAAGGAAAACTCATCCAGAGAAGCCCGCCCTTGTCATTGAGCTTAAGTGGGACCAATCCACAGATGGCGCTATTTCGCAGATAAAAGACAGATGTTATGTGGAATCACTGGCAGACTACCACGGAGATCTCCTTCTTGTGGGCGTCAGCTATGACACCAAGACAAAAAAACATCTCTGTAAAATCGAACCTTATCAAATATAATACAAAGTTACGAAAGGAGAAAATCATTATGAAGTATGTAATCCTCGGCGGAGTAGCCGCCGGCACAAAAGCTGCTGCCAAGTTAAAACGCTGCGACCGGACGGCAGACGTGAAAGTCTATACCAAGGGTGCGGACATCTCCTATGCCGGCTGCGGCCTCCCCTACTACATCGGCGGCGACATCCCCAACCGAGAAGGCCTGATTGTCAACACCCCCAAGCGTTACAGCGGGCTTACCGGTGCAGAAGTATTCACCGGCTTTGAGGCAACAGGCATTGACAGTGCCTCTAAGACTGTCTCTCTGAAAAATGGGTCCGGAGAAGCATTTACAGAAGCCTACGACAAATTAATTATCGCCACAGGGGCAGTTCCCTTTGTCCCTTATGTTGAAGGCCGAGAGCTTCCCGGCGTATTCTGTGTCCGTACCCCTGACGACGCCGTGGCGACGCGCGCCTACATAGATGAGCACAAATGCCAAAAGGCTGTGGTGTGCGGCGCCGGCTTCATCGGACTTGAAGTGGCGGAAAATCTGATGGCCCAGGGACTTCAGGTGACGGTCATTGACGCCGCGCCTCAGATTATGCCAAACGCCTTTGATGAGGAGATGGCGGATTATGCGAAGAAGCAGCTTCGCCTGGCCGGTATGCGTGTACTGACCTCCACCAGCTTAACAGGAATCGAGGGTAACGGCAAAGCAGAGAAGGTTGTGACCGACAACGGCGCCTTTGACGCTGATATGGTAATCCTGGCAATCGGCGTTCGTCCTGCCACGGGATTTCTGGCTGATTCCGGTCTTGAGATGTTCAAGGGAACGATTCTGGTGGACGAGCATTTACAGACCAATCTTCCGGACATCTATGCAGTCGGAGACTGTGCCATGGTAAAAAATGCCCTCACCGGACAGGGGCAATGGTCAGCCATGGGCTCTACTGCCAATCTTGCAGCCCGCGCCATGGCAAAATCTATAAATGGAGAAGGGACGGGTTACAAAGGATGTCTTGGGACAGGCGTGGTGCGCCTGCTGCCAACTCTGAATGCCGGACGAACCGGACTTACAGAAGTCCAGGCAAAGGCAGCCGGTTACGCCTCAACCTCCGTAATCTGCGTGTTAGACGATAAGGCCCATTACTATCCCGACGCGTCCTCATTTATCATCAAATTAACCGCTGAGACTACAACCGGAAAACTCCTTGGCTTACAGGTATTCGGCGCCGGCGCCGTAGATAAGATGACGGATATTGCCGTTGTAGGAATTTCACAGGGAATGGGGCTTAGTGACTTTGACACCCTGGATTTTGCTTATGCACCGCCATTTTCCACGGCGATTCATCCCTTTGTCACTGCATGTTATATTCTGGAAAATAAGCTGGACGGCCTGTTTGACACCATAAGCCCCTCAGATTACGCAAAAGGCGCTGCCAAAGGATACACGGTGCTGGATGTACAGCCCGCAGCTTCCATCCCCAATGCCCGTTGGATTGACCTTTCCACAGTGAACGGTCCTTTAGACGGACTTGACAAAGACGCCAAGCTCTTACTTGTCTGTGCCAAAGGTAAGAGAGGATATTTCTTACAGAACCGTTTGAAAGCCTTTGGCTATACCAACACAAAGGTTCTGGAGGGAGGCGCATTTTTCAACGAGGTAAAGGTCCCAAGAGACGGCCGCAAGCTTTCTGCCGAGGAAATCAAACGGGTCAAGGGACTTGGCTGCCTGCAGGATAAGCGGTATGGCGACGTATTCAATGTCCGCGTCATCACCCGCAACGGAAAGCTCACCACTGATGAGCAGATTAAGATTGCAGAGGCGGCAGAAAAGTTCGGCTCTGGTGAAATTACTATGACTACTCGCCTGACCCTGGAAATCCAAGGCGTTAATTACGACAAGCTTGAGCCTCTCTTTGCATTTTTGAAAGAAGCGGGGCTAGAGACCGGAGGAACAGGCTCTAAGGTGCGTCCGGTTGTATCCTGCAAGGGAACTACCTGCCAGTACGGGCTGATTGATACCTTTGCCCTCTCCGAAAAGCTCCATGAGCTTTATTACACTGGCTATCATGACGTGTCCTTACCGCACAAATTTAAAATTGCCGTAGGTGGCTGTCCCAATAACTGTGTGAAGCCAGACCTGAATGACTTGGGGATTATCGGCCAGCGGCAGCCGGAGATTGATTTGTCCAAGTGCAAGGGCTGCAAAATCTGCAAGGTTCAGAACAGTTGTCCGATTAAGGTTGCAGAGCTGACAGACGGCAAGCTTCGGATTGCTCAGGAAAAATGCAACCATTGCGGACGATGTATCGAGCAATGCCCATTTGGCGCAGTAACAGAAGCCATGACAGGCTACAAGGTCTATATCGGCGGACGGTGGGGCAAGAAGGTTGCCGAGGGGCGTGCGCTTGGAAGGCTCTTTACCTCTGAGGAGGAGGTCATCGGCGTGGTAGAACGGGCAATTCTGTTCTTCCGTGATGAAGGAATATCAGGAGAACGTTTTGCAGACACAATCGCAAGGCTTGGCTTTGACTATGTGCAGGACAAGCTTCTGAACAGCAAGCTTGACAAGAAACAGATTCTTGAGAAGAACGTTGTCGGAGGCGCTACCTGTTAAAAGCTGAAAATAAAAACGTACAAGATATGGTAAATGTTGATTCTTTCCATATCCTGTACGTTTTCCTTTGCTTACTACTGAACCAAATACAATTTCTTTGAAGCGCCGCCCTGAGAAATGGCTTCTGCCACATCCTCAGCCGTAACCTTTTCTTCATCCGTCAGCACCCGAAATACCCTGTCATATTCTTCCCCTGGAAGCCGACCGATAAAATAGAGAAGCTTCTCATAAATCTGCCCTTCTGGGGACGCATATCTGCCTTCTCCAACTCCAAGCCCTATCACATTCATAACGCCTTCCGAATAAATATATGGCAAAACATCTGTCAGCAATTCCTGGAGAGAAGCTTCCGACTCAGCAAAGCTTTTCACATCCTTTCCTCCAAGCAATTCCTTGGCCTTCTCCCTGTCACAGAAGAAGCTGCGCTCTGGCTGTCCTTGCGTTGAATCAAGAGGATATGTCCACTCAATCCTGTCCACGTTTTCAATCAGACACAAAAGCAGGACGGCTTTTTTCTCCATCTGCTCATTGAAACCAAGCTCTCTTGAGGGTTCGTCTTCAAAATGCAGCTTAAGCGTATACGGCTCTTTCTTGGTTTCCAACTCCATTGTCCGCCCCATTTCCGGAAATATCCCCAAGGCTTCCACTAGCTTTCCGTCTGCCGGTGCGTCGCCAATGTAAGGATTTGCCGCCTCGAATAACATTTTCGCATATGGAGAAACCTCATAATCAGATTTCAACTCATCGGTGTTTTTTTCAGAAAACACCATATAGTATAGAAGCTCTCCATCATTCTGCCCTATAACCTCCTGCTTCGTCCGTTCATCCATAAATTCCTGACAGGGAATCTTCCGAAGCTGACTCTCACTGCTTCCCATCAGATGCCATGCCGCCAGCGCAATATTCTCTCCTTCCTTCACCTTATACCATTGGGACTGATTTTCCAGGAAATAGCTCTCCATCATTCCCAGATAACCGTAACCTAGCGATTCCCAGGAATTGGCATCTCTCGAAAAATCTTCTTCTCCCTCAAACTGATTCAGGAAGTTAATATTCCATTCCCCATCCATCGTCTGAGAATTTCTCTCTACCCTAAGGGTAAGTGTTCCGTCTCTCTTAACTCCAGCCTCTTTAAAATCCTCTGCCCTTAAAACTCCATACTCCAACAGCTCTCCGGCTCGATAATACTCTTTGTAAATCAAAAAACTTTTCATCTTACCGTCGAGTCTGTACTCATATTCAATATCTCCCTTACCAGGCTGTTTCACACAGCGTATCTGGGGCTCTCCGCCCTGTCCATTTCCAAGACAAATTACGATAATCAGAATACCTGCTGCAATTCCCAGCGCAGCCGCCTGAAATACTCTGCCAATTCCATTCATGTCCTCACCCTCCGATCTCACTTTCCTTGTGTAATAAGCAGAATACCTGCCAGTACCGTTCCTATCTAAATTTCAGGCTATATGAAAATACCTGTTTTGTCAACAGGTTTTCCGTTTTTATATTACACTGTATTTATATACACTATTTTATGTTACATCTAACAATATACTACATTCAATGCTATACTTTTTATAATAGAAACTAATGCAGAAAGAAAACACGACCAATGAAGAACGATAAAGGTGAAATAATCAGCGGAATACGCCAACTGAAAAAAACAGAATATGGCACTGGAAAGAATAATCGGTTTGGCCAGCCGGTAGTGAATTGGAATTATTTATCAAAATATGCGGATGACGACGGGTTTGACATCAGAAATATCGAAAGCAACGGAAAACATACTATTGAATATATTCTGCCCTATGGCAGCAGAATCATCCGATACGGAAGTGAAATTGGCCATTTCTCATCTCCTAAAGGAACTGCATATGAAGAACTATCATTACCGTATATTCCGGAAAGCATGGAATATAATGAATATAAGGTTATTGCTGACAATGTCCGTATTGTATGTGTCGTAGACAAAGGAATTGTCGCCCCAGGCTTCGACAGTCTCGGCGGCGCAGTCCAATATCTTCATCCCATTACAATCAGAGAAGCCGTCAAAAAAGGCATGTTGGAAAGGATATAGCTATGGGAAAAACTATGCGTGAACCACCGTCTACAACAAAAGATAATAATGATTTATATATAGAAATATTAATGAAGGCGCTGAAGGAATTCCATATTCCAGAAGGCTTCTGTTCAATCGGAGAGTATACGGAAGAAGCAGTCTGCCTCGAAAAGAACGAGCCTAGCTGGATGGTGTACGAAGGCGAACGAGGGAAAAAATATAACATCAAGACGCATATGAACTGTCGGGACGCCTGTTATGATATCATATCCAGGGTTTCACAGTCTAATGACGCTGAAAAAAGCTTGAAAGATTTTTTTAATCTGGAATGTGAAAAAATTAGCTTTAACCGTTTCGTGTATGCAGTTTAATCCCCTCCCTGACAGCTTGTCATATTATCCCAAATATGATATAGTCGGTACAAAGGAGTGGGTATGTCATGACAAAAGAAAATATAACCAAGAACCAGATTACAGAAGGCGTGATCTGGCGTCAGTTGTTAATCTTCTTTTTTCCAATCGTAATAGGAACTTTATTCCAACAGCTATACAACACGGTAGACGCCGTCATTGTGGGCCGGTTTGTGGGAAAACAGGCTCTCGCAAGTGTCGGCGGCTCTGCCGCTGTATTGTCGAATCTGATTATCGGATTCTTTACCGGTCTTTCCGCCGGCGCCACTGTAATCATTTCACAGCATTACGGGGCGAAAAATGCAAGAAATCTCCACGAAAGTCTCCATACTGCCTATGCATTTTCCATCATTGCAAGCCTGGCAATCGCAATTCTTGGGTGGGTTCTGACCCCTTTTCTTTTGACTGCCATGAATACGCCTGGGGATGTTCTCACCGATTCCATCCTGTACCTGAGAATCTATTTTCTAGGGATGATCTCTGTGCTGATCTTTAACATGGGCTCTGGAATCATGCGGGCAATCGGAGATTCCCGCCGTCCCCTGTACTATCTGATTGTCTGCTGCCTTCTGAATATTGTGCTGGATATCGTCATGGTGCTGGTATTCCATCTTGGTATCGCCGGTGTCGCTGTTGCAACCGTCATCTCCCAGTCAGTCAGCGCTGTTCTGGTCACACGGGCGCTGATGAACGGTTATGACTCACTGAAGCTGTCCCTTGCCGCCATCCGTATCGCACCCGCCATGCTAAGAGCCGAGCTTCGCATCGGGTTTCCAAGCGGACTTCAATCCTGCATGTACGGGATTACCAACATCATTATCCAGGCAGCGGTTAATGGGTTCGGAACCGATCCTGCCGCAGCGTGGGCGGCCTACGGTAAACTGGACGCCATCTTTTGGACCGTATGCGGGGCATTCGGCATTGCCATCACCACGTTTGCCGGACAGAATTACGGTGCAAAACGGTATGACCGAGTGTTCAAAAGTGTTCGGGTCTGCCTTGGGATGTCCCTTGGCATATGTGGACTTCTGTTGGTTTTCCTAATGGTTTTCTGCCGACCCCTTTACCATATATTTACCACAGACATAAATGTCGTGGATATCGGAGTCTATATGCTGCGGTATATCACGCCCAGTTATATTGTCTTTATTTTTATTGAAATCCTCTCCGGTGCGCTGCGCGGAATCGGTGATGTGATGATTCCAACCCTCATTACCCTGGGCGGTGTGTGCTGCGTGCGCCTGCCCTGGATTCTGCTGGTGGTTCCCAGATGGCACGAGCTTTCGACGATACTCGTCAGCTATCCTATGTCATGGGTGGCTACGGCTGTGCTGCTTATCTTCTACTATTTTTACAGGAAAAAGCGTATGATTGTCTGAAATCTTCGGGCAACGACGGTTTTATTTTCATATATCGTTCAACTATTATGATACGCTTACATGCCTCTCAAGCCAGCGGGCGACTCCGTCCGCTTTTACTCATTTTTCTCTCCCCGACATGTATGAAGGTCTATCAGCCCTTACAGATTTCCTCTATCTGCTCAAGCTCCTCCTGCGTAAATTTCCCGTGGCGTGCCGCAGAAATATTTTCTATAATCTGTTCTGGCTTTGACGCGCCAATCAGAACTGAGCATACTTCATCATCCTTAAGCACCCAGGATAAGGCCATCTGGGCCAACGTCTGCCCCCTCTGTCCGGCAAGCTCATTCAGCTTACTAATCTGGCTAAGCCTTCCCTCCGTCAAATCGCTTGAATGAAGGAATCTGCCATCCTGTGCAATCCGGCTGTCCTTTGGAATTCCATGAAGATACCTATCTGATAAAAGCCCCTGGGCCAACGGGCTGAATGCAATGATTCCCACGCCGTTTTCTTTACAGAATGATTTCACTCCGTCTTCTTCGATGGTTCTGTCAAATATAGAATATCTCCTCTGGTTCACGATTACAGGACAATGCTGCTCTCTCAGAAAATGAACAGCTTTTTCTGTGTATTCCTTATCGTAGTTCGACACGCCAACATAGAGCGCCTTACCGCTTCTCACAATATCCACAAGCGCGGTTAAAGTCTCCTCCAAGGGCGTATTCTTGTCCATTCTGTGATGATAGAAAATATCCACATAGTCAAGCTTCATACGCCTTAAGCTGGCGTCTAGGCTGGCCATCAGATATTTTCTGCTGCCATAATCTCCGTAAGGCCCTTCCCACATGTGATAGCCTGCCTTTGTCGTAATCAAGAGTTCATCCCTGTACGGCCTGAAATCATCCTCCAAAAGCCTCCCTAAGTTTTCCTCCGCACTGCCGTTTTCCGGCCCGTAATTATTTGCCAGGTCAAACTGGGTGATTCCGTGGTCAAATGCTGTCCTGCACATCGCACGCATATTATCATAAGAATCCTTAGAGCCAAAATTATGCCAGAATCCCAGAGAAACAGCCGGAAATTTTAAGCCGCTTCTGCCTACTCGGTGATATTCCATTCTTTCATAACGTTCATTTTCTGCTACATACATGTTCAAATGATTCATTTTTCCTCTCTTTCTGTGTGTACACTTTAAACTCTGCTTCATTGATATTTTAGGATCTATCATTCATTATATGAAAATAAGGAGTATAACGCAATGATGAATTAAATTCTGCAATGAAGGTTTAAATTTTAAAGTTGCCAAACACAGGAAAAACGTTTATGATAGAAAGCATATAGTCAATATGCCGCATACGGTCTGCGCTTACAATTCATACAACAGAATCTAAAAGGAGTTGGTAGGATGAAACATTTACAGATTGACCAGAATATGAAGGCTCTCTGGCCCGCTACAAGAGTCGGTTGCTTCCAGTATCAGGTTCAAGTAGGGAAGAAGAATGAAGAAATGTGGACGTATCTCAAGAAGGACATTTTCAAGAGAACCAAGGATGCAATCTTTGATTACGGCATCAACGAGATTCCTAACATCAAAGAATCCCGCCAGGCATACAAGGCGTTCGGAAAAGATCCAAGCCGATATCGAGTCTCCTCCGAGGCGTTAATCCGCAGAATCGGTCAGGGGAAAGGGCTTTACGAGGTAAATACAGTCGTGGATGTCAATAACCTGATTTCCATTCAGTCCGGCTTCTCCGCAGGCTCCTATGACGCCTCCAAGATTGGTGAAGAACTTATCTTCCGTGTAGGCAGGGAGTACGAGACGTATAAGGGTATCGGGAAGGATGAAATCAAGATTGACGGACTTCCTGTTCTGGCGGATGATGAGGGGGCAATCGGAAGCTCTACCAGTGACTCCGAACGGGCAATGATTACGGGAGATACAACGGAAGTCCTAACGCTTATCTATTCCTTTTCCGAAAACCAGGATTTAGAACGGGCAATGGAATATGGAAGTGCATATCTTGAAAAATATGCCGGTGCAAAGAATCTTCAGTGTTGGATTGTGTGATAATGGGTTTAGCTTACAGAGCCAGCCTATCCAGGCATACACAGGATGCGAAAGAGGCTGGTCTGTGGCTGAATTTTCTCCAATTAAATTTGAACCTCCGTCATGTGTATTCCTCCTGAATTTTTCTCAAGCATCTTTTCTGCCAGTATTACTTCATCTGCCGCATTACTCGTGGTCTCCCTTAACTGCACAAAACCATTTTTCAGCCAGAAATGTTCTGATTGTGGATTCCCTTTTACCCAAGCCAGACGAACAGAATGGTAGCCCAGCTCAGTAAGATATCTGCACAAATCGTCAATGATTGCCGTTCCTACTCCTTGGTTCTGTAATGATGTATCTGTCATGAAAAAACCGATATAAGCAATCCCTTTTTCGGGATATCCGTCGATAAAATCCATAACCGCGATTAGCTTTTCATCCTGATAAAATCCAATATAATATTTGTCTTTCTGCTCTTTTCCAGGCGGCAAAATCTTCATATCCTCTCGAATTGACTCCCGCGTAACAAAAGGCGGACAGTATTCATAGTATAAGACATTCTTACTGAGCAAATGATATATTTCGTCGATATTCTGGTCGGTAAGCCTATGAATTTTATATTGAGACGAAAATAATTTTATCTGCATCATACCCAACCTCTATCTTTGCATTTTTCTCTATCTTCAATAATATTTCACAGATTTATTTTTTCGTAATGATTGCTATGGCACAGGACATTCTTCCATAAACAATAGAATATTCAACATCCTGATAGCCTGCATCTACAAAAAAACTTCTGTATGAATCCATATCGAATTGCCGTTTAAATTTTACTCCTAAAACTTCCAGCAGGCGCACCGCCTTTTTATTCCTCGCATCAGACATATTTATATATGTGGGAATAATGATTTTACCTCCTGGTTTACACACTCTTTCCAGCTCTTTTATTACGGTGTGAGGGGATTCTAACAAATGAATCACATTTCCTGCGACTACCTTATCAAATCTATGAGCCTGACACTTCAACCGTGTCATATCTGCACGCCTTATTTTTACATTGTCATATCTGCGGCAATTTTTTGAAGCCTGCTTTAACATTCCTTTGGATAAATCTGTCGCTATTAATTGCCTGCATTTCGGCGCAATATATTTGCTGATGGCGCCGGTTCCGCAGGCACACTCTAATACAATATCATCTTTTTCAACTTCTTCCGCTACCCTTTTCCCCAGGTTTTGATACACCTTACGATTGTATAGCGTTTCAAATAGGTCATAAAAAGCTGCTGCTTTGTCCCAAAACATAGGTATATTCTCCTTTTCTGCCTATACTTCAACCCTCTTTTTCATCCACTCGCCATAACCCCTGTCTAACTGACAAGCATACATTTTCTATATACTCTGGAGGGCTCGCCATTCATATCTTTCATTGTCTGATAAAATTCAAAACCATACTTTTCATATAATCCTATATGGTCTGTCGATATGAAGATATCATGAACTTGCTCCGATTTCGCAAGTCTTTCAATTTCCAAGAACAATTCCCCTACATATCGATGCCCCCTGTACTTTGGAAATGTATACACAAATCCTATCCATGGGGTTAATTCCGTGGGCTGTATGTCATCTTTTTCAGTATAAGTACAGAATGAAACGAGTTCCTCTCCATTTGTCAGCATCAATACTCTTGGATTTTCACCCACAACCTCCTTTAACTTATTCTCCCTTAACAAGTTAAACAGATATTGCCCTGCGCCCCAGTCGCTTTTCTTTATTTGAGATAACCAATATTCTTGCCGGCCGCAGTTGAAATAATCTATTATTTGCATTTGTAATTTATCGTTATATTCGCTCAAATTCCTCTTCTCCTTTAATTCTTACTGTAAACCTGGAATATTTCCAAGATAATTCTTATTATATTGTTTCTTTTTTAAATTATCAATAATAATTTCCGCCATACACCTCCTTTTCCCAAGCTCAGCTACTCTACGGAACGTTTATTGAAATCTCAAGATTCTGCATTATAATAAACTAAGAAGGAGTAAAATAATATGAATCATGTAAAAATCGGGCAGCTCATTTGCAGGCTGCGGAAAGAAAATAAGCTGACTCAATTACAGTTGGCCGGACAGTTGGGCATCAGCGATAAGGCGGTTTCAAAATGGGAACGGGGATTAGGATGTCCCGATGTCTCTTTGCTTCCGGATTTGTCAAGAATATTTAACGTTGATTTAGAAAAACTGCTTTCCGGCGAAATGAATGAAAATGAAAGTTTAGGAGGGAATATGAAAAAAATGAATTTTTATATCTGTCCAACTTGCGGAAATATGATTACTGCAATGACAGATACCAGTATTTCATGCTGCGGCAAAAAATTAAGTCCTCAACAGCCAAAAAAGGCAGACGAGGACGAGAAGCTTAATGTGGAAATTGTGGATGATAACTACTTTATCGCAAGCGACCACCCCATGACACGAGAACACCATATTACATTTGTGGCGTTACTGACAGGTGACAGTATAATGCTTCGCAAACAATACCCAGAATGGGATCTGCAGGTGCGTATTCCTGCGTTTGCACATGGGAAACTGCTATGGTATTGTACGAAGCATGGGCTGTTTTATCAGTTGGTGTAACCAGGCTTTATCGCTTTTCGGGTATACAAAAAAATAATTACTCACTCATTGGAATCTTTAGTTCGGTAAAACCGGTTGGGAATTTTTGCTTTTCCCAACCGGCTTCTTAGCTGTGTTCCAGGTGGAGATATTTCTCACGGGTAGCAAGTCCACCGCGGATGTGACGCTCGGATTTGTTGAGGTCTAGTATTTTCCTCGCTTCCGCAGCCAAGGATGGGTTGACTTGGAGGAGACGTTCTGTTACGTCTTTATGTATGGTTGTCGCAAATTAGAACGGTTTCATTCAATCCTAAATCCCCGAACAAACGCAGGTAAATATCTACATTTCCTTCTTTGTCTACTTCTATCTTTTGGATAATCTGTTTCAGCTGCTCATTCGTCATATCCCTGACAGACACGATATCCTCTATACGCTTGAAGGTCATTCTTATCACATCTTCTAACTGGTCGCCTTTGTTCAGATTATACTGGACCAGTTTCAGATTATTTTCCAACTTCTCAATCTCTGCCTTCATCCCTCCAATCTTCTCATTCAGTTCCTCTCTGCTGATCAAATCATCCGTATACATATCCATATATTTTTGCCGGGTCTTTTTCATTCTCGCAAGGCTATCATTTAATTCCTTCTCATAATTCTCATTTTCGTCTTTTGCTTTGTAAATCTTAACAAATTCTTTTACCACATGGGCAATGACATTCTTTTTTGATTTTAGCATTTCTGCAAAATATTCTTCCAATGCCTGAATTAATTCTTCTTCATCAACCGTAACTGCATTCGGACAATTATCCGCCCCTTTTCCATTATGCCCGGAACATACCCAACGGATATATGTGTTCTTATAAGTACGGACTGTCCTCCGGAACGACCATCCGCACTCCTTACATTTTATCAATGTACTAAAAAGATATTTATTGCTTTGTCTCTCTCGCTTCATATTAAATGCTCCATGGCGTCCCGCCAATACTTCCTGTGCTTTATCAAATTGCTCCGGCTCAATAATCCTCAAATCCGGGCGGTCTTTTACCAGCCATTCAGACTGGTCTTTTCCTGCCCTTGTGCCAGTCAGGAAATCCGTTACTTCTTCTTTCCCATTAATAATCTTTCCGGTATACAGTTCATTCGTCAAGATGCGGCAGATTGCGTTCTGGCTAAAGCTATAGCCCCGCTTCGTCTTACAGCCTCTTTCATTAAGCATATTCGCAATCTTGGCCGCTCCATATCCTTCCTCTATATACCATGTAAATATCTGACGGATAATTTTTGCTTCTTCTTTATTAATTCCCAAGTTAAAATAGTCGCCGTTTGTCTTATCATAGCCGTATACAATATTCGGTACCCGCCCTTTCTCTGCATTCATCTTTTTTCCGAACTTCACACGTTTAGAAGTATTCGCACTTTCTTCCTGTGCCAGTGCGCCGAATATTGTCAGAACGAACTCCGACTGCCCCAAGACGGTCATATTCGCCGTCAGGAACGTCGTCTCAATGCCCAGCGCTTTCAAAGTTCTGATACTCTGTAAAAGGTCTACCGTATTACGTGCAAAACGGGATATGTCTTTTACGACCACCATATCAAATAATCCCTGTTTCGCATCCTTCATAAGCTGGAGAAATTCTTTGCGGTTTTTAATCTTTGTACCGGAAATTCCTTCATCTGCATATAGTTTTACAAGGTCATGACCATTTTTCTGCGTATATTCAGTGAAAAATTTCTTTTGTGCCTCTAAACTATTGAGCTGGTCGGATTTGTCCGTAGAAACACGGCAATAAGCAGCAATATTCATAACTCAGACCTTTCTAATTAAATAATAGCGTTCTGTTACGACTCCATTATATAATGTAGCGAAAAAAAAGACAAGCTATTTTCTTATACCTAAGTTTTTCATACTAAGGAAAGAACCGCTAGCTTACGCAGCGGTTCTCTCGTTCATCATCTTCTTTGCCTCCCTTGGAGGCATTTTGATTTAAAATTTGTTCCACTCTCCCCGTGTTAGCAGCAATGAAAATCTGCACTATGTAATCTGCCGACGCCTCTTGGGTGTTTGGATTGTGGAATCTAAAATTTAATTTCTTTTTTTTACTGATTGTCTCCGCCTCCCTTGCTATCTCTTTCAACTGGTTTCTCTAACCTATGCCATCTCATGGCTTTTTAGCACTGTTTTATGGAAATGCCTTAATTATGAGCGGTGTATCCAGAACCCTGTTTCTGTTATCCAAGCGGTAATGCCCCTTTAACAGCGCCTCTCCTTTTTTTAATCCCGCCAGCTCCCTTTCCCATATCCGAGGATTCATTGGAGCAATCACCCTTGCCGAATATCTGCGATCCTCCGGAGTCGGACGGAAGATAATCTTCGTATCTGCCTGATGAAGCGCACTTTTCTCATCCTCACCATAATGGCTGATATATTGTGTGCTGAGAACAAGGGACAATCCTTTTTTCCTGCCTTCATGCAGCATGGAATTCAGTGTGCTGCCTTCTTTCACAGATAAAAACTGCATTTCGTCAAGCACCAGAATCTCATACCGGCTTTTCGCTTTGGGTCGGTATGCTTCTCTCCATAACAGCGATACTATGAATTTTGTCAAAAACCGTCTCTGACCTTCAGGATAACAACTAATATCTAAGATTGTGAGAACGTCATCCGTATCTATTTGCGCTTCTTGATTTCTTATTACAAAGTTGTCGATATCTTCATAGGGAAATAATCTCGTCAACAAATGCTGTAGATTCTCCGCTGTTCTGCCAGCGTTCTCATTTATTTGATCTTCCAGAAGCATTTCCTCTACAATCCTCAGCAAACGTGAAATACAAAGACCGTTTCCAGATTCCATAGTACGCCTAACGGCTTCTTCCAGTAACTTTTTCTGATAATAACTGCCAAAATTTAAAACTTCCCCCAAAGCGTCTGCGACATTTTTTATGCACAGTTCTATGCTGTCGGCGCAGAATGTCCATTGAAACAGTTCCTCGGCTAAGTTCAAGCGTTTGACCTTATCTACATATAAAAATTTCTTCTCCACCATTTCTTTCTCCGTAAAACTACCGGAATAATCCAGAATCAAGATTTTTTTCTCTTGTTCACAATAGCCTTCCAACTCCCGCATAAGGAAGAAGGTCTTGCCTTGACCAGAATTTCCAAAAACCAATTCATGGCCATTCGCTTCCCCTATCAAATGAACCTCATGCCCCTCCTTATCCTTAATCATCACCTTTTTCCTCCTTCCCTAAATCAATGATATCTGACAACCCTTGTCGCTCAAAGATTTGACGCTTAATTTGCACCACTTCGATTCGCTTCTCTCCACTTTTAATTTGCCGTGAAAAACTTCGGTTATCGTCCGCAATCAAAATCCCCTTTTCGCGTAAAACTGCAAGCAACTGCTTCCCCTCCTTCTGCAAACCATATCTGGCAAGAATCTGGTCTAATATCTTGGTCGGTATCCATATATGCTCATCCGTGTAACCAATGTACCCCTCCATTTTCTCCCCTCGACGTTTTTCTTTAACCGGAAAATCAGAGATTCCACGCCGTATTACTGTCACAAAGTCGTCGATAATATCGTCGTTCAATATCAACATATCCTGAAAAAGCTTTTCCCAATCTATCTCTTTGGGAATATCTGCTGACGATTTCAAATCAACGCCATATGAGGACCAAAAATCCTCAAAAACTTTGAAGGCGCCTTGAAGCCATGTGTTCTTTGCACCAGTCTGCTTAACCAGACACAGGATTTTTTCTACACGCTCAAGATTTCGCTCACAAGATTTCACAAAAATATAAATCATAGCGCCAATGATATCCTCATCAGAATCTTGCACAGGTAATTTCAGCGAATTCTTATCTAAAAATAAATTAACTGCATAGCGGCTTCGTGATAACTGTCCGGAAAAAACAGCTACCGGAACACTAACCTCAAAACCATCTTCCGTGATAATTTCCCGCTTCACAATGCGTTCAGCAAAGCTATGGCATTTTTTTTCAAGATTTTTTTGCATATAATCTGAACGAACTCCATCTGAACGCGCATCCAGAATCAACACTTCATCCTTCGCCGTAAGGATTTCTTCCTCTCTTGGTTCATAGGATTTAAGCTTATTACGCCCAAATACTTGCAAAAAATCACATAAATCCCTCGATTTGATATCATCTAAAAAGACGACAGATAAATAATATTCTTGGGCGGTTCCCCTCTTTTTCATTATACTGCTCAAGATTCCATGAATCGGATAAAGCATGAATAGCAGACGATACCTCCAATCCTTAATTTGCCGAATTTTTTCAAAATATAAGCTGGTGTCAAAATCCTCGCTTGCATATTCCAATAAATTTTTTTTCTGTACCGGCAGTTCTGGAATCCCTTCTTCCTCTCGAAACATAAATGTTTCCGCCGCCAAAAACCTTCCGTTCCACCATCCCCCCAATGCAGGAATTTCCATCGTTTTTTTGCTTTGTGCAATTAACGGCGCAAAAAAATTGTTCAGCAATTCCTTGACCCTGGCACTCCTAAATTTCGCATTGAACACTATGCCATTTTTAAGCATTCCATCAAAGATGAATGCACCATTCACCTTTTCCTTTCTTCCAATAATCCAGAAATCATTGGTTTTAAAATAAATTCCGATGTGCTTGGGTTTTTCATCCAGACCTCGAAACTTAATTTTATTTACAACAAAATCCGGAAATAGATTCAATGTCAAATCCACAATCTCTTGTGTACCATCATCAAAATTCTTTACGACTCCAAACCGGTCATTTTGAGCAACGATAAACGAATTCAACGCTTTTCGACGCCGCTTTCTATTCTTGCCAATTTCTTGGTCAATACGCACATTCAACGCTTGTAATGAATTTGCCACCAGCATGTTTCCCTCTTGAATCCCCTGCGCAATCATTGCCATATCATTCTGATTCGCTAATCCGTCAAAACATGATTTCATATGCTTATTTCCTCCTTCATTTTATGTACGTATTATACCGCAGATAAAAAATGACGAAAATGGGGAGCTTTTGATATGACAAATTATTTTCTCCCCCCTCCCCCAGTCTTCCCCATATAAACAGCCCGTCCTATACAAAAGAGTTAGATAACATCATTTATTCAGTCTTTCGTATCAAATATTATTTGTCTGAACATAGGAAAAGTGCCGTCCTAACAGGACGGCACCCCTTCTTCTCTTTCACATAAAATAATCTTTTGAATTAACTCATATATATTATCATTTTCAATATTCTGGGGTAAATCTTTCAATAGATAATATCCTTCCGAACAAAGCAAATACTCTGCTATCAATACTTTACAGTTTTCTTCAACCTCCTTTATAAAAATTTTCTTCCTTTTCTCATCATCTCCTTGCTCTAACACATTCTTCTTTAACCATCCCATCGTCTCCACATATACAGACATTCTCTTATTCAATATTTCACTGTATAAATAATGTAATCGTTCTCTACACCCCAATTTACTGTTCGCAAATTTTAACTCATATATCATTTTCATTTTCTGAATCAATAAACAGCGAGTATATATGCCCTTTACTTTCATAACTTCCAAAATGATTTTTTTTATTATTTCATAATACTCCCTCTTGATATCCTCAAAACATATATCTTTCAAAATTGGTTCAAAAAAAGAATAAAACATTATTGCAAGATTTAGTCCAAATAAATATTCACATAACCAAATTTCTTCTATTCTATTAATCGAAACATAATCTGAATCAAAAAGTGATTTCATTTTGTTGTAACTATATTTTTCAGTATTAATTTTTTTTACCTTTGTAAAAATTTGCCGAACTTCACGGGATAAATAATATAATCTTGAAACATTGGGAGCAAAATTTTGTATTCCTGTCACATCATAATATACTTTCCCTTCACTATTTTTTTTCTCATTTATCTTTTCTCTAATCACAAAAGGTTTAAACTTATCTGGATTTCCTTTAAAATATTTTTTACATTCTTTTCTTTTTTCACGTATTTCAATTTTCTGCTCTGATGTCCACTCCTTTTCCGTCAACGCTATATAACTCTCCTTATTCTGTTTATATAGCAATGAATAATAAATATGTAAATATATATCTAAGTTTACTAATTTTGATGAAAAACTATGATCCAAAATATCAAAATACATGTCTCTCTCTGAATCTGCATACTCTATATTATCTACATTTAAAAGCAACTTCTGAATTTCAGCTTCACATTCTGGAAATGTAAATAACATTTCTTTCTCTGGTTCTTTACCTTCTACAAAACCATTATATAAACTTTGCTCTGTGGGTTCATAATTTATACCCACCCTGTATTTTGAATCTTCCGGAGACTTGTCATCCTCTGTTTCTTCATTTTTTACAGAATCAGATAACACATGATTCTCTGCATACTCATAATTCTCTGCATACTCAAGTGCCTTAAATGGGAATATTCTAATATATGGACAGAAGTTTGGTCTACAATCGCTCAATTCATTCTCTACAATACAATACCGTTCCATTTCATTAGCCTTCTTTCGTAAATAGAAAATACTCCACTTTAAAAAAATCATCTATCACCTATCAATTATAACGGTTATTTTTAATGCTTATCCACACTAATTTTTTTATAAGAGGATTTTCCCAAAATATAATTCATTGATCTAACTCCTTAAACCTCTGTCAATATAACCGACTATACTACCAGATTCAAATTTCCAGCCTGATTCATAAATTCTCTGAGGTCATCAATATATTTATACGGCGCATACTCTGAATATATTTCGGGGTTATCTAGTGTAGTGTCTGCATTATATCTGGTGAAACTCCGCAGAATAAATTTTCATCAGCAAGGCGGAGAAGGGAGGCGATGCGGTGGCATCGTTGACCGCCGACAACGTAGCCTGATGGAAATTTAGGCAAGGAGGTTTGCCTGAATATAATGCAGACACTACACTAGTATCACAATCTGCACATCTTTGCCCCTAAGGGCTTCCAATGTATTCGGGACATTTCTTGCTTCATTCATATTTTTACATTTATATGCAATACATCCTTCTTCATCAAACTTTTTTGCCAATATATAGAATGGATTATCAACTCTTATCACTTCATTCACTCTCCCTTATAATCTATCCTTTTCACATTGAATTGCTTCTTCCATTACGATAATGCCGAGTCTATATTTCTAATGCAACTGATTCTAATTATATCTTAGATTATCATAAACTCTGGAAAAATAGAAGGGTATAAAACTAAAATATCCCTCCCAAAACCTCTACCTTTAGGGACTGGTCAATCCAGTCTCGGATTGACCTCCCTAAAAGTCCATTTCTATTTTGGGAACATATCCCTGTCATTCTGCACCTTTTGGAACGGCACATCCTTCATACTGGTTCACCAGCCGATAAAAACTGGTTTTTGCCATCCGAAGCATTTTCATGGCAGATTTCGCGCTAATCTGCCCCGCTCTCCATCTGGCATAGACCTCCGGGAACTCCTCCGGCACCTGCAGTCTTGGCCTTCCAAGATGTTTCCCCTTCTTCTGCGCCGCCTCGATTCCCTCACGCTGTCTCTTTTTAATCAGAAGCCTTTCCTGCTCTGCCATAGACGCAAGTACTTCGATGAGTATATGATTTATCATCTCCACAATCCACTCCTGCCCTTCCGGCACTTCCACCAGTGATGTGGGCAAATCCAAAACCTTTAACCGTATCCCATGGTCTTGGAACCACTGTAATTCTTTCCGTATATCCGCCTTGTTTCTGCTCAGGCGGTCTAAAGATGTAATGATAAGCGTATCTCCTGCACGTAATCCCAATGTCCCTTTCAACGCCTGATATGCCGAACGTTCCAAGTCCCTTCCGCTTGCCTTGTCCATCAAGATATTCTCCGGTAAAACAAACTGCTTCAAACGGTCAATCTGACGATCAAGATTCTGTTCTTTTGAACTGACTCTGGCATATCCAAATACCCTCTGCATAACTTTCCCTTCCTATTCATTTAATAACTCTTAATCGTTCTGGCTTCTATCCTTCTATGCTGCAACCTCAACTCTATCTTCATCCTTATTATAATAATAAACTGAATCCGACAGGCATTCTTCCGGCTCTACCGTACCAGAACAATGATTGATTTCATAAACCATATTCCTTAAATTTTCTGCCGTAACCATCCCGTCTTCCTTTAGTATTAA
>ERZ808028.404-NODE-404-length-38266-cov-20.160779_pt1 | contig 38266 bp, 26 predicted proteins | sample MGYA00380184_ERZ808028 | MGnify/ENA primary metagenome ERZ808028 (study PRJEB31490, sample SAMN06133397) | mouse gut metagenome | isolation source: J8_1 | host: mice | place: China: Chengdu | collected 2015-05 ...
TGCATGGCGCAGGTGCCGGTGGTGCGGCGGGGCAGAATCTTGGACCGCTCGGACAGATAGCGCTTGAGCTTCTGGGCATCCTTGTAGTCGATTTGCTCCACCTTGTCCACGCAGAACGCGCACACCTTGCGGCGCTTGCGGTTGCCGCGGGGCTTCACATTATCCATAGCCATATTGGCAGACCTCCTTTATGTGAGATAGCCCTTCCGCTTCACTTAGAAGGGCAGGTCGCCGTCGTCGTCCGTCAGCTCGGCGAACTGGTCGCCAGCGGGCGGAACGCCGTAATCGGCGGCGGGAGCGGAGGGACGACCGGAGCCGTAACCGCCGCCATAGCTGGGGCCGGCGCCGCGCTCGCCATAGCTGCCGCGCTCGTCGCCGTCCCGGCGGGAATCGCCGAAGTAGATGTTGTCGGCCACCACCTCGGCGGAGGTGCGCCGGTTGCCGTCCTTATCGGTCCAGTCCCGCATTTGCAGCCGGCCCTCCACCACGGCCATGCGGCCCTTGGAGAAGTAGCGGCTGACGAATTCGCCGGTGCCGCGCCAAGCCACCACATCGATCCAGTCGGTGGCGCGCTCGCCGGTGTTCTTGTCCTTGAAATCCCGGTCCACCGCCAAGCGGAAGGTGGCCACAGGAGTTCCGCTCTGCGTGTGGCGCAGCTCGGGGTCACGGGCCAGCCGGCCCATGATAACGATATGGTTGAGCATGACGTCCTCCCTCTCAGCCTTCCTTGCTGACGATCATGGAACGCATCACGCTCACGTTAATGCGCATCAGACGGTCCAGCTCGGCGGGGAAAGCGGGGTCGGCGGAGAAGGTCATCAGAACGTAGTACCCCTCCTCCATGTCGTTGATGGGGTAGGCCAGCCGACGCTTGCCCCACTCGTCCACCTCGGTGACAGTGCCCCGGCCCTCAGCCAGCTCCTTGAAGCGAGCCACCATAGCGGTGGTCTCCTCCTCTCCCAGAGTGGGGTTCAGGACGTAGAGCACCTCGTAGTTGCCATTTACCTTTGCCATTGGTTTTGCACCTCCTTATGGTCTTATGGCCTCCGGTCTCCGCCGGAGGCAAGGATGGTTGCCGCGCATTCATAAAAGGCGGCAGACTAAGATATTATACATGATTCTCCCTGCTTGTCAAGGGTTTTCCCCAGAAATAACGGAACAATCCCCGTTTAACGGGCCCCAGGGCAGCGCACAGCCGTCCCCGTTCCCGGTCCGCCATGGTCCGCAGCTCTCCCAGTTCCTCCCGCGTGAGCGTGTGCTGGCTGAATTTCGCCTTCTGGGCCAGCTCCACCGCCCGCTCGTCCACCCGTCCGCCCCAGCGCTCCATGCGAAGCAGGCAGCCGTAGACGTATAGCGCGGCCCGGTTGGGGTCCTGACCATCCATCTGCCGCCCCCGCAGGCGCTTAATCCCAAACTGACCCAGCCACAGCAGGGCGGATACCCCCGCCGCGCCCGCCAGCCACTTCAGCCAGCCGGGCAGGGAGATGGCATCCTTCCCCTCCTCCGGGCTGTCCTCTCCGCCGGGGAGGGTTTCCTCCGGCTCCATCTCCGGCTCCTGGCTGGGCACAGGCGTCTGCGTCTCCTCGGGCGGGGCGCTGTGCGTCTCCAGCGGACCTGGAATATCCGCCTCCTCCTGGTCCTCCGCAAAGGCCGCGGCGGGAGTGACCTCCACCGGGTGCCAGCCAAAGCCGTCCACCCATACCTCCACCCAGGCGTGGGCCGCCCGGTCGGGCACGTCCACTGTCTGCCCCGGGACGCTCTCCACGGCAAACCCGCTGACATACCGGGCAGGCACGCCCATGGCACGCAGCAGCAGCGTGGCGGCAGAGGCGTAGTGCATACAGTAGCCCCGGCGGCTTTCCATGAGGAAGTAGCGCACCGGATCCTTCCCCTCCGGCACGGCGGGAACGTCCGGGTCATACTCGCACAGTGCATCCAGGTATTGCGCCACCCGCCGCGCCAGCTGGACGTTCACGCCGGAGGTGGAATCCTCACCGTACAATGAGATGCTGCTGACTGCATTGATCCGCCAGCACAGTTCCTTCAGCTCCTCCCGCATCTCCTTGGGCACAGCCAGATAGTCCATCTCCATTTGGTCCCAATATGCCTCGCTCCACCGGCTGGACGCGGGGACCACGTTGAGAGGCTCTTGTTGAATGAACTCCACGGTAAAGCTTCTCTGTCCCTGAAGGCCCGCAAAATAGGCGTCCTCCACAGGTAGAATGCCCCGCTCCTCCCAGTCCTGTTCCGTCAGAAAATAGGGCGCGTATACACAGGAGCCCACCGCGCCCACGTTGTCCACCGTGGCGGTGTACCGCCCGCTGCCCGCCGCCGCAGCGGCCGCCAACCCTTGTCCTGCGGGGAACAGCAGGGGGGAGGGGGCGTCGTCGGGGTTTTCCAGGCTGTCCAGATACCGCTGGTACGCCCCTTCGGGCAGGGCCTTCCACACCCCGTCCTCATATACGGCCAGAGATGACCCCCGCAGGTACAGCCGCCCACTGTAATCGGAGGTAAGACGCAGCACCGTCCGACCATAGTAGTTCAGCGGCCCGGCCTGGGTCAAGTCCGCCTCGCCCGCCGAGCCTACATAAGTGATGGTGCGTTGAAAAGGCCCGTCCCACTGGGCCCAAAAGTCCGCCGCCCGGTTGGTGAGGTCAAGCAGCTCCCTCTCCGCCTCCAACGCCCAGGGCGGACGGATATACCCCTCCTCGGGAAAGGCCAGCGCCACGCCCCACAGCACTGCGGCGGTGCAGCCCAGCGCCGCCAGGGTGAGCCGCCCCCGCGCAGAGGGGGCGGACCATTTGCACAAACTGGTGAGCAGCATCACACACCAGCACAGGCTAAGGGCTAAAAAGGCCGGCCAGCTGGGATAGAGGTCGGCCACCAGCCCTGGCAGCAGGGGCGGCAGGGTGAGCAGAACCGCCATCCACCACCGGCGCGAGCGCACCACCACCCAACCCAAAACCAGGGCCAGCAGGGCGATGGAGAACAGCAGGAACAACCGCACGTCGGCGGTAGTCTGATTCAGCGTCACCCCTGGGCTGTAGTCGAAGGTTCTGCCCCAGGACACACGGGCCTCAAACAAATCTGCAATGATTTTCGCGGTAAAGACAGCGCCGGAGCGCACCGCCCGCCAGCTGCGCCAGACGGCCAGCGCCCATGCCGCCGCCAGTCCGCCAGCCGCCAGCCCCCGAAACCGGGGCAGCGACCACGCCGCCAGCGCCGTCAGGGCGAACAGCGCTGAAAGGACATAAAAGAAGTCCGTTTGAAGGGCGCACCGGACCAGCACTGTCGTATCCGCCCAAGGAGCGGCTCGCCTCCCACCGTATAGAGACAAAAAGGCCCCCGTCAGTCCGCACAGGGCGCACAGCATCAAAATTCCATCCCCCAACAGGACGCACCAGGAAAACCGTCGCTCCTGTTCAGCCATGGCCGTCCCCTCCCTCCGGGGCAATGTGAATGCGGAATACCGCGCCCTCCGGCAGCAGCTCCAAATGGTCATTCAGCCGGCAGCCCGGCTCCTTTGACTCCGCTTCCCCCTTCAGCAGAGCCAGCAGGCACACCTCCTGCTCCCGCGTGTCAGTCACAGGGTAGAACTGGGGTTCCCCAACCCCGTCCAGCCACAGCACCGCGTGGGACTGCTGAACGCGCAGAAGCGCATCGCTCAGCCCCAGCAGCTGGTCCAGCACAGCGTCCAACCGCTCCGGCCGGCCCCACAGGTCCAGGGTGAGCAGAGGGAGAGGCGTGTCGTCTTGAGACCGCTCCCGGACAATGAGCTCGTCCCACTTTGAGGACAGCTTCCAGTGCACATCGCGCATCGGGTCCCCTGGGCGGTACTCCCGCAGCTCGTAGGTCTCCCCCGCCCCTCGGCGCCCACTCCCCAGGGGAACGGACCGAACGCCTCGCCCCTCCGGAATGGCGGGAGGCTCCACTTGGACAGCGGCCGGACGGCACACCAGCGCCGCCGGGGCGGGCGGGGGCAGCCGCCAGGTGAACAGCCCCAGATAGTCGCACACCCGCACCCGGTCCGCCCGAAGCTCCAGCACGCCGCAGTGTCCCGTAGGAGCGAGCAGCTGTGTCGGGCAATGCGTGGCCACTCCGGTGAGCTTGAGACGCCGGACTGTGCGCTCCGACGTGAGGCTGTTCCGCACGGTGAGGCGCAGGGACACCCGGGACAGGGGCAGGCCCGCGAAGGACTCCACCCCCACCGTCCACTCCCCCTTCTCCCCCCGGCTGAGCGCGGCGGGGCGGGCGGAGAGAACCACCCGGCACCTCACCATCCCCGGCAGGGACATGACCAGGGACAGAATGGGCAGGGCAATACACAGGATCAGCAGAAACCGGGCCAGATAATTGTCGTTGGTGATTTGAAACAGCAGCGCCCCGGCCAGCACCGCGCTGTACAGGATTCTCCGGCCTTCCATAGCTTACCGCAGGCGGGGCGCACGCACGGAGGAGAGAATCTCCCCGGCGATTTCCACAGTGCGGCGGGCCTCTCCCGCCCCGCCGGCGGAGAGCAGCAGACGGTGAGCAACGGCATCCACCCAGACATACTGCACGTCCTCGGGCACCACATAGTCCCGGCCATGGAGAAAGGCGCAGGCACGGGCCAGCCCGGCCACTGAAATCGCCACCCGGGGGCTGGCCCCCTGGGCCAGCTTGGGGTGATTCCGGGTGGCCTGAACCATGCGGAGAATATACTGCAAAATCACATCGTCCACAAATACCCGGTCCACCTGGGTGCGCAGCTGGGCCAGCTCCTCTCGCCCCGCCGCCTGGATCACGTCCGACATCAGCTCCCCACGGAGCTTGCGCTGCAGCAGCTCCAGCTCGTCTGCCGGGGCGGGGTAGCCCATGGTGAGGCGCAGGGCAAAACGGTCCAGCTGGGAGTCGGGCAGCAGTTGGGTGCCCGAAGCCCCCGCCGGGTTCTGGGTGGCGATGACCAGAAAGGGATCTGGAACCGGATGGGACACCCCGTCCACCGTCACCCGCCCCTCCTCCATGGCCTCCAGCAAAGCGGACTGGGTGCGGCTGGTGGCCCGGTTGAGCTCGTCCGCCAGGAACAGATTGCACAGCAGGGCCCCGGGCTGATATTCCATCCGCCCGGTGTCCTTATTATAAAGAGAAAAGCCCGTCAAGTCGGAGGGCATCACGTCCGGGGTAAACTGCACCCGGCTGTACTGAAGGCCCAACGCCTTAGAAAAGGCGATGGCCAGGGTGGTCTTGCCCACGCCGGGGATGTCCTCCAGCAGAGTGTGCCCCCGGGCCAGTATGGCCAGCAGCACCTTGACCACCGTCTCATCCTTGCCCACCACGGCCTTCTTCACTTCGCCTACCACCTGGGCGGCCAACTGATTCTCCCGCATGATCTGTCACTCCTCGCCGTTTGCCAGATAGTGTGCCAGCCGCCCGATGGTTTTGGCCGTGCACGTGGCCGTAACCTCAATAACCTCGCCATAGTTCACCAGCTCCACCTTGGCCTCCCGGTAGAGCTGATCCAGCACTCCTCCCCTGTCATAGGGCAGACGCAGCTCCACCCGGCGCACCCCGGCGTCCAGCCGCTGCTCCATGGCCGCGCGCAGCTTGTCCAGCCCCGCCCCGGTTTTGGCGGAGATGGACACCATGTCCTCCCCGTGGGGCACAATATCCCCCACAAACCTGTCACATTTGTTAAAGACCTCCAGGCGGGGGGTCTCCCCCGCCCCCAGCTCCTGGATGAGCCTGTCCACCACCGCCGCCTGCTCCCGCCAGTTGGGATCGGAAGCGTCGATCACGTGGATGAGCAGATCGGCAAAGGTGAGCTCCTCCAGCGTGGCCTTGAAGGCGTCCACCAGCTGATGGGGCAGCTTGGAGATAAAGCCCACCGTGTCCGACACCAGCACGGTGCAGGTGTCGGACAGCTCCAGGGTGCGGGTGGTGGTGTCCAGGGTGTCGAACAGCCGGTTGTTGGCGGGGATGTCCGACCCCGTGAGGGCGTTTAAGAGGGTGGACTTGCCCGCGTTGGTATAGCCCACAATGGCCGCCACCGGCACCTCGTTCTTCTCCCGCCGCTCCCGCTGGGTGGCGCGCACCCGGCGCACCTCCTTCAGCTCGTCCTCCAGCTTGGCGATCTTCCGATGAATGTGCCGCCGGTCGGACTCCAGCTGGGTCTCGCCAGGGCCGCGGGTGCCGATGGCGCCCTCCTGCCGCTCCAGGTGCTTCCACATTCCCGTCAGCCGGGGCAAGAGGTACTTGTACTGGGCCAGGGCCACCTGCAAGCGCCCCTCGCTGGTGCGGGCCCGCTTGGCAAAAATATCTAAAATGAGGGCGGCGCGGTCCATCACCGTCACCCCCAGCTCCTCGGTGAGCACCCGCTGCTGAGAGGAGGAGAGGGGGTTATCAAAGATGACGATGTCCGCCCCCAGGCTCTGGACCAGCTCGCGAATTTCCGCCGCCTTGCCCTCCCCCACAAAGGTGCGCGGGTCGGGGGCGGACCGATTCTGGAGCACTGTGGCCAGGCAGACTCCTCCCGCCGTATCCAGCAGGGCGGCCAGCTCCTCCAGAGATTCGTCCGTGGCGTTCTCCTCCCCGCTCAGGCAGGGAGCGGACAGGCCCGCCAGCACAGCGCGGTTGATTTGCTTTACTTCGGTTTTTTCAAACATATTCGGCTTAATTCCCTCGCTTATCTAAAAATTTCAGCGGTAAAAAACAGAAAGACCCGCCGCAGTATCTGCAACGGGTCTTCGAAAAACAGTCTGGTTTTAGCCCAAGCCGAACTTCTTGTTGAAGCGGCTGACGCGTCCGCCGGTATCCACCATCTTCTGCTTACCGGTGTAGAAGGGGTGACACTTGGAGCAGACTTCCACCTTGATGTCCTTCTTGGTCGAGCCAGTCTCGATCACGTTGCCGCACGCGCACGTAATGGTGGTGTGGTTGTAGTTGGGATGGATGCCTTCCTTCACGGGGATTCACCTCTTTCTGTCGATCAAAAGTCCAGAAGCCATAACAGCTCCTTGTAAACGCAAACCGTATCTTATCATGTTCGCGGAAAAAATGCAAGAGCTTTTTTTATTTTCCCAAATCTTTTTCCCCTCGTCACAGCTCCACCGCCCGGCCCACGTTGAAAAACCACAGGCACCGGCGGCCTACCGTCACCCCCGCCGCCTGGGCCAAGGCCCGGGTGTAGGCGTCCAGCTGAGGGCGGTAGTCCTCCGCCCGGCGCGCCAAAGCGTCCTCCCCCACCCGGTCTGTTTTGAAGTCCACCACCGTGGCCGTGCCGTCCTCCTCCATGAACCAGCAATCCACCACGCCCTGGAGCAGCACCTCCTCCCCCGGTTCGGCCTGGGGGTAATAGTCCATGGCCGGCGCCAGCAGGGAAAATTTGAACTCCCGCTCCACCCGGGCCGATTGGCGCACCCGCCGGCCCAGCTCCGAGCGGAAAAAGGCCAGGATATCCGCCGGATTGACGGCGTTTCCCTGTTGAGGCGTGATATACTGCCCCTCCACCAGCCGGGTGACCTCCTCCGCAATTTCGCCGAAATCGTTTGTGCGCCGGTAGTCCAGATACTGCATTACCATGTGCAGAGCGGTGCCCCGCTGCGCCGGTGTGAGGGGCCGCTCCCCCTCAAACACGGGGCGGCGCAGGCTGGTTTGAGGGGCGGCAGGACGCAGCTCCACGGCGTTTTCCGCCGCCTCGGCGTCCTTCTCCCGTCCCTTGAGCTGGGTGGCGGTGAGCTTGGAGGGGATGGCGGCGGACGCCCCGTGGGAATAGCGCCAGCCAAGCCGCTCTGCCAAGCCGTCGGGAAGCTCCGGCAGCGGGCGGGCCGGGACCCACCCCCCGCCCGCTGCCTGAGGTCCCTCAAACTCCGCCCCGGACAGCAGCCGAATATCCCACGCTGGCCCCTCCGCCGCCGGGGCTGAGGGCCGGGGCTGATCCAGGCCCTCCCACAGCGCGGCGCTGTCCCTTCGGCACAGCGCCGGGGTGAGCACCCACTCCGCCATGGACTTGACTTCCGCCATCTGCCGGGGGGGCGGCGGGCACTGGGCCTGTTCCGCCAGGACGGCCAAGCGCCCTCCCTGCCCATTCACGGCAGTGAGCAAAATCAGCTTGTGCTCCGCCCGGGTCATGGCCACGTACAAAAGCCGCATCTCCTCCGCCCGCAACTGCTGGCGCAGGCGCAGCGCCGCCGCGTCCCGGGCGATGGTGGTGTAGCGCACCCCCCGCTCCCGGTCCACTCGCTTGGGGCCCAGGCCCAGCTCTGGGTGGAATAAAATCGGGACCTTGCTGTCCGCCTCATTAAATTGCCGCTCCAATCCGCATACCAGCACCACCGGGAACTCCAGCCCCTTGGACTTGTGGATGGACAGGATGCGCACGCCCCCTGTCCCCTCTCCCTCCACGGGAACGGGCACGCCATTTTCCGCCATGCGGCTGAGGTGGAGCAGAAAGGCCATCAATCCCCGGTGGCCGCCGCTCTCAAACCGGGCGGCCTCGTCGTACAGCGCCATCAGGTTGGCCCGGCGGCGCGCGCCCTCCGGCATGGCGGAAAACACGGCGCTCACGTCCAGCCTGCCATAGATGCGCCACAGCAGGCGGTGGCTGCCCTCCTCCGCGGCCAGCGCCCGCAGTTCGGCCAGCAGCGCCAAAAAGTCTGCGCAGTCCTCCTCGCCCCGCTGCGCGCCAGCCCGCAGGCAGTCATACACCGTCCCCTCCGAGCCAGCCCGCAGGGCGGCCAGCCGGTCGGGAGTGAAGTGGAACAGGGGCGAACGCAGCGCCGAGAGCAGGGCCACGTCCTGGCGGGGATTGTCGATCACCTGCAGCAAGGCGATGACCACCGCAATCTCTGTGGTTCCGAAAAACTCCTGGCCGCCCTCCGCGCTCCAGGAGATGCCCAGCTCGTCTAAGGCCGCGGCATAGTGGCGCAGCACGGGATTGGGGGAGCGCAGTAGGATGACGATGTCCTCCAGCCGTATGGGCCGCTCTCCCACAGGCAGGCCGCTGTCCAAAAGCTCCCAGATGCGCCTGGCCGCCGCCCGTGCGCACACCAGGTCCTTGTCCGCCCGCTCCCCGTCCTCACCATCGCCCAGGGCGGACAGGTCCACGCAGTCCAGCTCCACGCAGTACCGTCCGTCCGGGTGCAGGTCGCTCCGACCGGGGCGCAGCGCCTCGGCATCGGTGTAGTCCAGCTCACCGGCGGCCTGAGTCATCACATTCCGGAAGATGAAATTGACCCCTTCCAGCACTTCCGGACGGGAACGGAAATTGTCCGACAGCAGAATCTTCCGCCCCCGGCCAGGGACAGCGGCCTCCGCCGGGTCAAAGCTGCGGTATTTCTCCAGGAAGATGGCCGGCTCCGCCAGGCGAAACCGGTAGATGGACTGCTTCACGTCCCCCACCATAAAAAGGTTGTCCCCCAACGACAGCGCCCGAAAAATTGCGTTCTGCACCGCGTTGGTATCCTGGTACTCGTCCACCATAATCTCCCGGAACCGCGCCCCCGCGTCTCTGGCCAGCGCGGTGGGGGTGCCGCCCGGCTGGGTCAGCAGCCGCGCGGTCAAATGCTCTGCGTCGGCAAAGTCGATGAGGCACCGCCGCCGCTTCAGGCGGGTAAATGCCGCGTCAAATTCCGCTGTCACCTCCAACAATGCCGTCATGGCCGGGCCCACCGCCCGGAGATCCTCCATGGCCTGCTCCGCCCCGATATCAAACCGCTCTCCCAGCTTTTTCATCTGTTCCCTGCACTGGTCCCGCCGGGCCGCCATGCGGGCCTTCAGCAGCTCGTTATACTCTCCCCGCTTCATGCCGGGGCGGGGAAAGGGGACGGGAAAGCAGTCCGCCGCCTCGTCCCATCCCCGCTCCAGAGCCTGGGAGAGACGCTCCAGTCCCTCAATCGTAGCGTCCAGGCTGGGGCCGTAGTTTTTTTCCAGCAGCTCGTCCCAGGCCACGTCTCGGCGCACCGCCGTCATGGCTGCCGCCCAGCTTTGGACCAGCTGTGCGCCGTCCGCCAGCAGCACCCGGCCCCAAGGGGTATCCTCCGGGACCGCTCCGGGTACCAGGGCATAATCCTCCTGGCGCCCGGTCAGCCAGCCCATAGGGTCGGCCTGAGCCTGCACCCGGCGGTGCACGTCCAGCACCACCTTCTCCAGCATCTGGTCGTCCCGTTCCCCCGCCATTGCGTCCACCAAGGCGGCAAAAGGGGCATCCGTCTCAATGCCGGCGTACCGCGCCTCCAGCACCTCCTCCAAGGCCCGCTGGCGCAGCTCCTCCCCTTCCGCCTTGTCGCACACGCGAAAATCCGGGTCCAGCTCCACCAAGTGTCCCCACTGGCGCAGAAAATCCAGGCAAAAAGCGTCGATGGTGCAAATAGGCGCCTTGTATACCAGCGTGGCGCACCGCCGCAGCACCCTGTCTCCCGGCCGCTGGGCCAGCCGGGCGTGGATGGCGGCGGCAATGCGTTCGCGCAGCTCGGCGGCGGCGGCGTTGGTAAAGGTGATGACCAAAAACCGGTCGATGTCCTCCCCCTGCTCCACATAGCCCATCAGCCGTTCCACCAGCACCCTGGTCTTGCCCGACCCGGCGGCGGCGGACACCAGCAGGTCTCCTCCCCGGTTCTCCACTGCGGCGCGCTGCTCCTGCGTCAGCTCAATGCCCATCGCCGTCTTCCTCCTTCCGCTTCTCCATCCACTCCCAAAATTCCGCCGCCTTGATTCCGCGGCGCAGCCGCCGCATATCCCCGCAGCCCTCCTCGAAGTGGCACGCCGCCCGGTAGTCACACCAGCGGCAGGGATTCTTGTCCGCATTGTGCCAGTAGGGGTCCGCGTCAATGTTCCCCTTGGCCAGCTCCCCAGCGCAGCGGCGCAGGGTGTCTGCAATGAACTCGTCCAAAGCCTCCATTTGCTCCGCGCTCACCAGGCTGTCGCTCCCTCCCCGGCCCTTGCTCACGGGCAGAAAGCGGTATCCTGCCTGGGTTCGCTCCATGGCGGAGAGCACCGCCGGCTCGCCCAGCACCAGCCCCTGGCGGCGCAGCAGCTTGTCCCGGGCGGCCTGAATTTCCCCGTCCGTCATGCCCCGCTCGCCGTCCACTAAGGGGGTGCGTGCGGGGACGTACAGCACCCCCGCCGGGACGATCTCTCCAGGGCCGAACACCCGCTCCCCCTCCCGCGCCAGGGCAAACAGGTACAGCAGCATTTGCAGCCCCCGTCCGTCCTCCACATCGGCAAAGTCGAAGCTCTTTTTTCCGGTTTTATAGTCCACCACCCGCAGGTAGCGCCTGCCTTCGTGCTCCCACTGGTCCACCCGGTCCACAAAGCCGCTCAGGCGCAGGCGAACCCCCTGCTCCGCCTCCACGGCGGGCAGCTCCTTCCCCCGGCCAAAGCCCAGCTCAAAGGCGGCGGGGGTAAAGTCGGACACCGCCAGCTCCGCCGCCACGCTCTGAGCCACTGCCAGGGCCGCCTGCTTCATCCGGCTGAAAAGGTGGCGCACCCGGGCGCTCTCCCCCTCCAGCCCTGCCAGCGTCTCCCGCTCGTACCGGTCGGCGGCGGCCTGGGCCAGCCGGCCCACCGCCTCCCCGTCATCCAAGGAAATCCCTGACCCACCGGCTTGCCGCAGAGTATCCTCCAGCACAGCATGGACAAAGGTGCCGTAATCCGAGGGACGCAGCGCCGCCCGCTGCCTGGGCTTGGCGTCCAGGCCGAAACGGAGGAAATAGCTGAAGTGGCAGGAGTTCACCAAATCCAGCTTGGTGGCGGACATGGGCACCACCGGCCCGAACAGCGCCTTCACCGCCGGGGCGGACAGCCGCCCCCGCCGCCAGCGGGCGGCGTTTTGGATGCGCTCCGCCCGGCCGGCCAGACCGGGCAGCTCCTTCAGCGCGGCGGCCAGCCGGGGGTCCGCCCCCGCCAGCTCCAGCGCGGGGCCGGGGGCGGACAGGCGGACCATGGGGTCCCCGCCGTCCTGCGCCGCCTCATCCGGGAACAACGCCTCCAGCCGCTTCCATACGAAGCAGGGAGTCTTCTGATTGTCCCCCGTCCCTTTGGCAAAGCTGACATACAGCCGCTCCGACGGGCGGCAGCACGTCTCATAGGCGATGGTCATCTCCCGGCGCAGCTTATCCTCCTGCCTGGGGGCCAGCTCCACCTCCATGGCGGATAAGGCATCCCGGTCCTGGTCGGAAAACAGGCCCGGAGACGGTGCGCAATCGGGGATGGCGCCTCCGTCCGCCCCCAGCAGAAATAGAACCTTCACCTCTTTGTGGGCCATGCGGGGAGCGTCCCCCACCGTCACCGCGTCCAGGGACACGGGGATGGCCCCCACGTCGTACTGCCCAAGCACCAGGGTAAACAGCCGGGAGAACTCGTCCAGCTCCAGCTCGACGTTCTCCAGCAGCAGGGCGCACTGCTCCAGCCCCCCCGCTAAAATGTCCCACAGCTGGCGGTACTGGGCCGCGGCGGTGCGCTCCCCCCGCCGTTCCAGGCTGTCCGCCCGCTCCGCCAGCCGGGCGGGCAGCCCGATGTCCTCCAGCAGTTCATAAAGGGCCAGCGCCCGGCCCTTCCCCGTCTTGTCCGCTCCCCTGCGCAGCTTCTCCAAGGGCGCGATAACCCGGCGGCGCAGCTGGTCCAGCCAAGCCACATAGGCCCGGTCCCCGTCGGTGAACTCCCGGCCGTAGCCCTCCGGGTGCATATCCCAGGGCTTTTTGCGCTTCCAGGCCGAACCCTTCAAGTCCCAGGTCAGGGCATAGTTTTCCAGCTCGTCCCGCTCCTCCTCGGAAATTCCGGTCAGGCCGGTCTTCAAATAGCGGAACAGCTCCTCATAGGGGTAATCCTCTGCCGCTGCCGCCAGGGCGGAGGTGGCCAGGGCCAGCACCGGCTTCTCCAGCACGTCCTCCATGGCCGAGCGGAACACCGGCACCCCGTACTGGGCAAATACGCTGTCCAGCAATTCGCCGTACCCGTCCATCCGCCGGGCGCACACGGCGATGTCCCGGCACCGGAAGTCCTCCTCCCGCAGCAGGCGCAGAATCTCCCCAGCGCACCACTCCGCCTCCTGCCGGGGGGTGGACGCGGCCACGCGGGTGACGGCGCACTCCCCCGTCCACGGCTCTTCCGGCCCGGAGCCGAACAGGTTCCGTTCCAAAAAGGCCAGACAGGGGTGCCGGGGCGCGGGGCGGTCCAGCGCCTCCTCCGTCACCCCCGCCCCGGTGCCTTTGGCCAGCCGCGCCAGCCGCCGGGCGGCCCGCAGCGCGGGGCGGAATATGCCGTCCTCATCCTCCCCGGGGTCGCACACAAAGGCGGCGGTAAGCTCCCCCTGGGCCATCAGCGCGGACAGCACCCGCTCCTCCTGGGGGGTAAAGTCGGTGAAGCCGTAGACAAAAAAGGCCATCCCCTCCGCCCAGCGGGTGCGCTCCAGCTGCGCCGCCAGCCGGTCCAGTCGGCTTCTGGGGTCGGCGCGCCCCGCCCCCTCCAGCTGCTGATAGGCGGCGTAAATCAGCCCCAGGTCCCTCAGCTTGTCCCCCTGCCTGCCGCCCAGCTCCTCCCCGGCGGCGATGAGCTTGTCCGGCTCCACCCGGTAGGCGCGGCACTCGTCCACCGTGGCCAATAGCCCCGTAAGAAAGGCCGGATTGCGGGAGGGAGCCCGGTAGGCCGTCAGGCCGTCCGCGGCCTGGCGCAGCGCGGCGTACATCAGCAGCATCCGTCCCCCCGCGTCCAGCATGGGGGCGGCCCCGCCCCCCGCCGCGTCGGCCAGCCGCCCGGCCAAACGGGTGAAGGAGAGCACCTCGCACTCCATGGACGCGCCGCCCAGCGCGGCGCACATGGCCCGCTCACTCTCATGGGAGTACTGCTCGGGCACCAGCAGCAGCCTCCGCCGGGCCTTGGAGCGGCCCATGCGCTCCAGCAGCTCCCCCCGGATGTCCTGCCCGGCCCGGGCGTAGAGAAGCCTCAGCATATCCAGGCCCCCTTTCGCGGTTTTTCTACAGTATAGCAGAACTCGGCCTGGAAAAAAAGCTGTTGACAAATTTTCCACCATCTGATATGATACGAAGGCAAAAGAAAGCAGGAATGGCGCCGCCGTCCTCACCTCCCGCCTCCGGCGAAGGGGTTAACATGGTGAGAACCGCACCGTCCGGGTGCGGGGCTTGTTATGGACGTGGGCGTTATTGCGCTCACGTTTTGACGTATTTTAGGAGGTGCGTGACCATAGCTAATACGGCTCATCAGATCAACGAGGAAATCCGCGACCGCGAGGTGCGGCTCATCGGTGCCGACGGCGGCCAGCTGGGCGTCATGTCCGCTCACGAGGCTCAGGCCCGCGCCGACGAGGCCGGTCTGGACCTGGTGAAGATCTCTCCCACCGCCACCCCTCCCGTGTGCAAGCTCATGGACTACGGCAAGTTCAAGTTCGAGCAGGCCAAGCGGGAGAAGGAAGCCAAAAAGAACCAGCACGTGGTGGAGGTCAAAGAGGTTCGGATGTCCCCCGGCATTGATATCGGGGACTTCAACACCAAGCTGCGCAACGCTCAAAAGTTTTTGAGCGAAGGCAACCGGGTAAAGGTCACAGTGCGCTTCCGGGGCCGTGAGATGGCTCACACCGACATTGGCCGCAAGCTGCTGCTGGACTTTGCCGCCCAGTGCGCCGAGCTGGCCATGATGGACAAGGAGCCCAAGCTGGAGGGCCGGCACATGAGCATCTTCCTGTCCGCCAAGAGCGCCAAACCGAACAAGTAAGAAGCGCTGAGCGGACAGTCGCGAGGGAGCTCGGAGCGGAGCGAGGATGAAAAACCGGAAACTGCGCAGCAGGTCCGTATTTCATCCGGGTCGAAGCAAAAGCGCCCAGCCGCCTGCGAAGCGTGACATCAACAACACGAAAAGGAGACAACCGCCATGCCTAAGATCAAAACCCACAGCGGCGCCAAGAAGCGCTTCAAGCTGACCAAGAACGGCCAGGTCAAACGCGCCCATGCCAATAAGAGCCACCTGCTCAACGGCCACGGCAAGACCCGCAAGCTCAAGAGAAGCCTCCGCAAAGGCGGCTACGCTGATGTGACCAACGCGGCCACCATCAAGCGCATGATCCCCTATAAATAATTCAGGGATATTACTATAATTTTACTCAACATAGGAGGCTGAACGACAATGGCAAGAGTGAAAGGCGCGATGATGACGCGCAAGAGACGGAATAAGATCCTCAAGCTGGCCAAGGGCTACTGGGGCGCCAAGAGCAAGCACTACAAGATGGCCAACGAGCAGGTGATGAAGTCCCTGCAGTACGCCTACGTGGGCCGCCGGCTGAAGAAGCGCGATTTCCGCCAGCTTTGGATCGCCCGCATCAGCGCCGGGTGCAAGATGAACGGCATGAACTACTCCACCTTTATGCACGGCCTGAAGCTGGCTGGCGTGGAGATCAACCGCAAGATGCTGGCCGAGCTGGCCGTCAACGATAAGGCCGCCTTCACCCAGCTCACTGAGCTGGCCAAGGGCAAGCTGGCCTGAGAGAAGCGCGAGGATAGACGCACAGGGGAGCTTGGACCGAAGCGAGGGCAAAAACCCAGGGCCAGCGGAGCTGGGCCGGATTTTGCCCGAGACAGAGGGAACGCGACCCGGTAGCGCGTCCAATCTAAGCATGACAACAGAAACCGCACACAGGCGCCCGGTCAGATGACCGGGCGCTTTGCTTTGTCCCCAGCAGGGCCTTTCCCGCCGATGAACAATCAGCGGCAAAAGAACGCATGGACCGCCATGGCGTGCCGCCCCTTGGCGGGTATAATAAGAGTAGTATCTTGTGGAAAAAATCTCAATATAGGGGGCGAGCCTTATGAAATACGGGCACTTTGACCAAGAACACCGGGAATACGTCATCGACCAGGTGGACGTGCCGGTTTCCTGGACCAACTACCTGGGGGTGGAGGACCTGTGCGCCGTGGTCAACCACACCGCCGGGGGTTATCTCTTTTACAAGAGCCCGGAGCACCACCGCATCACCCGTTTCCGGCCCAACGGCGTGCCCATGGACCGGCCGGGGCACTATATTTATATCCGAGACGACGACACGGGGAAGTACTGGTCCGTGTCCTGGCAGCCCTGCGGCGGGGAGTTGAAGGACTACCGCTGCCGCCATGGGCTGAGTTACTCTGTCTACGAGTGCCTCCGGGACGGAATCGACGCCGCCCAGACCCTGTTCATCCCTCTGGGAGAGAATGTGGAGCTGTGGGATCTGTCCTTGGAAAACGTCTCCGGGCGGGAGCGGCGGCTGAGCGTGTACTCCTACGCCGAGTTCTCCTATCATCAAATTCCCATCGACAATCAGAACTTCCAGATGTCCCTGTACTGCGCCGGGAGCAGCTATGAGGACGGCGTCATCGACTACGAGCTGTTCTATGAGCACGCCCACCAGTTCATGGCCGCCACCTTTGACCCCGACGGGTTCGACTGCCTGCGGGACGCCTTCATCGGTCCCTACCGCACCGAAACCAACCCCCTGGCGGTGGAGCGAGGGGAGTGCTTCTCCTCCTTTGAAAAGGGGAGCAACCACTGTGCCGTACTGCAAAAGCGCCTCACCCTGGCCCCCGGGGAACATACCCGCCTGCTGTGGCTGTTGGGGGAGGGCGGCATGGACGAGGGCCGCCGGCTGCGGGAAAAGTACCGGGACTTCGCCGCGGTGGATGAGGCCTTCGCCGACCTGTCCCGGTTCTGGCAGGACAGGCTGGCCAAGCTCCAGGTGTCCACCCCCGACCCGGACCTGGACGTGATGCTCAACACCTGGACCCTGTATCAGAGCGAGGTGAATGTGATGTTCTCCCGCTTCGCCTCTTTTATTGAGGTGGGCGGGCGCACCGGCCTGGGCTACCGGGACACCGCCCAGGACGCCATGACCATCCCCCATTCTAACCCCGAGGGCTGCAAGAAGCGCATTCTCCAGCTCATGCAGGGGCTGACCTCCTCGGGCTACGGCCTGCACCTGTTCGACCCGGCCTGGTTCACGCACCAGCCCGAAAAGCCCGCCTACAAGTCCCCCACCGTCATCCCCACTCCGGACAAGGCCAGCATCGTCCACGGCCTGGCCGACGCCTGCGCGGACGACGCCCTGTGGCTGGTGGCCGCCGTGGCGGAGTACGTGCGGGAGACAGGGGAGCTGTCCTTCTTTGACGAGGCGGTGGGCTACGCCGACGGCGGGGAGGGGACCATTTACGACCACCTGAAGAAAATTCTGGACTTCTCCGCCGCGCAGGTGGGAGCTCACGGCATCTGCAAGGGCCTGCGGGCGGATTGGAACGACTGCCTGAACCTGGGAGGCGGCGAGAGCGCCATGGTGTCCTTCCTCCACGTGTGGGCCTTGGGCCACTTCGTGGACTGCGCCCGCGCCCTGGGCCGGGAGGAGGACGCGGAGCGCTACGAGGCCATGCGCCAAGGCGTCATCGCGACCTGCGAGCGGGAGCTGTGGGACGGGGAGTGGTACCTCCGGGGCATCACCGCCGACGGGCACAGCATCGGCACCCACACCGACACCGAGGGCCGGGTCCACCTGGAGAGCAATGTGTGGGCGGTGCTCTCCGGCGCGGCCCAGGGAGAGCGGGCCGTCAAGGCCATGGACGCGGTGGACCAGTACCTGTACACCGACTACGGACTGCGCCTCAACGCCCCCTCCTACACCAAGCCGGACGACGCCATCGGCTTCATCACCCGGGTGTATCCCGGGGTCAAGGAAAACGGCTCCATCTTCTCCCACCCCAACCCCTGGGCCTGGTGCGCCGAGGCAGCCCTGGGCCGGGGGGAGCGGGCCATGAAATTTTACTGGGCCTTGTGTCCCGCCGCCCAAAATGATAAAATAGAGGTGCGGCAGAGCGAACCCTATTCCTACTGCCAGTTTGTCATGGGCCCCGACCACTCCGCTTTCGGCCGGGCCCGCCACCCCTTTATGACCGGCTCCGGCGGGTGGAGCTACTTCGCCGCCACCCGGTATCTGTTGGGCGTTCGGCCTCAATTCAGCGGCCTGCTCATCGACCCCTGCGTCCCGGCGGGCTGGAGGCAGTTCCACATCAACCGCGTCTGGCGGGGAGCGCAGTACAACATCACTGTACAGAATCCGAACGGGGTGGAAAAAGGCGTGGCGGACATTCTCTGCAACGGCAAGCGGGTAACCGGCCTTATTCCCGCCCAACCGGCAGGCAGCGTCAATCAAGTGACCGTCATTATGGGAAGGAGTCAATGATTATGAACATTGAATTTGGAACCGGCGGCTGGCGGGCTGTCATCGGCGACGGCTTCACCCGCGCCAACGTCCAGCGGCTCACCTGCGCGCTGGCCCAGAAAATGAAGGACGAGGGCGCGGCCCGGCGTGGCTTCCTGGTGGGCTACGACCGGCGCTTCCTCTCCCGTGAGGCCGCCCACTGGGCCGCCGAGGTGATGGCCGGGGCGGGCGTGCCCTGTATGGTGGTGGAGCGGGAGGCCCCCACCCCCCTCATCATGTTCGCCGTGCGCTATCACGAGCTGTCCTACGGCATGGCCGTCACCGCCAGCCACAACCCCGCCCTCTACAACGGCGTGAAGGTGTTTACCCAGGGCGGGCGGGACGCGGACGAGACCGTCACCGCCAGCATCGAGGAGTATATCGCCGCCCTGCCCGAAGGGGAAATCCCCCTCGTCCCCTATGAGGAGGGGCTGCGCACCGGACAGATTCAGGTCATCGACCCCATGAACGCCTACATCGACTCGGTAATCCGGGCGGTGAATATGGACGCCATCCGCGCCCGTGGCCTGAAGGTGGTGCTGGATCCCATGTACGGCGTGTCCAAAACCGCGCTGAGCACCATTCTCATCACCGCCCGGTGCGATGTGGACGTGATTCATGAGCGTCGGGACGCCCTATTCGGCGGCCGCCTGCCCGCTCCCAACAGCAAAACCCTCATCGGCCTGCAATCCTTCGTGGTGGAAAACGGCTGCGACATCGGCATCGCCACCGACGGCGACGCCGACCGCCTGGGCGTCATCGACGACCGGGGGGAGTTCCTCCACCCCAATAAGATTTTGGTGCTGCTGTACTACTATCTGCTGAAATACAAGGGCTGGCACGGCGCGGCGGTGCGCAATATCGCCACCACCCACCTGCTGGACGCCATCGCCAAGGAGTTTGGCGAGACCTGCTACGAGGTGCCGGTGGGCTTCAAGCACGTGTCCGGCAAGATGCTGGAGACCGGCGCCGTCATCGGCGGGGAGAGCTCCGGCGGCCTCACCGTCCGGGGCCACATTCAGGGCAAGGACGGCATCTACGCCGCCTCTCTGCTGGTGGAGATGCTGGCCGCCACCGGGCGCAGCCTGTCCGAGCTGTACGCAGAGATTGTGAAGCATTGCGGCTCCTATGAGATGGTGGAGCGGGGCTACCGCTTCTCTCAGGCGGAGAAGGAGCGCATCAACCAGCTGCTCATGGAGGACAAGCTGCTGCCGCAGTTCGGCGTGGAAATTGAGAAGGTGAGCTACGCTGACGGCTGCAAGGTCTATTTCAAGGACGGCGGCTGGGTGGTCAGCCGGTTCTCCGGCACAGAGCCGCTGCTGCGGGTGTTCTGTGAGATGGACAGCATCCAGCGGGCGGCGGACATCGCCGCGCAGATGGAGGCGTTTTTAGGCCTGACGGGGCGCAGCGCGGAATAACGGACAGCTTTCGGGAGGGGGCGGATCATGGACCGACAGGTGAAGACAACCTCTCTGCACCGGCAGATGTCGCTGATTATTCTGCTGTGCTGGCTTCTGCCCATGCTCATCGCCGCCACGGCCACGGGCTGGTACTTGATCACCGGAGTGGGGCGGCAGACGGAGCAGGCCATGGCCGAACAGCTCCAGCTCAACCTCCGCATGGGGGGCGACCGGGTAACTACCGCAGTTGAGGCCTCCCGTCTGTCCTCCTACGACCCCGAGCTGCGGGAGGCATGGAGCGCTTACTGCCAAAATGAAAACTACGCCCAGCTGTACCGCCGCTGTTCGGCGCTGTTCGGCCGGCTGTACCAGTCGGACAGCCGTTTTCGCTACGGGGTGTTCTGCTTTGCCGAAGACCCGGAGGAGATGTCTATCACCGTGGTCAGCGGCAGCTCCGGCCTGCTCACCAGCCGGCAGGTGCGGGAGCGCTGGAAGGAGGACCTGCCCGCCGTATTGGAACTGGCCCAGCGGCTGGACACCGCCGTGGGGTTTTTGGAGCAGGGCGGCGAGGTCTACCTGGTGCGCAATCTGATGGATTCCGAGTACCAGCCCATCGGCGTGCTGGCTCTGGCACTGAATCTGCCCTACTTTTTTGAGGACTTATCCCTGCTGCCCTGGGCGTCAGCAGTGGCGGTGGAGCTGGGGGAAAATACCCTGCTCACCATGAAGGGGGACGCGCCCCCCTCCCCGGGAAGGGGCGTGCTGGAGTGCACCGTAACCGAGCGGGACTTCACCCTGTGGGGCTGCGCGGCGCTGGACTATGACACGCTGCTGTCCGGTCTGCTGGGCTACCGCTGGCTGCTGCCCGCCATGGGGCTGTCGCTGCTGCTGCTGCTCCTGCTCACCTTTCGGTTTTTCCGCCGCCGGGTGTCCCGGCCCATCGACAAGCTGCTGGAGGGCGCCGCCCGCATTCAGGAGGGAAATCTGGGCTGCCTGGTGGACTGCCAAACGGGCAGCCGGGAATTTCAATACTTAGTGGACTCCTTTAATCAGATGTCCGGCCAGCTCCAGCACCAGTTCGACTGTCTTTACCAGGAGGAGCTGGCCCGAAAGGACGCTCAGATCAAGGCCCTTCAGGCCCATATCAACCCCCACTTTCTCAACAACACTCTGGAGAGCATCAACTGGCAGGCCCGGATGAGCGGAGATGTGAAGGCGTCCAAAATGATCGAGGCCCTCTCCACCGTGCTGGACGCCGCCCTGGACCGCAAGGGCCGGCCAGAAGTGCGCTTGGCGGAGGAGATGACCTACGTCAACGCCTATCTCTATATCGTCCGCCAGCGCTTCGGCAAGCGCCTCACGGTAGACCTCGACCTTCCCGACGAGCTGATGGACTGCATGGTGCCCCGGCTCATCCTTCAGCCGGTCATTGAAAACGCGGTGGAGCACGGCATCGGCCCGGGAGGGCAGGGCCGGGTGGCTCTGCGCGGCCTGCGGCGGGACGGTTTTCTCATCCTGGAAATCGACAACGACGGCGGGCTCTCCCCCCAGGACGAGGCCCACATCGCCCGCCTGCTCTCCCCTGACTACGACATGGCCGGGGAGCCGTCGGGAAATATCGGCATCGCCAACGTGAACCTTCGTCTGCGCATCCTCTATGGCACGGATTGCGGCCTGTCCATCTTCCGGGGGGAGGGCAGCCGGGTCACCGCCCGGCTCACCATTGCCGCGGAGCGATAAGTCCCAAGACGGGAGCGAGGCTTGTCCACCGCTGTCATTTTGCCAACAAGGACGGACAATAAATGGCAATTTGGGTTATTTGTTCTCTTTCCAAAATGGTGTATGATGATATTGCACAAAAGAAACAGGAGAAATCAACCATTAATTAGGGAGGTTACACCATGAAAAAGAACAGACTTCTTGCTATCACACTCAGCGCCGCCCTTCTGCTGGGCCTTCTGGCCGGCTGCGGCAACAAGAACGGCAATGACAAGCCGAGCAATCCAGACAACGGCGGAAACAAGCCCGCCAACAGCTCCGTAGAGCTGAACGTGGTCACGTCCTACGGCGGCGACGACGGCAACCGCAAGAACTACGAGAACGCCGTGAAGTCCTACGAGGAAGCCACCGGCAACAAGGTGCTGGATGCCTCCGCCTCCTCCAACGAGGAATGGAAGGCCAAGGTGCTCACCGATTTTGAAACCGGCACCGAGCCCGACGTGCTATTCTTCTTCACCAGCGCCGACGCCGAGCCCATCATCCAGGGCGGCAAGGTCGTGGACGTGGCCACCATCCGTGCGGAGTATCCCGACTACGGCTCCAATATGCGCGACTCCATGCTGGCCGTGGCCTCTGACGGCAAGAATTACGCCATCCCCTCCTCCGGCTTCTGGGAGAATATGTTCGTCAATACCAAGGTGCTCTCCGACTGCGGCATCTCCGTCCCCGGCCCGGACTACACCTGGGAGCAGTTCCTGAAGGACTGCCAGACCATCAAGGACAAGGGCTACACTCCCATCGCCTGCTCCTTGTTCGAGGTGCCCCACTACTGGTTCGAGTTCTGTGTGATGAACAACGGCACCCTGGCCGGCCAGCTTGACATCCCCGCCTCCGCCGATGACGCCGTCGGCAAAAAGTGGGTCGCCGCCCTGAACGACATGAAGGAACTGTATGAAAAGGGCTTCTTCCCCGCCAACACGCTCACCGCTACCGACGCCGAAACCGTTCAAATCTTTGGCGACGGCGAGGCCGCCTTCCTCATCGACGGCTCCTGGAAGGTCACCCACTTTGTGGATAACTACCCCGAGAACCTGGAGAACTTCGCCATTTCCTACGTCCCCGCCAAGGGCGAGCGCAAGGCCAGCGAGGCCATCGGCGGCATCTCCATGGGCTACTTCATCACCAAAAAGGCATGGGACGACCCCGCCAAGCGGGAAGCGGCCGTGAAGTTTGTGGAGCACATGACCTCTGACGAGGTTCTGTCCACCTTCGTCACCACCGAGGTCACCGCCCTGAAGAACGGCGCCTCCCCCGCCGGCCTGAATCCCCTCCAGCAGGCTGCGGCCAACGCCAACGCAGAGATCACCGGCGTAATCGGCCCCGTGCAGGACGCCGTCTCCCCCGAGTGCAAGGCCGACCTGTTCGCCAACGTGCAGAACGTGGTCACTGGCTCCATGTCCGCCGAGGATGCGGTCAATTCCGCCATTGCCCTCAACTAACCCAATCTGAAAAAGGCCCCGCCCGGTGGGTGGGGCCTTTTCTCAAAACCGCAGAGAGGAGTGAGCGCATCCATGTCGCTGTACCGCAAAAAGGGGCCGCTGATTGTGTTTTTGCTGCCCGCCTTCGTGTTTCTGATCCTATTTTTGTACTATCCCTTCATCCAGAACATTTTGAACAGCTTCTCCGATATCACCGGCCTGGGCGCACCCGCCAAGGGGCTGAACGACCCCTGGTGGACCAACTACGCCACGCTGTTCACCGACCCCAAGCTGCGCACAGCGATGATCAATACGGTGATCCTCACTGTTTGCACAGTGGTCTTCCAGGTTGGCATCGCCCTGGTGCTGGCCCTGCTGGTGGACTCCATCAAGGTGGGCGCGCAGCTGTTCCGCACCTTGTACTTCTTCCCCATCGTCATCTCCGCCACCGCCCTGGGCCTGATGTTCAATCTGATTTTCCTCTATAACGGCGGCATGATCAATCAGCTGCTCCAGGCCATGGGCGTCATTTCAGAAAATATTGACTGGAAGGACGCCGGCCACTTCCGCTTCACCATGCTGGCCCCGGTGATGTGGCAGTACGTGGGCTTCTATTTCGTCATCCTGGTCACCGGGCTGAACAACATCCCCGCCGATCTCTACGAAGCCGCCGCCCTGGACGGCTGCACGGGGCTGAAGCGGGTGCGGTACGTCACCCTGCCCCTGCTGCGCAATGTGCTGTGCACCTGCCTGGTGCTGGCCATCACCGGCGCGCTGAAGGTATTCGACCTGCCCTGGGTGATGTTCGGGGCCGGAATGCCCCAGGATCAGGGCTGGCTCACCGGCACCTATATGTACGATCAGACCTTTAACCGAGGCAATGTGGACTATGGCTCCACCATCGCCATTTTAATTGTGGTGCTGGGCGTGGTGCTGTCCAACGTGGCCAACCGGGTGTTCAAGCCCCGGAACGATCTGTAAGGGGGGAGCGTCATGCGGAAAAAAATAACGCCCGCCAAGGCTTGTACCTATGTGGTGCTCATCTTCTGGGCGCTCACCACCCTGTATCCCTTTGTGTGGGTCATTTTGAACTCCTTCCGGGAGAAGGGTCTGATTCGGAAGGACTCCTTCTCCATCCCCCTGCCGGGCAGCGGCCTGACCATGGACAATTACGCCAAGGCCATGGACCGCTTCGACTTTGCCAACGCCTACCTGAACAGCCTGCTGATCTCCATCGCCGTCACCATTGCGGTGGTCATTATCGCGGGATTGGCGGCCTACGGCCTGGTGCGCTTCAAGTTCAAGCTGCGGGGCGCGTGCTACAGCCTCATCATGGCCGGCATGATGTTCCCCGTATTCTCCACCATCATTCCGGTGTTCCGCATGGAGGCCGCCTGGGGCATTGCCAGCAGCGGCAACCGCTGGCTCTCCCTGCTGGCCGTCATCCTGCCGCAGATTGCGGGCAACCTGTGCTTCGCCATCATCGTGCTCATGGGCTTTATCGAGTCGGTGCCCATCGAGCTGGAGGAGAGCGCCTATGTGGACGGCTGCAACGTATTCCAGGTGTATTTCCATATCATCATCCCCGCGGCCAAATCCTCCTTTGCCACGGTGGCCATCTTCTCCTTCCTGTGGAGCTATAACGACCTGTTCACCCAGAATTTCTTCCTCCGGGTCCCCCGGGAGAAAACCATCACCCTGCTGCTCAACGAAATCAGTTCCCAGGCGGGGGTGGACTACGGCCTGATGGCCTCCTCGGTGGTGCTCATCGTGGTGCCGGTGCTCATCGTCTACGTCCTGCTGCAAAAGCACATCGTGAAGGGGCTCACGGCGGGAGCGGTTAAGGGATGAGAAACGTGTTTCACGTGAAACGGACGTTTCACGTGAAACACGGCCCCGCACCTCTTGCGCAGCTCGGTTGTTCCTGATATGATGGTTCCAGGAGGTGAAGAAGATGTATAAGGTCGTGCTGGTGGATGATGAATCCATCATCACCGAGGGCCTGCGGCGGGTCGTGGACTGGCCGGCCTACAACTGTCAGGTGGTCGCCCTGGCCAGCGACGCCGTCTCCGGCGCCCAGGCCATCCGGCAATACCGCCCCCACATCCTATTCACCGACATTAAAATGCCCGGTGAGGACGGCCTGACCATGCTGGCTGGGCTCAAGGGGGAGTTTCCCCGGATGCAAATCGCCGTGCTCACCGGCTACCGGGATTTTGAGTACGCCCAGCGGGCCATCCGCTTGGGGGTGTCCCGTTTTCTGCTCAAGCCCTCCAAAATGGATGAGCTGGAGGAAGCCGTCGCCCACATGACCCAGACGCTGGACCGCCTGCCCCCTGAACCGGAGGGAGAAGGACTGCCGGAGGAGGAAGACGACCTGCCCGCCAACAGCTTTGTGGCCCGCCAGGCCCAGGGATATATCACAGAGCACTACGCCGACCGCCTCTCCCTTCAGGACGTAGCCGACCACTGCTACGTCAGCCAATGGCACCTGTCCAAGCTGCTCAACCGCCACCTGGGCCAGACCTTTTACGACCTGCTCAACTCCGTGCGGGTGCGTCAGGCCAAGGAACTCATGGAGGACCCGGCCCTGCGCATCAGCGAGGTGGCCGAGCGGGTGGGCTATGCCGATACCGCCCATTTCTCCCGGGTGTTCAAAAAGCTGGAGGGAGTATCCGCCGGAGAGTGGCGCAACCTCCACTGCGGGAAATGAAGACAGCGCCGCGCCCCGTCTCATGTCAGGCGGGGCGCTTTGCCGTCTCACCTATAGTCCGTGATACTTTTGCAAAAAATCGGCGCATTGACAAGGACACGCGGTTGCGGTATGATTTTTTTGTGTAGTTTGCACGTCATTTATTTTGGAAGGGAGTTTTTGCTATGGTTGATCTGCGCGCAAAGCCCTACTGCCTGTCTGATGAGGATATCGCCTGGGTGGAGGCCACCATCGCCGGCATGACCGACGAGGAAAAGGTGGGCCAGCTGTTTTTTGACAACAACGGCGGCGCCACCGACGAGGAGCTGCGGGAGATTGTGGCCAAGTACCATCTGGGCGGCTTCCGCTACAACGGCATCAAATCCGCCCGGGTGCGGGAGGTCATTGAGGTGCTTCAGACCGCCTCCCCCATCCCTCTGTTCATCGCCTGCAACACTGAGAGCGGCGGAAACGGCTCGGGCACCGACGGCACCTACATCGGCACCGGCCTAAAAATTGCCGCCACCGACAAGGTGCAGTACGCCCACGATCTCGGCTTCCTGTCCAATGAGGAGGCCGCCGCCATGGGTAACAACATGGCCTTCGCCCCCGTGTGCGACATCCACTACAACTGGGAGAACACCGAGATCGTCCAGCGCTGCTTCGGCCACGATGTGCAGCGGGTCATCGACATGAGCATAGCCTATATGCAGGGTGTGCACGAGCTGCCCAGCTATGCCAGCGTGGCCAAGCACTTCCCCGGAAACGGCCAGGACTTCCGGGACGCCCACCTGTCCAGCAACGTAAATGAATTCACCCGCGAGGAGTGGATGGCCACCTATGGCAAGGTGTACAAGGCCCTCATCGACGCGGGTCTGGACGGCATAATGGGCGGCCACATCATGCTGCCCAAATATATGCGGGAGGTCAAGCCCGGCATCACCGATGATGAGATGCTCCCCGCCACCCTGTGCCCCGAGATTCTCACCGGCCTCCTCCGGGATGAGCTGGGCTTCAACGGCGTGGTCATCTCCGACGCCACCCATATGGTGGGCATGACCAACCGCATGACCCGCAAGGAAATGGTGTCCGCCTCCATTAACGCCGGCTGCGATATGTTCCTGTTCTATAACGATGCGGACGAGGACATCGGCTGGATGCTGGAGGCCTATCGCAACGGCACCATCAGCGAGGCGCGGATGAACGAAGCCCTCACCCGGATTTTGGGTCTGAAGGCCCACATGGGCCTGAACAAAACGCCCAAGGAGAAGCTCGTTCCCTCCGCCGAGACGCTCCAGTCCGTGCTGGGCGCCCAGAAGTACCAGGACAAGGCGGCGGAAATCGCCAAGGACGCCATCACCCTGGTGAAGTATAAGGACCAAGGGGTGCTCCCCCTCACCCCCACCAAGTATAAACGGATCATGCTGGTGAACATCAAGGGCGCGGACAACGCCATGGCCCAGCTCATGCGCATGGCCTTCGGCGGCGCGGGGGCCAAAACCCCGGCGGAGATTCTGTGCGAAAAGCTGAAGGAAAAGGGCTTTGACGCCTTCGTGTACGAGAGCCCCGCGGACAAAGCCAAGCGGCTGGCCGCCGAGGGCCACGGCGCGGCCTCATTTGGAAACCTGTACAAAGCCGGCAAGGCTGCCATCGCCGATTTCTGCGCCCAGCAGGATCTGGTCATCACCGTATTCAATGTGGACAACGGCCGCCCCTCCTTCGGCTTCAGCAAGGGCGGCGGCGAGATCCCCTGGTATGTCCACGATGTGCCCACCATCGGCGTCAGCGTCAACGCCCCCACGATGCTGGCCGACGTACCCACCCTGCGCACCTATATCAACGCCTATGATTCCCGTCCCTGCACCATGGACGCCTTGCTGGAAAAGCTGCTGGCCGGCCCCGAGGCCTTTACCGGCATTGATCCCATCGACAGCTTCTGCGGTCTGTGGGACACCCGGCTGTAACCCATAACAAAAGCGCCGCCCAACAAGGGCGGCGCTTTTTCCTTGCGTTCAAGCAGCGCTCAGCGCACGCTGCCTGCCATTCCATTTTTCAGCTTGAACTTGCGGGTCTCGTCCTCCAGCACGTGCACCTGATCGAACAGCTCGGAGCTGACAGCGGCGGATTCCTCGCTGCTGGCGGAGTTGGTCTGCACCACCGAGGAAATCTGCCCGATTCCCTCGGACACCTGGGCCAGCGACTCGGCCTCCTGGTGGACGGCCTCAGTGATGGAGGCGATGGCCTTATCCGACTCCACCACCATCTCCTGCGCCCGCTTCAGGGACTCGGACACCTCACTGACGATCTGGCTGCCCCGCTGAGTCACCTGGACGGAGTTCTCAATGAGGCCCTTGGTGGCCTTCGCCGCCTCATCGGACTTGGAGGCCAGATTGCGCACCTCGTCGGCCACTACGGCAAAGCCCTTGCCCGCCGCGCCGGCCCGGGCAGCCTCCACCGCCGCGTTCAGCGCCAGGATATTGGTCTGGAAAGCGATGTTTTCAATGGTAGCGATAATCTTGCCAATCTGCTGGGACGCATCGGCAATATCGTCCATGGCAGACACCATCTGCTCCATCTGATTGCTGCTCAGGGCGACCTGCTCGCTGGTGAGCTGAGCGCTACGCTGGGCATTGGCGGCAGCCTCCACATTGCGGGCCGCGCTCTTGGACAGATCGTCCACCGTAGCGTACAGCTCCTCCACGGCGCTGGCCTGCTCCGTGGCGCCCTGGGCCAGAGCCTGGGCTCCGCTGGACAGCTGCTCGGCATGGCCGGATACCCGCTGCTCCGCCTGAACGATACTGGTCATAGCGTCCGAGATGGAGACGGTAAAGCGGCCCAGCGCCTCCTCAATGGGCTGGAAGTCGCCGATATACCGGGCAGAGGTCGACACGTCAAAATTACCCTGGGCCAGCTCGGCCATCACCCGGTCGATGTCCTCCACGTACTCCTGGATGCGGCCCATGGACTCCTCCAGAGTCTGGACCAGCTGACCCAGTTCGTTCTTGGAATGGTAGTCAAAGCGCAGGGACAGGCGTCCCTCCTGAAGCGGCTGGGCACTGTGCGTAATGCCCACCAGCGGCTTCACCACATACCGCAACACGTACACAACCAGACTGATTAGCGCCACCAGAGCCAATATCAAACAGACAACGGTGGAAATGTGCATGAATGCGATGGTGTTGTTCATCTGGGCGATGTACTCATCGCTCAGCGCCCCGCCCCGCTCCACAACCTTGTCCAGCAGGCCCACCAAATTGGTGAGGTTGACCTGAATCGTCTCCTGATAGTACTGCTGCGCCCGGCTGTGGCTGTTTTCATACATCCCCAGCACCACGTCGGCCGAGGCGTGGAGCTCCTTGTGCAGCGGCTCGATCTGGGTGCGCAGGGCCTCAATCTCACTGTCCGTCAGGCTCATCTCCGAGTAAAGCCACTTACCCAGCACACAGCCCGTATGGTCCTTGCTGCCGGTAAACTCCGTGCCGGAGTACAGCGCGTTGCTCAGGTTGGCCGACCACTTGTAATGGGCCGTCTCCGCCTGCTGAACCTGCTCCAGCATATTGGTAGCCCGGACGCTGTCGTTCTGGGTCCCCTCAATGCGCAAAATATTCATTGTGGTCATTCCGCTGAACAGGAAAATCGCCACAATGGCGCACGCAACGCGGATTCCGACCGATCTTTTGATGCTTTTACCCATGGTGTTGGGCCTCCTTCACTGTTTTCTCAAAAAAGCGTTTCCACAACAAGAGCGGTGCGCCCCGCCCCGTCCGCTCGCCCGGAACCGCCGAAGGCGGAGCCGGATACACTTCACAATGCATTATACAATAGGCGCGGGAAAAATGCAACGCAAATCTCCCGCGCCGGCGGCCTGCTTTCCACAAAAAAAGCGCCCGCCCCAAATTTTGGAACGAGCGCCTTTCTTTGGTTCTGCTCACCCGCACAAATCCACAATGATGTGTGCGAACAGCTTGGCGCTGAGCATCAGATCGCTGATCCGAACCCGTTCATCCGCCCCATGCAGGCGGGTATCAAAGCCGGGCAGGGTGCAGCCAAAGGCCACGCCGCCGGGAATGTCGTGGACATAGGTCCCGCCGCCGGTGGACAGGCACTCTCCCTTCAGCCCCGTGTATTCCTCATACCGCTGGAGCAGGGTCTTGATAAACGGGCTGTCGGCGGGGACGTGGTGGGGCGCGCCCTGACTGGCCTCAAAGGCAAAGCCCCTGGCCTCAAAAGCGGCCCTGGCCACGCCGAGGCAGTTTTCCTCGGTGGCGCACAGGGGCACCCGGCTGTCGAAGAATCCCTTCAGGCCGGTGTCCGTCACTTCCAACAGGGAGAAGGCCACCGTCAGCGGACCGGCCACCGGCTCCTCCTGGGCGATGCCCAGGGCCTTGCCCCGCCAGTCCCCGTGGGGGAGCAGGGCATTCAAATCGCGCAGCGCGTCCGTGCATCCGCCCTCCGCCAAGGGCAGGGCGCACAGCAGGGCCACCAAGCCCGTGACGGCGTTGTTGCCCCCCTCGGGCCAGGCGGCGTGGGAGGCCTCTCCCTTGGCACGAATCACCGTGACGCCATCCTCATGGGCGAACGTAAACTTGACGCCGGTGCGGGCGGTAATGTTCCTGGCGTGGGGCTGTATATCGTGCATGGTCAGCCCCTCCACCCCGGCGGAGGCGTCTCCCGGCAGAATGTTCAGCCGGATTCCGCCGTGGAGCCACTTCACCTTGGGCAGCGCCTCCTGAGCCGCCCAGCTCTTGGTAAAGGCGGGGCGGAAGCCCCCCTTCTCCGTATTGATCACAGGGAAGCCGGAGTCTGGGGAGAAGGTGGCCGGGGCGTAGGGGTGGCGGGCAAAGTACCAGGCAATGTCGCCGGACCCGCTCTCCTCATTGGTCCCCATAATCATCCTGCAATTCTTTTTCAGGGGCACCCCCAGATCCTTCACCGCCTTCATGGCCAGCAGGGAGGCGATCACCGGACCCTTGTCGTCGTCCGTACCCCGGCCGTATAGCAGCCCGTCCACCAGCTTGGGCGCGTAGGGCTTGGTCACTGTCCACCCCTCGCCGGGGGCCACCACGTCCAGATGGCCCAGAATGTGCAGGGCGTCCTCCCCGTCGTTCAAATCGGCGGTGCCCACATAGCCCTCGTGGTTTTGGGCGCTCAGCCCCCACTCTCCGGCGATGGCCAGCGCCTCCTCCAGCGCGGCGGCGGGGCCGGGGCCGAAGGGGGCCCCGGGGGCGGGCTCGCCCTCCACGCTGTCAATGGATACCAGGCGGCTCACCGCCTCCACCAGCAGCGGTTCCTTGTCCGCGAAATAGGCTTCGATCTGTTCTCTTATCATTATGTAACAACTCCTCAGTCATTGGTATATAAAGACAACAGTTTTCCCACAGTATACACCACTCGCCTGTCAATTACAAGGGAAACTGGACGCTTACCCCCCATCCTCCCCCTGGGCCAGCTCGTCCAGGTATTTATACACCGTGTACCGGGACACCCCCAGCCGCCCGGCCACATAGGGCACCGACTTGCGGTACGAAAAAGCGCTGCGCTGGCGCAGCAGGGCAATCATGCGCAGCCGGTCCGCCTTGGTCAATGCGTCCAGCGGCTTGCCCAGGCTGGCCGCGCACCGGTCGAACAGGTCCTCCAGCTGGCGGAAGTCCCCCGGCTGCCACAGCGCGGAGCGCAGGTCGGCCTGAGCGCTCATCAGGTCCACCAAAATCCGGTTGGCGAACACCAGGGAGGTGTAGTCAAAGTTGATGCCCAGGGCCAGGTTGTAGTCCTCCCCGATCAAATGGAAGGTGGAGGACTTGGTCTGCCGGCCATCGGGGGTGACGGCGGCTAAATTCACCTGGTCGGTGGTGGCGGCCTGCTCGTCCAGCTCCAGACCGATGCCCATGATGTCCATGGTGGAGCCCACCTCTCGGCCGGACACATGGCCGTTGTAAATGGACAAAATAGGGTGGTTTGGCACGCCCATGTCGTGCACCAGCGTCTCGCAGGAGGAGCCGAACATCTCAGCAATCCCTCTGGCGGCCCGATCCAAAAACTCAAATGCCTCGTCCCGTGTCATGGGCGGCGCCCCCCTTCTCCGGCGTTGTCAAAGCCCGCAAAATCCCAGGCAACACCATTGTACCCGGCTTCCGGGCAAAAGGCAAGAAAAATTACCCGGCCGTTTCTGCGGTTTATTCACAATTTCCTCTTTTTTCTTCCCGGCGCTTATGATATACTGGTTCGACACGACTGTAGATTGCGTTTTAACATAAAAACGATTCGTAAGAGAAAGGACACAACGTTATGGGTCTGTTTTCTAAAGTATTCGGCACCCGCTCCCAGCGGGAGGTCAAGGCGCTCAACGCCACGGTGGACAAAATCGAGGCGCTGGAGGAGGAATACCGCGCCCTCAGCGACCACGACCTGCGGGCCAAAACCGATGAGTTCAAGTCCCGCCTGGCCGACGGCGAGACGCTGGACGATATTCTCCCAGAGGCCTTCGCCACCTGCCGCGAGGCGGCGGACCGGGTGCTGGGAATGCGCCCCTATCGGGTTCAGCTCATCGGCGGCATCATCCTCCATCAGGGCCGCATCGCCGAGATGAAGACGGGCGAAGGCAAAACCCTGGTGGCCACCCTGCCCGCCTACCTCAACGGCCTGTCGGGCCGGGGGGTGCACATCATCACCGTCAACGACTATCTGGCCAAGCGCGACTCGGAGTGGATGGGCAAGGTCTACCGCTACCTGGGCCTCACCGTAGGCCTGGTCATCCACGGAGTGGACAAGGCGGACAAAAAGCGGGCTTATGACGCCGATATCACCTACGGCACCAACAACGAGTTCGGCTTCGACTACCTGCGGGACAACATGGCCATCTACTCCAGCGAGCTGGTCCAGCGCGGCCATGCCTTCGCCGTGGTGGACGAGGTGGACTCCATCCTCATCGACGAGGCCCGCACCCCCCTCATCATCTCCGGCCAGGGGGAGCAGTCCACCCAGCTCTACCAGCTGGCGGACAGCTTCGTGGCCCGCCTCAAGTGCAAGCGCGTGGCCTCGGTAGACACCAAGGAGGAGGAGGACGCCACCGCCGACGTGGACTACGTGGTGGACGAAAAGGCCCGCACCGCCACCCTCACCGCCCAGGGCGTGGCCAAGGCGGAGCAAGCCTTCAACGTGGAAAACCTGTCCGACCCGGAGAACACCACCCTGTCCCACCACATCAACCAGGCCATCAAGGCCCGGGGCGTGATGAAGCGGGACATCGACTACGTGGTGAAGGACGGCGAGGTCATCATCGTGGACGAGTTCACCGGCCGCCTGATGTACGGCAGAAGGTACAACGAGGGCCTCCACCAGGCCATCGAGGCTAAGGAACACGTCACCGTGGCCCGGGAATCCAAAACCCTTGCCACCATCACCTTCCAAAACTACTTCCGCCTCTACGACAAGCTGTCCGGCATGACGGGCACCGCCATGACCGAGGAGGAGGAATTCGGCACCATCTACAACCTGGACATTGTGGAGATTCCCACCAACCGTCCCTTGGCCCGTGTGGACCAGCCCGACGTGGTGTACAAGACCAAGGAGGGCAAGTATAAAGCGGTGGTGGAGCAGATCAAAGCCTGCCACGACAAAGGCCAGCCGGTGCTGGTGGGCACGGTGTCCATCGAGATCTCCGAGCTGGTGAGCAAAATGCTCACCAGGGCGGGCGTCAAGCACAATGTCCTCAACGCCAAGCACCACGAAAAGGAAGCGGAGATTGTGGCCCAGGCGGGCAAGTTCGGGGCGGTCACCGTGGCCACCAACATGGCCGGACGCGGCACCGACATCATGCTGGGCGGCAACGCCGAATTTATGGCCAAGGCCCAGCTGCGCAAAGCGGGGATGAGCGACGAGCTCTTGGCGGAGGCCACCGGCCACGCCGAGACGGACAACCAGGAGATTCTGGACGCAAGAAAAGCCTTTGCCGAGGCGGAGGCCAAGTATAAAGAGGAGATTCAGGAGGAGGCCCAGCGGGTCCGAGAGGCGGGCGGCCTCTACATCCTGGGCACCGAGCGCCACGAGTCCCGGCGCATCGACAACCAGCTGCGGGGCCGGGCGGGCCGTCAGGGCGACCCCGGCGAGAGCCGGTTCTTCCTGTCCCTGGAGGACGACATCCTCCGGCTGTTCGGCTCCGAGCGCATCCAGAACATGATGGAGCGGCTTGGGGTGGACGACGACACCCCCCTGGACCAGAAGATGCTGTCTGGGGCCATTGAGAACGCCCAGAAGCAGGTGGAGTCCCGGAACTTCCAGACCCGTAAAAACGTGCTGGAGTACGACGACGTGATGAACACCCAGCGGGAGGTCATCTACAAGCAGCGCCGCCAGGTGCTGGACGGCGAGGACATCCACGCCGCCATTGAGAACATGCTGTCCTCCACGGTGGTGGGGCTGGTGGCGGGCCACGCCGGGGAGCAGTCCAACATCAGCAGCGAGGACTTCAAAGCCGCCACCGCCCACCTGGCCGGGTCGGTGTTCGCCCCCCGCCAGCTGGAGCAATTCGGCCGGGAGGCGGCCAACACCACCCCCGACAAGCTGTCCGACGAGATGCTGGAGACGGCCCGGAGCAACTACGCCCAGCGGGAGCAGATGATCGACCAAGCTATGGCGGGCCGGATGGAGCCGGACAAGTCCGCCATGCGGGAGCTGGAGCGGGTCATTCTCCTCCGGGTGGTGGACGAGTACTGGATGGAACACATCGACGCCATGACCGAACTGCGCCAGGGCATCGGCCTGCGGGCCTACGGCCAGTCTGACCCGGTGGTGGAGTACAAGCGGGAAGGCTTCGACATGTTTGAGCAGATGATCACCGCCATTCAGGAGGAGACCATCCGCCGCCTGTTTACCGTCCGGGTCAAGACCAACGAGGAGATCAAGCGGGAGCGGGTGGCCAAGATCACCGGCCAGTCCGCCGGCAGCGACGGCACGGTGAAAAAGCAGCCGGTGAAGAAGGCCGTCAAAATCGGCCGCAACGACCCCTGTCCCTGCGGCAGCGGGTTGAAGTGGAAGAAGTGCACCTGTCCCGAATACCATAAGGACGTTTAACCCCCGTCCACCCCGTAGGGCGGAGGGGGCATCCGGGGGAACTGGTTCCCCCGGAAGAGCCGGCTGGGCGCAAAGCGCCGCATTTTCCGCAGAAAATGCCCGGCTCTTGACCCCTGTCCCTGCGGCAGTGGCCTGAAATGGAAAAAATGTACCTGCCTCGAATACCATAAGGACCTGTGATTAGAACCAACTCCCGTAGGAGGGCTTGCCCCGCCCGTGGGACATCTGCCGCATCTGACGGGAGGAGAGGCAATTTTCTCCTCCACAATCGTGATTTGAAAAGGATTTGCCTATGAATATCATCGAGCAGACCAGAAACGGCGTTACCTTTTTTTCCTCCGACGGAATCGACGCCGCCGGAGGCGTGGTCCACGGCTTCTCCACCCGCCTGGGCGGCGTGTCGGAGGGGATGTGGGAGTCCTTGAACCTGGGCCCCAGCCGGGGGGACGACCCCGACCACGTCCGGGAGAATTACCGCCGCTTTTTCACCGCCATCGGGGCGGACGGCGGAAAAATCGCCATGACCAATCAGGTCCATGGCGGGGTGGTGCGGTGCGTCACCACCGCCGACCTCCACGCCGACCCTTACGACAAGGTAAGCTATGAGGCGGACGGCCTCATGACCGACCTGCCCGGCGTGGCCCTGGTGATCTATTCCGCCGACTGCATTCCCATCCTGTTCTACGACCCGGCGCGCCGGGTCATCGCCGCCGTCCACGCGGGCTGGCGGGGCACCGCCGCAGGTATCGCCACCACCGTCGTGGAGCGTATGGGGGACGTATACGGCTGCAATCCGGCGGACATCCTGGCCGCCGTGGGTCCGGGCATCGGCCCCGACTGTTTCGAGACCCACGAGGACGTGCCAAACGCCATGACCTCCGCCCTGTCTACCTGCGTGCTGAAACACATCAAGATCAAGGAAAACGGCAAATTTTCCGTGGACTTGAAGGCCATCAACGCCATGCGGCTGGGGCAGGCCGGACTGGACGCGGACCACATCGCCGTCAGCGATATCTGCACCGCCTGCCGCCCCGACCTGTTCTGGAGCCACCGGAAGCTGGGCACCAACCGGGGGTCCATGGCCGCCGCCATTCGGCTGGTATGAGACGGTTCCTCTCCCTTCTGCTGGCCTGCCTGGCGCTGACCCTGCCTGGGTGCGGACCGGAGGAACTCCCCGATCCCTCCCCGTCCGCCGCGCCCTCCGCCGCCCCCACCCAGGCTCCGGAGCGGACGCAGTTCAGCCTGGCCTACGACCCCGGCGCCTCCCTCCACCCCCTCACCGGAGAGAGCCAGGTAAACCAGGACCTGACGTGGCTTGTATACCAGGGGCTGTACGAACTGGACAATGAATTTGTCCCCCAGCCGGTGCTGGCCGCTTCCGGCGCCCCCGGCGCGGACGGATACAGCTGGACCTTTGCCATCAAGCAGGGGGTGGTGTTCTCCGACGGCACCCCCCTCACCGCCCAGCACGCCGCCGCCTCGCTGAATACAGCCCGGGCGGGAGGTCCCTACGCCGCCCGGCTGGCCGGAATCACCGGCGTGACGGCGGCGGACGAAGCCACGCTGACGGTCTACCTGTCCGCCCCCAACGGGAACCTGCCCGCCCTGCTGGATGTGCCTGTGGTGCTGGAAGGGGAGGCCGGGTCCCTTCCCTTGGGCACGGGCTGGTTTCAATATGAACCGTTGGGAGAGCGCTTGTTTCTCCAGACCAACCCCCATCACACCGGGGGGGCCGCGCTGCCCTATTCCACCATCCCCTTGACCGCCATTACCACCGCCGGAGAACGCATCGCCGCCTTTGACAGCGGCGCGGTCACCGCCGTCACCACCGAGTTCTCCTCCCCCTACGCCCTGGGGTACGCCGGGAGCTACGAAACCTGCGACTACCCCACCACCAGCCTGCTGTACATGGGCTTTAGGGCCACCGGGGGGCCCTGCCAGTCCGCCCTGGTCCGTCAGGCCTTCTCCCGGGCCTTCGACCGGGAGTCCCTGGTGCAGGTGGAGCTGTCCGGCCACGGGGACGCCGCCTGCCTGCCCATATCCCCTGTTCATACGGAATACGACCAGGCGTCCGCCGGCCTGCTGGGGTACGACATGGAACAGGCAGACGCCCTGCTGGCCCAGGCCGGGTACCAGCGCGGCGAGGAGGACAATCTGCTCTACCACCGCCGGACGCCCCTGTCCGTCACCGTGCTGGTGAACAGCGACAACGAGAGCCGTCAGGCGGCGGCGGACGCCCTGGCCGCCTCCCTCACCCAACTGGGCGTGACCGTCACGGTGGACACCCTGCCCTGGGACAACTATATCCAGGCCCTGACCGGGGGACGGTTCGACATATACATCGGCGAGGTGCGCCTCACCGGGGACTTTGACCCCTCCTCCCTGCTCACCGGGGCGCTGAACTACGGCGGGTACAGCGATTGGGAGCTGACCCAGGCCCTGGGCGCGTGGAAAAGCGCCCAGGGGGAGGCCCGGACCCAGGCGGCAAAAGCGCTGTGGGCCCAATTTGCCCAGGACGCACCCATCGCCCCCCTGTGCTTCAAGCGGGGGTCCCTGCTGGTGCGGTGGGGGATGGCCTCCAACCTTCAGCCCACCCGGGCCAACCCCTTCTACCGGATGGAGGAGTGGTCCACCACCTCCTATTCATGATTTTTCCGGCGGAGACCGCCGGACGAAGGAGAAATAGACCATGAAAAGCCAAGTATTTCGCTGCTTTGTCCGCAAGCGCCCCGGCTTCGACGTGGAGGCCCAGGGCCTGTGCCGGGACCTGCGGGAGCAGCTTGGGATTCAGGGCCTGGACGCCCTGACCATCTTCCACCGCTACGATGTGGAAGGGGTGGACGCCGGGGTCTACGGACAGGCCAAGGGGACGGTGTTCTCCGAGCCCCAGGTGGACGCGGCGTACGACGAGGACTTCCCCCGCCCCGCCGGGACCCACAGCCTGCTGGCGGTAGAGGCCCTGCCGGGCCAGTTCGACCAGCGGGCGGACTCCGCCGGACAGTGCATCCAGCTGATGACCGGGGGGGAGCGCCCTCTGGTGGCCTACGCCAAGGTGTACTTGCTGGAGGGAGTGCTGTCCGTCCCCGAGCTGGAGAAAATCTCGGGCTACCTCATCAACCCGGTGGAGTGCCGGGAGGCCTCCATGGACAAGCCGGACACCCTGGCCCGGACCTACGGCGCCCCGGACCGGGTGGCGGTACTGGACGGCTTCACCGACCTGGACGAGGCGGGCTTACAGGCGGAGCTGGACCGGCTGGGGCTGGCCATGGACCTGGATGATTTGAAGTTCCTGCAAAACTACTTCCGGGACTGGGAGCGCCGTGACCCCACCATCACCGAGGTGCGGGTGGTGGACACCTACTGGTCCGATCACTGCCGCCACACCACCTTTTCCACCCATCTGAAGGGGATTCAGATCGACGACCCCCAGGTGCGGGGGGCCTATGAGCGCTACTTGGCCGCCCGTGTGGAGGTGTATGGGGAGGAGAAGGCCAAAAAGCGCCCCCAGACCCTGATGGACATCGCCACCATGGGTACAAAGGTGCTGAAAAAGCGGGGAGAGCTGCCCGAGCTGGACGAGAGCGAGGAGATCAACGCCTGTTCCATCCACGTCACCGCCGACGTGGACGGGGAGGAGCAGGACTGGCTGCTCATGTTCAAGAACGAGACCCACAACCACCCCACCGAGATCGAGCCCTTCGGCGGCGCG
>ERZ808028.405-NODE-405-length-38175-cov-4.564072_pt1 | contig 38175 bp, 39 predicted proteins | sample MGYA00380184_ERZ808028 | MGnify/ENA primary metagenome ERZ808028 (study PRJEB31490, sample SAMN06133397) | mouse gut metagenome | isolation source: J8_1 | host: mice | place: China: Chengdu | collected 2015-05 ...
ATTTTTTTTTTTTTTTTTTAAAACGTTACAAATTACAATTTTAACATATCTTTGTTATGCGCCTAAAGTGATTTTCCTTCATCAAAATGGGTAGACTTTATATATAGGTCATATATACCGAAGCCAGATAAAATCAAATTAACCCATAAATCAGCGCAAAGCATTAAGGCTTTCGGAAAATTTCCTAGCCATTTGTAATCTATATAATTTAAAACGATAAATATTGTCCATATCAATAAATAACCGATTTTCTTTTTTTTGTATATCAATGAATATGCCAATAAATAAAATGCCGATAATATATAAGCATTTGCGAATAATGTTGTTTCTGCTTCAAGTTTTAACCATTCTAGCTTAAAATACCATTGACAAATAATAAGTGGTAATGCTATTATAACAGCCCAGTGGTATTTTATGGTATATTTTTTCATAAATAATCCCTCTTATTCCATAAAAATATTAAAAGAAGTAAATTATTTTATCATCACTATATGGAACGAGATATTTATAATCACTTTCTCTTCTTGATTTTATTATATGATGATATTCAAATGAAGTCAGGCAAGACGATGGATTTATGGTAAGGGTTAGATTCCTATTTGAGCTTTCAAATGCTATCATTGCAAGTAAGAAAATGCAGTTTGTATGGCTTGACAATTTCTTTTAGTTTTGTTTATAATATAACCGTACCCCATAGGGTAGGGGGTGGAGGTTGAATCTATGAAAGAAAAAATGAATGTTGGTGGAATGACTTGCAGTGCTTGTCAGGCCCATGTAGAAAAAAGTGTATGTAGCCTTGAAGGCGTTAAGAAAGTTGAAGTTAATCTACTTTTAAACAATATGACTGTTGAGTACGACGAGAACAGCGTATCACAAAATGATATTATTAAAGCCGTGGAGAGCGGGGGTTATACAGCTAGTCCATTGAATGAAGATAAAGTCAAGACATCTTCTGTTGCGGAAGTTCCAGATGAGAGTTTAGATTTGAAAAAGAAACTTCAATGGAGTGTTGTTCTACTAATGATATTGATGTATGTCACAATGGGACATATGGTCGGTTTAGCTTTACCGTCTTTTCTTGATGGTGTTAAAAATGCAATTCCGTTTGCGATGACTCAACTCATCTTAACAAGTATCATCATGCTTTTACAGAAGCATTATTATATCAATGGTTGGAAAGCTTTAAAACATAAAGCTGCAAACATGGATACTTTAATTATGTTAGGTAGTGGGGCTGCTTATATTTATGGTCTATTTGCGATTTATGTCATGGGTTATGGTTTAGGACATGGGAATTTGGAAATGGTGATGCATTATAGACATCAGTTATATTTTGAATCAGCAGCCATGATTGTTACCTTGATTTCGGTCGGTAAATATTTAGAGTCTAATTCCAAAAAGAAAACATCAGATGCTATTTCAAAGTTAATGCAATTAGCACCTGATACAGTGATTGTGCTAAGAGATAGTACTGAAATAGAAATTCCTGTTGAAGAAGTTGTTGTCGGAGATTTGATTGTTGTGCGCAGTGGCGGGCGAATTGGCGTTGATGGTCGCATTGTTAAAGGGCAAGGCGCATTAGATACCTCTGCTTTGACCGGTGAAAGTCTTCCGGTTGATAAAGGTGTAGGTGATGAAGTCATGAGTGCGACAATGCTTTTAAATGGACATATTATTTATGAAGCAACGCATATCGGTTCTGATACAACCTTATCTAAAATTATTGATTTAGTATCTGAGGCAAGTGCTTCTAAAGCCCCAATTTCACGTTTAGCCGATAAAGTAAGTGCTATCTTTGTGCCGACAGTAATTGTAATTGCTTGTATAACTTTGGTGGTTTGGCTATTACTAGGCTATGATTTCAATTTTGCTTTATCTATGGCTATTTCTGTTTTAGTTATTTCTTGTCCGTGCGCTTTAGGGTTAGCGACACCGACAGCCATCATGGTAGGTACCGGTAAAGGTGCTGAAAATGGTATTTTAATTAAATCAGCCGAGAGCTTAGAAATTGCTCATGAAGTTGATATAGTCGTGTTAGATAAAACAGGAACAATTACTTATGGTAAACCTAGTGTTGTTGCCATTGAAACCATTTTAGATGAAAACCAGTTATTAAGTTATGTTGCCAGTTTGGAAAGTATTTCAGATCACCCTTTAGCTCAAGCTATTATAGAAAGAGCCAATGGTTTACCTAAATATGAGGTGTCAGAGGCTAGTAATATTATCGGTAAAGGCTTGATAGGTGTGGTTGATGGACATCGCTTAGGGATTGGTAATATTGCTTTAGCTCAAGAATTTATGGAGGATATTGACCAAGTTAAAGAAAATTTGGAAGTATTCGCAAATGAGGGAATGACACCGTTGGTTGTCTGTATGGATAAGCAATGGGTAGGCATGATTGGTATTGCCGACAAAATTAAACCTAATAGTGCTAAAGCAGTAGCTAAGCTGCAAGAGATGGGGATTCATGTCAAGATGTTGACTGGTGATCACCCAACAACAGCTAAGGCTTTAGCTAAGAAATTAAATTTAGATGATGTCGTAGCGGAAGTTTTACCCGCAGATAAAGAGCGAATAGTAAGAGAGTTAGTTGCTTCTAATCATTGTGTAATGATGGTCGGGGACGGCATCAATGATGCGCCGGCTTTAATGAGTGCAAGCGTAGGTGTAGCCATTGGTGCAGGTAGTGATATTGCCTTAGATTCTGCGGATATCGTTTTAATGCGAGATGATTTAATAGATGTTGTCGGAGCGATAGAATTAAGTCGTCATGTGATTAAAAACATTAAAGAAAATTTATTTTGGGCCTTCTTCTATAACATCATCGGTATCCCTTTAGCAGCCGGTGTATTTTATCCAATTAACGGTTGGGCTCTAAGTCCGATGTTTGGCGCTGCTGCGATGAGTTTGTCGTCAGTTTGTGTAGTAAGTAACGCTTTAAGGTTGCGTTTCTTTAAGCCAAGCCTTAAAATAGAAGTGAAGGAAGATGCAGAAGTAAAAAAAGAAATGATGAAGGAGGAAAAAGAAATGAAACAAGTGCTAAACATTGAAGGGATGATGTGCCAGATGTGTGTTAAACATGTCACAAAGGCATTAACTGATTTAGAAGGTGTCAAGGCGTGTGAGGTTAATTTAGAAGCCAATCAGGCTACTGTAACAGTTGAACAACCTATTTCAAAGGAGATTTACCAAGAGGCGATTACGAAAGCCGGTTATGAATTGAAAGGGATTGTTTAGTCATGGTTGCCGCAAATCAAAAAGAACTTAATCGTCTATTAAAAACGGCACGAGGGCAAATTGACGGTATCTTGAAAATGATTGAAGAAGACCGCTATTGTATTGATGTAGCCAATCAATTATTAAGTGTGGAAGGATTGATTAAAAAGAGTCGTCGTAAGATTTTGCATAGCCATTTAGAACATTGTGTTAAAAATGCTCAAGATGAAAAAGAATTAGAAGTTAAAATTTTAGAATTAGAAAAACTTCTTGAGAGAATGGAGTAGAATATAAAAGCCAAGTAAGGTTACTTTCTTACTTGGCTGATTTTTTTATCGATCCAAACAAGCCACTTCTCCATGTGGCCGGTTAATAAGCTACAAAGTGTATATGCTAAAAAGCTTAATATGACAAAGACAATTAAACAATGGAAGTTTAAGATAATCATTTCAAATACTTCATGTAGGAAGACTAAACAAATAATCGCCACAATGCTCATTGCGGTAAAAATTAAACGACGATAGAACGAATTAAGTGGATAAACATTTTTTAAAACCATCATGGTACATAAAGTTGTCATCATCACACACATTGTCGAACGTACATCATGTCCGTATCCCGAAATGGCACAGAAGATTGAAATAAGAATAATCTCAAGAAAGACAGTCAGTGATCCGGGTAAAGATTTAGAAAGAACATTGATTAAAAATTTGCCTGAAACAAGTGTATAGTCTTTTTCTAAGGTTAAAAATAAGGAAGGTAGACCAATTGCAATCGTACCTATAAAGGTTAATTGGATAGGTTCAAATGGGTATTGACTGACTGTAAACATAGTCATTAAAGTAATTAAGACAGAAAACACTGTTTTGACTAAAAACAAAGAAGCTGCATTTTGAATATGGTGAATGACTTTGCGTCCTTCAGAAAGAACGCTTGGCATATGTGAAAAGTCAGAATCAAGTAGAACGATATTGCTGACTTGCTTAGCCGCTTCACTGCCTTCTGCCATGGCAATCGAACAATCAGCTTGTTTTAAAGCCATGACATCATTGACACCATCGCCGGTCATGCCGACGGTATGACCTAGGTTTTGTAAAGCCATGATCAATTCTTTTTTCTGAGTAGGTTTGACACGACCGAAAATTTTATATTTTTGAACTGCTTCCTGAATATCCGCAAAGGAAGAAAAAGTGGAGGCATCAACATAATTGTCTGTATCTTCTAAGCCGACACGCCTTGCGATTAGGCTCACGGTTTCAGGGGCATCGCCGGAAATAATGCGAATATCGACGCCTTGTTGTTTAAAGTAATCTAATGTTTCACCGGCATTTGAGCGAATACAGTCGCTAATAGCGATTAAAGCAATCGGCTTTAAATCCGATGGCATTTGATAGCCTTCCATTTGTTGTAAACTTCTGGCAAGCGTAATGACACGCATACCATTGGTTGTATAAGTTGAGATGATTTGTTTTATTTTCTCTTCACTATCCGGAAATAAAAATTCAATAGCTCCCATCAGTAGTGTTTCTTTTTTATAAACTGCCCCACTGAATTTTCTTTCCGAAGAGAAAGGAATAGGTCTGACTAAATCAGTGATGTTTTCGGCTTTACCGAAATAATCACGCAAAGCCTGACTAGTCGCATTTTCATCATTAAGACAAGCTAATATTTTTCTTACCATGCCGTCAATATCGGCATAATCGTCAATGCGATAAGTTTTTTCGACACGCATACGCCCTTCGGTTAAAGTACCTGTTTTATCTAGGCATAAGACATCGACATGAGCCAATGTTTCAATGCAGTAAATATTATGAACTAAGGTTTTTTCCTTTGATAAAGCGACAACGCCTAAGGCTAAAGAAACACTTGTCAATAGGACTAGTCCCTCCGGTATCATGCCGGATACACCGGCAACTGTACCGATAATACTATCGCTATAAGAATTCTGATTGGCGAAAAACTGTGTCGCAAATAGAAGTAGACCTAGCGGTAAAATAATACTGCTGACAATTTTTAAAATGAGGTCAATATTTTCTTGAAGAAGTGATTTTGGTTTCGTGCTTGTCTTAGCTTTTAACATGATTTTGCTAGAGAGATTATCCTTACCGACATGAATGACTTGGGCATAGGCATCTCCTGCAACAATAAAACTGCCGGAATAGAGCTTATCGCCCATTTTCTTTTCAATAACATCGGGTTCACCTGTCAGCAAGGATTCATTCACTTCGATAGCACCTTCTAAAATAATGCTGTCGCAGACAATCTGATTACCGCTTTTGATATGTAAGATATCATCTAGGACAATCTCACTAACCGGAATGCTTATTTCTTGACTATTACGAATGACAACCATTTTAGCCTCGGCAATGATATTCAATTTATTTAATGTCAGCATAGCACGCACTTCCTGAACAATCCCAATGAGCATATTGCAGAACGCAACGCCGACAAACATCAGATTTTTATAAGCGCCCGAGCTGACGACTAGAAGCGCTAAGATAAAGATAATGAGATTAAAAAAAGTACATATATTATTTTTAAGAATTTTCTTAAGTGTTAAATCATCGGGGTTTTCAAAAACATTGATTTGCCCTTTCTCGATTCTTTCATTGACATCTCTTTCATTCAAGCCCTTGTATTCCATAGCAACACCCCTTATCCTCTCTTATTTTACAAGAAAAAAGATGATGTGTAAATGGACTTAAGAAAAACATCAGGATTTACTTCTTTAAAATTGCGACTTTTGATTGTTTTTATATATGATTTGTCATAAAATAGAAGTAAGAGTGTTTGTACTAATTGAAACGAATGTCTGACAGTTGAAAAAGGGAGGATTTTAAATGAACGATAAAATTAAAGGAGGCATCTACGGACTTTTAATAGGAGATGCTTTAGGTGTACCATACGAATTTAGAACAGCAGACTATTTAGCTAATCTGCATTCTATTGATATGATACCACCGCAAAATCACCAGAGAACCTATAAGAAAGCTAAAGTCGGTACATGGTCAGATGAAGGTGCTATGATGTTGTGTATGATGAACACCATCAATGATTGTCATAGCTTCAAACCTGATTTCTATTTACGCCAATTAGTTGCATATAAAACTCAAGGGTTATATGCTATCAATCATGAACCGTTTGGTTATTCTCGCCATTTTGAAACTGTGATTAAAAATTTTCAAGATGGTGCAAGAATTTTCCATTTAGATGATAAAATGACAAGTCGTGATGCAGACTCTTTAACAAGAATGTTGCCACTTGCTATTTTTGATGCTAAAAATGATGGTGCAAGCACCATTAAATTAGCACACACACAAGCTTTGTTAACGCATAGTAATCCAATCAATGGAATTTGTGCGGCAATTTATGGACAATGGGTGAAAAATCTAGTCAATGGTGTTTCCAATCCGTTTGTAAGAGCGGTAAATATGTTATTGGAATTGTATAACGAAGACTGTCGTGCTTTAGTTGTGAAAGAAATCTTAAGAAAAAAAGGTTCTATCTCCCAAAATGATGTGGTGGAATGCTTAATGAATACATACGAAATTGTTTCTCATGCGCATTCTTATCATGAAGCGGTTATCGAAGCAGTTAAACGAGGCAATCAAACCTCTAGTTTAGCAAGTGCAGTTGGCAGTATTGCCGGTTTAATGTACGGATATCAGGAGATTCCGGGCAAATGGATTGCACTTTTACGTGGACAAGAAACAGTTGAAAATCTATTGAAACGTTTTGAAGCAGAAATAGGGGCATAGTTATGGCAAAATACATATTGGCAATTGATCAGGGAACAACGAGTACAAGAGCTATCTTATTCAATCATGATGGTAGAATTGTTCATCAAACCCAAAGGGAATTTAAACAGTATTTCCCTCATTCAGGTTGGGTCGAACACGATGCTTTAGAAATATGGAATACGGTATTGGAAGTTGCGGCTGCCATGTTTATTGAAACAGATGCCGTGCCTGAAGATATCGCATCAATCGGAATTACTAATCAAAGAGAAACCACGGTTGTTTGGGATAAGAGAACCGGACTCCCGGTTTATCATGCGATTGTTTGGCAATCTCGCCAATCTCAAGCAATTTGTGAAGATTTAATCGCACAAGGTTATGAACAGTTTATCTATGAGAAAACCGGTTTAATTATCAATCCGTATTTTTCCGCAAGCAAAATTGCTTGGATTTTAAAACATACCGATGTTGAAGTTGAGCATTTAGCTTTTGGGACCATTGATACATGGTTAGTTTGGAAGCTGACAAGAGGCAAGGTCCATGTGACTGATTATTCTAACGCTTCAAGAACCTTGTTATACAATATTCATTCTTTAAAGTGGGATAAAGAGTTATTAGATTTATTTAATATTCCTTCAAGTATTTTACCTGAGGTTAAGCCTTCAAGCCATATTTATGGTTATACCGATGAAAAGGCACTTTCAGGTGTTCATTTCCGTTGTCCGATTGCCGGTATTGCAGGTGATCAGCAGGCTTCTTTATTTGGTGAAACTTGTTTTGCCAAAGGGGATATAAAAAATACTTATGGCACAGGTTGTTTTGTTTTAATGAATACCGGAGAGAAAGCCATTACTTCACAAAATGGCTTGTTGACAACAATTGCTTGGGGCTTAGATGACAAGATTGAGTATGCCTTAGAGGGTTCGGTCTTTGTGGCGGGTTCAAGCATTCAATGGCTAAGAGATGGTTTACAGTTTTTTAAAAATGCTTCTGAAAGTGAAGCTTTAGCAACTTCTGTAACCGATAGTGGTGGCGTTGTTGTTGTGCCGGCTTTTACCGGCTTAGGAACACCTTATTGGGATAATGATGCAAGAGGGACGATGTTTGGTTTATCTAGGGGAACGACCAAAGCCCATATAACAAGGGCGACATTAGAGTCGATTGCATTTTCAAGTTTAGACGTGATTGAAGTGATGAAAAAAGAAGCCCACTTAGAAATACCGACACTTTTTGTAGATGGTGGAGCGACAGCTAATCATTTCTTGATGCAGTTTCAAGCTGATATTGCCAATTGTACAATTAAGATTCCTCAAGTCAAGGAAACGACAGCTCTAGGAGCAGCTTATTTAGCCGGTTTGGCTGTCGGTTTTTGGGAAAATCAGGCTGAGATTAAAAAACTTCATCAAGTTGCCGAAGTATTTGAGGCTAATATGGAAGATGAAGAACGCACAAGCCGTTATGAGCGTTGGAAAAAGGCAGTTTTAGCTACAATGATGTTTAAATAGGTGAGTAGAAATACTCATCTTTTTATTGCGAAAATAGTTAGTGTATGCTAACATATAGAAGAAAACAAGAAGAGGGGGAGTGACGATGACATTAGCAACGTTAGAAATCGGACAAATGGCCAGAATTGTCAAAGTAGGTGGCGAAGGGGCCTTGCGTCGTCGTTTATTAGATATGGGGTTAACGCCAAATACAAAAGTCATGGTACGTAAGATTGCACCTATGAAAGATCCAATTGAAATCTTCGTGCGCGATTATGAGTTGACTTTGAGAAAAGAAGATGCCTCACAAATTGAAGTCGAGGTGATTGACGCATGATTTTAGCACTTATCGGTAATCCCAACAGCGGAAAAACAACCTTATTTAATCAGTTAACCGGAAGTAATCAGCACGTCGGTAATTTTCCAGGTGTAACAGTGGACAAGAAAAGTGGGACAATTAGAGATCATGATGATATCGAGGTTGTCGATTTACCGGGCATTTATTCAATGTCACCCTATTCTAATGAGGAAATTGTTACCCGAGATTTTTTAATTAAAGAAAAGCCGCAAGCTATTATAAATATTTTAGATGCGACTAATATTGAAAGAAATCTGTATTTGTCATTACAGTTAATGGAATTAAATATTCCAATGGTTATTGCCATGAATATGATGGACGAGATGCGCAATAACGGAGGAACTATTCGCATTCGTCAAATCAGAGAAGAATTGGGTGTGCCTATCGTTCCGATTAGTGCCTCACGAAATGAGGGGATTAGCGAACTGATTGATACAGTTATAGATGTTGCCATGAAAGGAACGAAACCATTAAGAATGGATCTTTGCAGTGGGGCTGTTCATCGTGCCATTCATTCTATCAGTCACCAAATCGAAGACCACGCTTTGCGTTTAGGCATACCCCCACGTTTTGCCGCCACTAAAATGGTGGAGGGCGATGAGCTGATGGTTAAAATGTTGCAGCTTTCAAGTAATGAGCTAGATTTAATTGAACACCTCATTTACGAAATGGAAACAGAAATGCAAATAGACCGCTATGTCGCTTTGGCTGATATGCGTTATCAATTTATTGAATCAGTCGTGAAAAAATGTGTTGTCAAAGGTCATCGCAGCAAAGAGCGAGAGCGCAGTATCCAAATTGATAAGTGGCTGACTCATCGCTATTTAGGTATTCCGATTTTTATTGTGATCATGTTATTGATTTTTTTCCTATCATTTGAACTCATAGGCAGTGTCTTAAGCGATTGGATGGGGATAGGGATAGATGCGATTATTCAAATGATGTCAGAAGCTTTATTGGATTATGGCATCAATCCGGTTGTTTATTCAATGGTAATTGATGGAGCTATGTCAGGGATAGGCAGTGTTTTGACATTCCTACCGATTATCGTTACGCTATTTTTCTTTTTATCCATTTTGGAGGATTCCGGCTATATGGCCCGTGTTGCCTTTGTTATGGATAAGCCTTTGCGTAAAGTCGGTTTGTCAGGACGTAGCTTTGTGCCTTTACTGATAGGTTTTGGGTGTAGTGTTCCGGCGATTATGGCGACGCGTACTTTATCAAGTGAAAGAGATCGCAAAATGACGATTTTATTAACGCCCTTTATGAGCTGTTCGGCAAAATTGCCCATCTATGCCGTATTTACTTATGCCTTTTTCAGAGAATCGGCAACGTTTGTGATGATGGTTTTATATTTATTAGGTATGGCTACCGGTGTCTTGACCGGATTGATTTTGAATGGTTTGCAAAAGAAAAGTAATCCGGTGCCTTTCGTGATGGAATTGCCTAACTATCGTTTACCTTCTGCCACAAGTGTATGGCGTTTAGTATGGGACAAAGCCAAGGATTTCTTAGTTAAAGCTTTTACGGTGATTTTCTTAGCTTCTATGTTGATTTGGTTCTTACAGACATTTGATACAAGATTGAACGTTGTGGCTAATTCGGAAGATAGCTTACTAGCTTTAATCGGTCAATTCTTCGCACCGCTTTTTAAACCTTTAGGCTTTAGCGATTGGCGTGTTTCAACCGCTTTAATGACCGGTTTCTCAGCTAAAGAGGCAGTTGTCAGCACCTTAGCGGTTTTAACCGGAACATCAATGGACGGTTTGTCTGTCGCTTTAAATAGTTTATTTACCCCTTTATCAGCTTTTGCCTTTTTAACCTTTACATTACTATATACACCATGTGTTGCAACAATCTCAGCTGCCAGCAAGGAGCTACATTCTTTTGCTCGGGCATTAGGTATGATGGCTATGCAGACAGGCATCGCATGGCTAATGGGAACGATTGTTTATCAGTTAGGAACAATTTTGTTATAAAAGTGTGAAAAAGACGATTTTAACTTGCAAAAATGGGCAAGGTAGAGTATAACTTAATTGATATTAGGAAGTTAAAAGAGCTTCGGCTCTTTTCTTGAAGGGAGCAGAAATAATGAGCCGAAAAGTTTATGTCCTTTTGACACGATCTAATACCTTAGTTTCAAAAATGATTTATCAAGTGACAAAAGACGAATTTACCCATTGTTCATTAAGTATAGATCAAGATATGCAAAAGATGTATTCCTTTTGTCGCAGATATCCCGATTTACCTTTGCCGGCAGGATTTACATCTGAATCGATTTATCAAGGTTTTTATAAAAAACATCATACCATTCCATGTAAGTTATATAGCTTTGAAGTAAGTGATGATGACTATGTGCGTTTAAAAGTTTCGCTTGAACAGCTGATGGAAAAAAGCAGTGAATTGAAATATGATTTGTTAGGGACTTTTTATTGTCGTTTGAATCGCGCTCATGAACGCTATAATCATCGTTATTGCTCATGGTTTGTATCAGAGCTTTTAGGCAAATTAGGTGTTTTAAATTTTGATAAACATTATTCATTAGTTCGCCCGATAGACTTTACGAATAGAGCTGATTTGACTTTTGAATACAGTGGAACAGTAGGCGATTTAGCCAAGAAATTTGAAGAAGAAAAACATAAAGAAGAGGTAGTATCATGAAGAAAATAGGAAGAAATGATCCATGCTGGTGTGGTAGTGGTAAAAAATATAAACAATGCCATCAAGCTTTTGATGAAAAGAAAAAGCAATTTAAACTTCAAGGAGAAGAAGTACCGACTAGAGATATGATTAAAAATGAAGCTGAGATTGCCATGATTAAAGAAAGTGCTAAAATTAACACGGCTGTCTTAGATGAAGTTGCCAAACATATTCGTGAAGGTATGACAACACAAGAAATTGATGATATTGTCTATAATTACACGACATCTTTAGGCGCTATTCCGGCACCGTTAAATTACGAAGGATTTCCGAAAAGTGTTTGCACATCTATCAACAATGAAATTTGTCACGGCATTCCTAGCAAGGATATTGTTTTGAAATCAGGAGATATTATCAACGTTGATGTTTCGACAATCTATAAAGGTTTTTATTCAGATGCCAGTCGAATGTTTTGTATCGGCGAAGTCAGTGAAGAAGCTAAACGTTTAGTCGAGGTAACAAAAGAATGTTTGGAAAAAGGGATTGCCACAATTAAACCATGGAGCCATTTAGGTGATATCGGAGCAGCGATTGAAAAGCACGCTCACGCTAATGGTTATTCGGTTGTCGTGGATTTTGTAGGGCATGGCGTTGGCTTAGAATTCCATGAAGAACCGGTGGTCCCACATTATGGGAAAGAAAATACAGGTGTTTTGTTAGCACCGGGAATGATTTTTACAGTTGAACCGATGATTAACCAAGGCAGTGCAGAACTATATGTCGATCGTGAAAATAATTGGACAAGTTATACACGTGATGGTAAGCTAAGCGCTCAATGGGAACATATGATTTTAGTTACTGAAGATGGATTTGAAATTTTATCAAAGTAGGGAAAACCCTACTTTTTTATATACATAAAATAGCGCATATCATCATAACATAAGTTGAGGTGATGATATGCGGTTAGAGAAAAAAGATATAGAAACATTACTTCCTTTCGGGATAGCCTTGTTATCTAAAAAAGGAAATCTAAGTGTTAAAAATATGCGTTATCTATTGGAAGATGATGCTCTTAGCATCAAGGCAGGACTACTTTATGCCGGGCTTCCGGTTAATGTTGAGGTTTATCTTCAGTGTTTTGTGAAGGCGGGGGCAATAGGTTTTCAATTTAAGGAAAGTCGTATTGATAGCTTATTGATGAAAGGTGATTTGTTGACATTTTTAAAACCTTTGATTAAGGGGCATTCATACCTATGTATAGAAGATGATGTCTTGTATTTCTATCACCCTAAGCTAGTTGTCGAAACATTCAATATCACTTCTTCTAGTATCGAATTAACATTTAAATAAGTAGTTTTTAATCCTAAATTGTGGTAGAATAGAAGCACAAAGGAAGTGATATGATGAAGCTAAAAACAAAGTTGGCATTGGGGGTTGTCGGAACAGCAGCCGTGAGCTTGGTTGTTTTTGATAAATGTCGCAAAGTCGGACAGCAATTATTTGACAGAGCCTTTAGCACCAAAAAAAGAGAAGTAAATGAGGGGTGTTGGTTGTATCAGAGCCCCTACGAAACATACCAGCTTAATAATAAAGAGGGCTTAAGTCTGACAGGGTATTATGTACCCAAAGAAAATCCTGATTTTACTTTTGTTATTATTCATGGCTATCATGGCGATGCTTTCCGTATGAGTGATTACGCTAAGGCTTTTTATGAAAACTTTAACTGTGATTTATTTCTTCCGGATTTAAGAGGACATGGACAAAGCGAAGGGGAGTTTGTCGGTTACGGTTGGCAAGATAAAGAAGATGTCAAGGAATGGATAGAGATGTTATCTGATTTACACCCAAATCGTCAACTTGTCTTGTTTGGTTTATCTATGGGTGGTGGCACAGTTAATTTCTTGGCTGATCAAGATATGCCTAATGTCAAAATTTTAATCGAAGACTGTGGGTATAGTACCTTATATCAAGAATTGGATTTTCAATGCCGTTTAGAAACGAAGTTACCGTTATGGCCGTTCTACTATGGTGTCAACCAAGAGGTTAGAAAATATTGCGGTTATCAAATAGGTGAAGCCAATGGGCTAGAAGCAGTTAGTAAAGCGAAGTATCCGATGTTGTTTATCCACGGTTTAAATGATGATGTTGTACCGACTAAGATGGTCTTTGATTTATATAATACTTGTACTTCTGAAAAGCAAATGTTTTTTGTGAAGGATACAGGTCACGCTGCTTCACTTAAAAATAGTTATAAGGCTTATATTGAAACGATGGCGGAATTTTTGAAAGAGCATTTATAAACCAAAAGGATTTCTTTCTATAAAGAGAAGAAATCCCTTTTAAATTGTTTTTTTTGAAACGTTAGTTTAGATGTCATTTTCTATCTTATAAACGATTTTACCTTTGGCAATCGTCAACATGACTTGACCTTGCATCTTCCTATGAAGGAATGGGGAATTTTGTGATTTAGATTTAAAATTCTCTACAATCCATGGTTGATTTGGGTCAACAATAACTAAGTTAGCTAACGCTCCTATATCTAAGGCAGTACGTATGCCTACTAGTTTTCCGGGGTTAAGCGCCATACGTTCGATTAAAGAAGTGTCATCAAGATAGTTGTTTCTCACTAATATTTCATTAGCTAAAGCATACGCTGTTTCTAAACCTAAAATACCACTTGGGGCTTGAAGCAAAGGGCGATTCTTTTCTTCTGGGCTATGAGGGGCATGGTCGGTAGCGATAATATCAATCGTTCCATCTTTTAAAGCCTCACAGATAGCAAGACGATCTTCTTCTTTTCTTAATGGTGGATTCATTTTGGCAAGACTGCCGTGGGTTAAAACGGCTTGCTCAGTTAAAGTAAAGTGGTGTGGGCAAGCTTCCGCATGGATATTTAAGCCTTCCATTTTAGCTTTTTTGACTAACTTCAACGACTCTAAACTTGAGATGTGTTGAATATTGATGGTTGCTTTTGTTTCCCTGGCTAGTTCAATATCACGTTTAATCATTTCTATTTCGGCTTGCTGACTGGCACCTTTAAAGCCTAGTTGTTGACTGATAATACCATCATTCACACCGGCTTTACCAATAAAGTAAGGATCTTCTTCATGGAAACTAAGAGGTATATTTAAGCGGCTGGCTTCTATCATAGCTTTTTTGACAAAGCTTGGGTCTTTCAAAGGAATCCCATCATCAGTCAGCATTTTGACACCGACCTTTTTTAAAGCCTCCATATCTGTTATAGATTCGCCTTTGAAAGCTTTAGAAATGGCAGCTGCTTGATAGACGTTGATTGCTAATTTGTCCATTTTATGTTGATTGGCAAGATAGCTTTCGACACTATCAATGACCGGAACAGTATTAGCCATACATACAACATGGGTATAGCCGCCTTTGGCAGCAGCTAAACTTCCGGTATAGATATCTTCTTTATGAGTTTGACCGGGATCTCTGAAGTGGACATGAATATCCACAAAGCCGGGATAGCAAATTTGATTTGTCCCATCATAGACTTGGTCTTTTTCTTGTGGTTCGATTTGACCGATATGACTAATGTGCCCATCTTCATCAAGGGCAATATCATTGATTTCATTTCTTTGATTTAGAGGATCGATAATATGAACGTTTTTAATAATCAACATACTAATCCTCCTTGGTTAATAGCTTAATAGCCTCGCTAATATCAGCTACAATATGTTTGGCATTAGCTTTGACACTCGCTTCACTTGTATGGAAAGTGAAAGAAGTTGGGGCAGCCTGCAACATACTGATATCGTTAAAGGAATCACCAATGGTGGCAATATCCTCAAAACGAATCGGCAAATAGTTTTCTAATGTCTTGATGGCTTTGCCTTTTGAAAAACCTTTAGGTGTAATATCTAAATTTAAAACGTTATGGTGAATTTCAATTTCATCATCTAACTTTGATTTTAAGATTTCTTTGACACGCTCTAAAGTATCCGTATGCTCAAAAGCGATATGTAGAGAATCAAAATCGTTTTCTAATGCTTCGTCGATATCTTGAATGATTTTGCCTCGTCGATTTAAAGAGCCACTTGGGTGAAGTAAATAGTAATTTTCTTCATGACAGAAAAGAACTTCAGCTTCTTTTTCATGTTCTATAGCTGTGACTATTTTTCTGATTGTTGCTTTGCTTAGTCTATGTTGATAGATAAAATGACCGTTTTCGTCTGCCAACGCAGCCCCGCTGACTAAAATATAGAAATCTAAATGAATATCTTGCTCATTTAAGGCGTGGTGAATTCCGGCTAAAGTTCTACCTGAACAAATACCGAATAGGTTACCTGCCTTTTGAAACGCTTTAATAGCTTCAATATCTTGGGGTTTAACTTTAGGTGTTTGATGATTAAAATACAATGTTCCATCTAAATCGCTTGCCAAAAGTTTCATCGAATCATCTCCTTTTTAATTTTTAAATAGCTAATGCTATTTTGGATTGCTTAACTTTCTACGCTTTATTTTACCTTTTTTTTAAATATCAAGCAACTATTTTTAAAGTTTGAAAATAATAGGCAAATAGCTTTGGCTTTGGTATAATAGGACAAGATAATAGGAGGGACAATATGCAAAAAAAATATTTTTTCTTTGATATTGACGGGACATTGACAGATCGTAATCCGGGCGGGGAAATCCCGGCTTCAACGCATGAGGCTTTACGCAAGCTAAGGGAAAACGGACATTTTGTAGCGATTGCTACGGGACGTTCTGAAAATATGGCTCATCAGTTTGCTAAGTTATGCCAAATAGATAATATGGTGCATGATGGTGGGAATGGGTTAAGTGTTAATGGGAAGATTGTTTATATTAAGCCACTTGATAGCATCAAAGCATGGAAAGTTGTTAAGGAATGTCAGGTTAAAAAGATTCCTTATTGTATATCAATTAACAATTCGCCTAATCGTTATAGCGATAATGATGATATAGCTAAAGCCAATCCGGATATGGAACTGTTTTCTAGTTTCCATGTTTTACCTATCGTTGATGAAACAACCATTCCGGAAATTCATAAAATCTTTATCGGGCTATATCCGGGACAAGAAGACCAATTAGAGTCAAGAGGGGAATTAGGTTATTCTAGGTATCATGATAATCATATTATTATTGAACCGGACGATAAAGTGCAAGGCATTAAAGATATGATGGCTTATTTGCAGGCGGATTATGAAGATGTTGTGGTTTTTGGTGATGGACACAATGATTTAACGATGATGAGAAGTGCGCCTATCGCCATCGCGATGGGGAATGCGATTGATGAAGTTAAAGAAGCAGCTACTTTCGTAACTAAGCGAAGTGATGATGACGGCATTTATTATGCTTGTCGACATTTCGGTTGGATAGATGATAAATAAGAAATTAAGGGTAAACAAAAGGTTACAGTTAATCAACTGTAACCTTTTTACTTTAGGATAAAAGCATACGGTCAGATAGACTGTTTTGATCTAATTGACTTTCAAATAGGGCAAGTAAGTCTTTGACTTCCAGTCCTGTTTTTTGTTCCTCTTTAATATCTAAGACAAGATTACCGTTATCCATCATCCATAAACGATTGCCATAAGTTAAAGCATCTTTCATATTGTGCGTAATCATGATAGCAGTCAGATGATGCGTACCGATAATCTGATTGGTAAGATCTAAGACTTTTTTAGCTGTTTTAGGATCAAGCGCTGCTGTGTGTTCATCTAGCAACAATAAACTCGGTTTAGTGAGATCATTCAAAATCGTTTGAAGTTTCTCTTGTTGCAAAGGGGAAATATCTGCCACTTTTTTCTTTAAAATAGCTTCTAATTCACTATCCCAAGGCAATTGTTGTTTATCTTTATGGCTTAAATGACGATGATAGAATGGGGTTCTTCCTTTATGCAAGGCAAATAGAATATTCGCTTCAACGGTTTCGTTTAAACTGATTTTTTGCATCATCGTTGCCATGAGTAAGGTAATTGCTTGTCTTTGCCCACCGGACAGCAAACCGACTTTAGTTGTCAGACGCTCTTCTAAACCTAAATCTAAGGTTTTGAGCTGTTCTTTGAAAAAGGCTTTTTCTTTAGCGGAGAGGCCCCAACATAAATTGCGATGTTTACCTCTGCGTAGTGCCATCGCTAAGTTTTCTTCAATAGTCATATCAGCACAAGTTCCCATCATAGGATCTTGGAAAACACGTCCGATATAGCGAGCCCTTTGATGCTCGGATAAGTGTTCAATTGCCGTCTGATTGATAATGATTTGACCGCGATCGGCAAGATAAGAGCCGGCAATAAGGTTTAGCAAGGTGCTTTTCCCGGCGCCATTCCCCCCGATAACAGTTACGAAATCACCGTTATTTAATTTTAAGGAAATATCTCTAATTGCTGTTTTCTGATTAACAGTTCCCGGATTGAAGGTTTTAGAGAGATGGTTAATTTCTAACATTGATGTTTCCTCCTTAAACGTGCGGTAAATGAAGCTTTAATTTGTGGTAATGAGATAGCAATCGCAACTAAAATAGCTGTAAATAAACGCATATCGTTGGCAGGTAGTCCGGCATCTAACACTAAAGCGACAATGATACGATAGATAATAGAGCCAACACCGACACCGATTAAACTAAGCAGTAAATGCTTGCGTCCGAAGAAAACTTCGCCGATGATAACAGAAGCTAAACCGATAACAATGGCACCGATGCCCATACCCACATCAGCATAGCCGTTATATTGAGCGACTAAGCCACCTGACATAGCGATGAGGGCATTACCAATCATTAAACCGACAACTTTCATGAAATCGGTATTAACACCTGAAGCACGAATCATTTGTTCATTATTACCCGTTGCCCTTAAGGCATAGCCGATTTCGGTGTTGAGTAAAAGATAAAGTAATGCAATAATCAAGATTAAGATAACAACACCGATAACTAAAGCGGCATCTCTTTGCTTGGCAAAGTCTAGTAGATTTGCCCATCTAGCTAAGAGGGTATCTTGATTAGTCAATGAGATATTAGCTTGTCCCATGATGCGCAAGTTAATCGAATAAATGCCTGTCATAGATAAAATACCCGCCAGAAGCGTCGGAATCTTTAATTTGGTATGCATTAGACCGGTTACTAATCCGGCTAAAGCACCTGCCACCATACTAGCTCCAATCGCTATATATGGGTTCATTTCATTGATGGTACAGAAAGCTAATGTCGCTGCACCTAGGGTAAAACTTCCTTCCGAGGTTAAATCAGATATATCTAAAATTCTATAAGTCATGTAGATACCAATGGCCATAATTGCCCATAATAAGCCTAAGCCAATCGCACCTTTCATAATCTCTAACACTTTGTTCCCCCTACTTTCTATGAATTACTCGACATCTAAGGCCTGAGCACTTTCTTTTAAGTTATCAGGTAAAGTTAAACCTAACTTGTTTAAAACATTCGGATTGTAGATGGTAATGGCATCTTTACTATCTAAAATACCGATAGGCATAGATTCAGGCTTAGCTTCACCACGTAAGATTTTAGCCATCATGTGTCCTGTTTCTTCACCTAATTTATAGTAGCTAATACCGTAAGTCGCTAGACCGCCGTCTTTACACATTTCTTCAACCGCAACAACACAAGGGATTTTTTCATCACAAGTGATTTGTTCAACAGCACCCATAGCAGAAGCAATCACGTTATCTGATGGAATGTATAAGGCATCAATATCATCAGCCATGCTTGTTAATGTATCAGTGATTGTGGTTTGGTCGGCAATTGTTTTGATTTCACATTTCAAACCTAAACCTTCGATAGCTTTTTTAGCTTGATTAGCTTGAATTTCAGAATTGATTTCACTTGAAGTGTATAAAATACCGATTGTTTTAGCTTCAGGTGCTAACATCGTTAATAATTCAATCTGTTTTTCAATTGGCGCAGCATCGCTCATACCGGTCACATTGCCACCCGGTTTTTCGTTTGAATCCACTAAACCGGCTTCTACGTAGTCGGTAATTGAAGAACCTACAATCGGAATGTCGCTTGTTTCATTGCTTAATGTTTGCGCAGCACCTGTACCAATCGCTAAAATCGCATCATTTTTGTCAGCGACTAACTTTTGAGCCATTGAGGTGAGGGTATCTGTACTGTTAGTGCCGACTTGTAAATCATAGATGACATTTTCGCCTTCGATGAAGCCTTCTTCAGTCATGGCAGCTTTAAATCCTTCGTAAGCCTGATCTAAAGAGCCGTGAGCCATGATTTGCAGAATACCGATATGGGTCATGTCATCATTTTCTTTGTTTTCTTTTGATGAGCAACCGCTCAATAATAGCCCCATACAAAGAGCTAAACTCAATAATTTTTTCATTTTTCTTTTCTCCTTTGTCTTTTAATTGACTACCTATAACAAAAAAGCTCCCGTCCTATCCCTAATGGGATAGAGGACGAGAGCATTGGCTTCGTGGTTCCACCTCTTATTCACTGATTTCTCACAAAATCAGACTCACCAAGTACGCATAGGATACTATGTTCATACCTTGACACGTTAACGGGTGCATCCGGATATGCCTACTGAAATTTCTTTGTTCAGCACTCAGCTCCATGTTGAATCGTAAACAGTTATCTGATTCTTTCCACCAACCAGAATCTCTCTATAAGACACGCTTGCTTACTCTTTCCATTTCTTTGCCTTTTCATAAGTAGTTGTTGATAATATTTTATGCAAAAAAATTTTATTTGTCAATACTCAAGTGAAATTTTTGTTTAGAAAGAAATATGCAACAACATCATTAACGTAAATCCTAAAAATAGGGCAAATGTTGCTAATGGTCGATTTTGGTGTGACCAAGCATCAGGAATGATTTCTTCAATGACGGTATATAATAGAATACCTGCGGCAAAACCAAGTAGACTATCCATGAGCGAAACAAAGAGATTAGATAGTAAAAGACCCAGAATACAAGCGGGAATTTCTAGGAAACTTAACGCTTCGGCAATGAGAAAGACTTGTCTTTTAGATTTAAAGTGTTGTAGTAAGGGAATAGCAGTAGCAATTCCTTCGGGAAAGTTTTGCAGACATAGAGCTAATACTAACATTTGGACTACTTCGCTTTCTTGTCCGCTTAAACTTAAACCTAAAGCCAAACCTTGAGGAATATTGTGTAAGGCAATCGTTAATAACAGTCGCGAATATTTAGGTAAGGGAATACCTAAGCCCTCGATTTCATGGGTTAAGGCACTTTCGTGAGGGATTAGTCTGTCTAATAAACTCATGAAAAGTACGCCAATCATAAAAAACAGAACCGTGCCATAGCTGTTATTTTCTATTCCGGGTAGAAGCAAGGATAGAAAACACGCCGCTAACATAATGCCGGCAGCACTGCCATATAGAAAAGACATCGCTTTTTCTTTTAAATGCTCGGTTATAAAAATTGAAGAGGCTCCTAGGGAACTAGCCAAATAGGTAGCACATAAACACCAAAACACATCATACATTATTATCAACTCCTATGTATTATATGTGTTAAAATGGTTTAGATATAGGCTTTTGAGATAATAAAAAGACCGCTCTTGCGGTCTAATAATTGAAGTTTAATTCGTCTTCATCTTCGCTTTCTAAAATTAAGATAGCTTTGCTTGTCATCATTTGTTTTTTAGTATCGTACGTATTGATTTCAGTAAAATCAACTCTTTGATAACGGCGTACTTCTTCGTCGTAGATAAAATCAGCTTGACGGAAGAAAACAGATGGTGTTTCATTAGCTACCAAAATTGTACCTAATTGTTTTTCTTGGTTATAATGAACCACTTTACCGTGTTTTCTTTCAATATAAGCATCTAAATGACGTGTAACTTCGTCAATCATCAAATCATATAAAGCGCCGCTGTCTTTATCTTTGTAGGCTTCTTCTACCTCGACAGTTTTACCGGCTTCTTCTTGGAACTTAAGCAACATGGCTTCTAGTAAAGCTACAATTTTTGTCTGTCCGGCTTTCTTAGAAGCTTCTAATAACAATGTGTATAATCGCGTTTGTTTTTTATCATAGCCACTGTTGTACACATCATATAATAAGTAAGCATTTGCTTTTTGGTCTTGTTGCAAGCTTGCGTAAATGCTGTATAAATCTTTATAGAAGTCAACATCGAAGAATTGCGTTTGAAGCGCTAAATATTCCTTTTCGCATTCATCATATTGTTCTAATTTTAAATGAGCTTTAGCACGGTAGTAACGAATCCAATAAGCGTTGCGGTGATGCCATTTGATATTTAAGGTCATCGCTTGGTTTGCGATTTCGATGCAACGTTTATAATCCCCAATTTCAAAGCAAGCACGTGCATTTAAACGATACCAACGTTCAAATTTAGATTCGCCTTCTTTCTTGCCTTCGGCAACATAAGGTTCTTTACTTAATAAAGTTACATCTAATTTCTCTAAATAAGCATGGATTGTCGCATAATCGACAGGTTCTTTTCTCATCGCCTGTCTGATAACGGCATTGCAAGTAGCTTCATAAGGTGAGAAACGTTCTTGTTTACAGGTATTTAGGATTTCTTCCGCAATTTCAAAGAAAGTTGTTTCCGATACAGTTTCTGTAACACCTTCTTTGATAAATTTGTTGTAAAGGGCATATCCGTATTGGTTGATATACGCTTTTAAATCAGGACGTGTTTCTAAAAACGTCTTTCCCACTTCAATAGCTTCGTCCAGCTGGTTTTGGTTTTTCAGAGATCTTACATAATCTAAGGCCTCGAATTCTCTGAATGAGGCAACATCTTCGTCAAATTTTTTTGCGTAGATGCTTAAGTCTTTCACTTCTTTCTTGTCCACAAAATCACCTTCCTGTCTTTTATTATATCATACTTTTGACCATTTGTTTATAAAAAAAGGAAATAAAACAGTTTGTTTTATTTCCCATGTGTTTTGAGCTTTAATTGACAAGCGGTTTAGAAGCGATGCCCATTTGATTTTCAATCATTGAAATGCTGTCCATGACTTGTGTATAAAATTGATATTGAGGATGATTAGGTTTGATTTCATTAAAGACAGAATGGAGAAAATCTATCCAAATTTCGATATTGGTGTAGATGTACCATTCATTTTTTAATAGGCTTTTGAAGTTGACATTGACATCATTACCGGTTGCCATCGCTAACATACCTTTAGCTTCATCTTCATGATTAACTAAGTAAATGGCAGAAACGCTGTTGCTCGCCGTTATAAATAATTGACCTAAGCGATTTTGTTTTTCACTTTCACTATCATTTTTGTCAAGAATTTCATTAAATTGATTGTATAAATACAATTCTAAATTTTCATCATTCATTTATATCACCTTGTACATATCATACTCTATTTTTGATGTTTTAGATAGTCTTTTGATTAGAAAATGAAAAATTGTTCATAATTTTAAAGTCAAAACATGAAAAAAACAGATACATATAATAGAGGAGGTAAAAATATGAGTGTTTATGATGATTTATTTGAAGTAGGCAGATCTTTAGCCAATATTGAAAAAACAGGAATGTACGATGTGGAAAAATATAGTTGTTCCATTAAACATCTGACAAATCAACTAGAGTATTTCTATTGTCATTTAGTACCTAAAAGCGGAAGAACCGACAATACTTATTATCATCTGCATCATCGCCCTAAGGAACACGAAATGGCATACTTTAATATAGGTCGAGGCTTTCCTAAGGAGCTGATGGACGGACATTGGTGCTACATATTAAAAGATTTAGGCTATAAAATGTTGGTGATTCCAAGCACTTCTGTCAAAAAAGATTCCAAAGAATGTCATCCTCACTTTGAAATGGATATTGATGTCTTAATGGACGGACATCTTTGCGTAAGTCGAATTCAGTTAAGTGATATTCGTTCGATTGATGTCCAAAGACTAGATGTACGAAAAAGTTTTTGTGAAGTAAAAACATCACGTGATAAGATTGTGAATTTTACCAAAAACAATCTATTAGGATAGTTTTAAGTATTTTCTTCTTTTTCTTATAAAATATTACGAAAATTTTATAGAAATAATACAAAAATAGATGTTAATGTGCTATAATCATTTCCATAAATGAGGAGGAAATGAACCATGGACAAAAATATTTTGACTAAGTTATATGCTTGGATAGATGAAAGACAAGATGAAATTATTGAAAATTTATGTGATGTGGCATCTATTCGCAGTGTTTCAGATGCTAAAAGCGATGTAAAACCTTATGGGCAAGGGTGTTTAGATGTTTTAAACAAGATGTTAGAAAAGGGGAATGCCGCTGATTTCAAGACTCAAAACTTTGATAACTATGTCGGCAGTATCTTGTATGAAACAGGGGCAGCAAAAGAAAATACAATCGGTGTGTGGGCCCATTTAGATGTTGTACCTGAAGGTGAAGGTTGGACAATGACAGAACCTTATAAGCCGACTTTAAAAGATGGTTTACTGTTTGGAAGAGGTGTAGGCGATAACAAGAGTGCAGCTATCGGAACTTTCTATATCCAACAAGCTATTCGAGCTTTAAATATTCCATTGAAACATAATATAGAATTGTTTTTAGGAACGAGTGAAGAAACAGGCATGAGCGATGTGGAGTATTATGTTGCTCACTATCCAACTCCGAAATTTTCCTTAGTTCCCGATGCCGGTTTTCCGGGTGTTTGCGGTGAATTCGGACGTGTTCAATATGATTTAGTTTCAGATACTACTTTATCTAGCGATATTGTGGATTTATATGCCGGCAGTGTCTTCAATATTATTCCTAATAAGGCAACGGTTGTTTTGAAGAAGAACGCCGAGTTAGATTTAACTAAAATTCCTCAAGAGAATTTTACAGTGACACAAACGGAAGATTTAGTAACGATTGAGGCAGCCGGATTGTCAAGACATGCGGCTATGCCGGAAGGAAGCATCAATGCTATTTATCAGTTGACAAAAGTTTTAAAAGATTTACCGGGATTAAAGGCAAGCGACCAAGCGATCTTTAAATTTTTGACAGATGTCAATGAGGACTCTTATGGGACATTCTTAGGATTTGCGAAAACCGATGATATTTCCGGTCAAACTGTATCAAGCGGAACGGTTTTGAAAGTCAAAGAAGGACATGTTTATTTAACGAATGATTGCCGTCATTGTGTCACTGATACAAATGAACACATTATTGACATGATTAGTAAGACAGCAGCAAAATATCAATTCCATTTAGAAGTCTTATTACAAAGCAAACCGGCTTTTATCGATCAAAACAGTCAAGCCGTTCAAACGATTTCTAAAATTTATCGTGAATATACAGGCGATGAAGAAAAGGAAATGCGTATTGGTAAGGGCGGAACTTATGCCGGAAAAATTCCTATGGCCGTTGCGACCGGTATTACATTAAAAGATGAAGATGTTTCAATCGAGTTACCGGCAGGACATGGTGGGGCACATCAGCCTGATGAATATATTTCAGTCAAAGGTTATATGGAAGGAATTAAATTATTGGCAACCATCATTTTGAATTTAGATGAAGTTTTATAGTCAAGCGAAAAAAGTCGTGAAACCCCAAGTTCACGACTTTTGTTAATTGATAGAATGGTAATGGTTTAAACTTAGTTTTGAAATGTTGCGTTTAGCTTTTAAGCTATTTCAAAACTTATAAATTCAATAGGCGTTTGGTATCTCTTGCGATGACTAATTCTTCATTAGTAGGAATGACAAAGACTTTCACTTTCGATTTTTCTGTACTAATCAGACGATCAGGGGTGCGGTCTTTATTTTTTGCTTCATCAATCTCAATGCCTAAAGCTTCTTTTATTTCATTGATGATGGCAGTTCTGGCTGTAAATGAATTTTCACCGATTCCTGCCGTAAAACAAATCGCATCTAATTTACCTAATTGGATATAATAGCTTCCGATAAAATCAGCGACACGACGAGCAAATATCTTTAAGGCTGTTTGGGCTTTGACATCACCTTGGTTGGCAGCTGCTTCGACGTCACGATAATCGCTTGAAATTTTAGATACACCCAATAATCCGGACTCTTTGTTTAAGATGTTGTCCATTCTTTCCGGATCAATATCTAACTGTTTCATTAAGAAGGTTACAATAGAAGGGTCGATTTCCCCACAGCGACTTCCCATCATAATACCGGTTAAAGGTGTAAAGCCCATGGTTGTATTGATTGATTTCCCGTCTTTTACAGCACATAAGCTTCCGCCAGCCCCTAGATGACAAACGATAATATTAGAATGCTTTGGATTTCCTAATAATTCACGACATCTTTCAGACACATAGCGATGACTTGAGCCATGGAAGCCGTAACGGCGGATATGGTATTTTTCATAATATTCATAAGGGATAGGGTATAGGAAGCTTTCTTTATTCATCGTTGAATGAAAAGCTGTATCGAAGACAGCGACATGACCAACTTGAGGCATAGCTTCTTTAAATGCGTAATAACCGGTTAGATGCGCAGGATTGTGTAGTGGGGCAAGGTTGGCAATAGAGGCAATACTATTAGCGACATGGCTGTCAAAAACAGTTGAGTCCAAAAATAAATCTCCACCTTGCACGACACGATGTCCTACACCTTGAATCTCATCTAAGTTTTTCACAACATCATGTTCAAGTAGACTTGCCAGTAAAAGCTCGACAGCTTTTTTATGATTTTCAATAGGTAAAGTTTGGACAAATTTTTCATCTTGATATTTAAGGGTATAAATCCCGTCTTTTAACCCTATGCGTTCTACAACACCGGAAGCGATTACCGATTCATCATTCATTTCAAATAATTGGAATTTCAATGATGAACTACCGGCATTAACCGCAATAATTTTTGCCATTTTATTCATCTCCTCTTTAATAATTAAGCAATTCATTTCTATTATAAAACGTTTTCATTGATTTTACTAGACCAAAAAAGGAAAACTTCTTGCTTTTACAGATAAAAGTGTTTAAAATGTATTGTGTCAGGGGTGCCATAGTGAAGTGGCTGAGAGGAAACTTTTTGTTTTCAACCCTTAGAACCTGGATCTGGTTAGTACCAGCGTAGGGAGATGAATTTCGATAGTTGAAATGAAGTCCCCACGTTTTGAGGGACATTTTTTGTTCCTCAAAATAGAAGAAATGGAGGAATAAAATTGAAAAAAGTATTTCAGGTCAGAATGACAAGTGTAACGATGGTTTACATGGCAATGTTTATGGCATTAACGGTATTATTGAGTTTTATCAATAGTTTTTTTCCGGAAATGGCTCAAGGAGGCACGGTTTCAATTGACATTATCGCTATTTTTATCTGTGCTTATATGATGGGGGCAGGTTATGGTGTGATTTGCGGTATCGGAACTGCCCTTCTGCAATTTGTTTTAGGCATGGCACAATTTTGGGGACCATGGTCTGTGTTGTTAGACTATGTTTTACCACTGGCGGTTTGTGGCTTAGCCCCTTTAATTAAAACAACTAAAATCAAAAATATAGACATCTATTGGGGTGTTATATTCTCTGTGTTTTTGAAATTCTTGTGTCATTTTGCTTCCGGTGCTTTCCTATTTGGCAGTAGTGCACCAAATGGTATGTCACCGCTTGTTTATTCATTGACATACAATGCCCCTTACAATCTTATGACAATGCTTGTTTGTGTGATAGTGATGCCTATGATTTATCCTAGAATCGAAAAAGCCGCTAAACGTTTTAACTAATTGAGGATAGACTTTCTATCCTTTTTTCATTTGTTTGTGAAAACTTTAGATGAATAAAATGCTAAAATAATCACAAGAAATCAAAATAATTTGGAATTTTCAAGCCTTTATTGAAATATAAACAGCAAGAGAGCCTTTTTTTCTTGTGAATATTTGTGTATAATAGAAGCGGAAAAGGAGGTATAGACATGCAGTTGCCTAAAAGTGGAGAGTATGTTTTGATTCATAGTTATAAACATGACGGCTCAATTCATCGCAGTTGGGAAAAGGGTTATGTTTTAGATAGCAATAAGAAGCGTACGATTGTCATGAATCAACATACTCTTGTCAATGAAGCTGATGGGCGGATTTGGTATACACGTGAACCGGCCATCTGTTATTTTCCGCATGATGATTGGTACAATGTAATTTGTATGATTAGAAAAAGCGGTGTTCATTATTATTGCAATATTGCAAGTCCTACCCTTTATGATGGTGAGGCTTTGAAGTATATAGATTATGATTTAGATTTAAAAGTATTTCCGGATGAAAGATATAAAATTCTAGATGTCGAGGAATATAAACAACACGCTAAACAAATGGCGTATGGTGAGCAATTGGATAAGATTTTACAGGCGAAGTTGCAAGCTTTAATCAAACTGGCAGAACATAAGCAAGGTGTTTTTGAAGAGGACTTTGCGAAAAAGTGGTATGAGGTTTTCTTGGAAAGAAGGAGGGAAGCATAATGCCGACAATAATTTTACATGATGAAAAAGAAACGATTGCTTTCGGTGAGAGATTGGGGCAGTTATTAAAAGCCGGCGACTTGATTACGATGGAAGGCGATTTGGGGGCGGGTAAAACAACGCTAACTAAAGGCATTGGCTTAGGCTTAGGTGTCAAACGTGTCATCAATAGTCCGACCTTTAATATTTTAAAAGGTTATCAAGGTAGAATCCCATTGTATCATTTAGATGTTTATCGTTTAGAAGGCGTTAGCCAAGAGCTAGGCTTTGAGGAGTATTATGATGGTGATGGCGTCTGTGTCATTGAATGGGCGCAATTTATTGAAGATGAATTACCTAAAGAACGTTTAGAAATAACTTTAAAACATATTGGGCAAGAACGTGAATTAACCATGCAAGCCATTGGTGAGCGTTATGAAACATTAGTGAAGAAGGTGTTAGAATGAGAAGTTTAGTCATCGATACAAGCAATCGTTATTTAGTGATAGCGATGTATGAAAATGATCGGCTATTAGAAGCTGTCAGTGAAATAGGCAGTCAAAGGCAATCTGAAAATGCGATTCCTTATATTGAGAAGCTTTTAAATCAGTTAGGTTTAGAGCTGTTTGATTTTGATGAGCTGATTGTTACTTGCGGACCGGGTTCCTATACAGGCGTACGTGTTGGATTGACGATTGTGAAAACATTGAAAACTGTTCGTCCTAGCTTTAAAGTTAAAATGATTTCAAGTTTAGCGGCTTATGCGGGAAAAGAAGGAAAGAAAATCAGTGTAATTGATGCACGCAGTAAGAAAGTTTTTGTGGGGATTTATCAACAAGGTAAAGAGGTTGTCCCTGAACAAATGATGGATATTTCAGCTTTTGAAACATTATTATGTCAATACCCCGATTATGAAGTTGTCGGACAAGGGGATATTGTCGGTATTGAAGTGAACGAAAGCTGCATCTATCAAAATATGTATGATTTAGCTAAGAAGATAGAAGCGGTAACAAGCGTTCATGCTTTGTTACCAAAATATATTAAAGATGTTGAGGCGAAAAAGATATGGCAACCTCAAGAGAAATGACACTTGCTGATTTAGTTGTCATCGAAAAGATGGAACAAGAGCTATTCGGAATTTCGGCTTGGCGTTTAGAAGATTATCGGGCGGATTTATTGGATAATCCTTATTCCTATTATTACGTAGTGGAAAAAAATGGGGAAATACTTGGCTATTGCGGTTATTTTGCCTTATATGAAAATGCCGAAATTTTGACGATTGGCGTAACAAAAGCACATCAAGGTCAAGGATATGCACGCATGATGATGGATATAATGTTGGAAGGTGCTAAAAATAAAAAAGCGAAAATGATGAGTTTAGAAGTACGTGTGTCAAATGTACGAGCTCAAAAACTTTATTCGGGCTATGGTTTTGAAGTAGCGGGTGTACGTCCACGTTACTATAAAGATGGTGAGAATGCTTTATTGATGATAAGAAGTTTGGAGGGAGAGCAATGAGCTTAATATTGGCAATTGAATCTAGCTGCGACGAAACAGCGATTGCAATTATTGATGAAAAACATAAATTATTGGCAAATGTGGTGTCATCTCAAATTGATACCCACCAAATGTATGGGGGAGTTGTACCTGAAATCGCAAGCAGATTACACGTGGAAAATATCTCTGTGGTCATTGAAGAAGCTTTGCAGAAGTCAGGGATTGATTTGAAAGATGTTGATGCTTTTGCCGTAACAAAAGGTCCGGGATTGGTTGGAAGTTTGCATGTCGGGTTGCAAGCCGCTAAAACATTGAGTTTAGCTTATCGTAAACCTTTGATTGGGGTGCATCATATTGCCGGTCACATCTACGCCAATCGCTTAGTTGGGGAAATGGTTTATCCTTGCTTAGCGTTAGTTGTTTCAGGAGGGCATACGGAATTAGTTTATATGCCTAGTCCTATGAAGTTTGAAGTGATTGGAACAACGTATGATGATGCCGTAGGGGAGGCTAATGATAAAGTAGCACGTGTGATGGGACTGCCTTATCCGGGTGGACCGATTATCGATCGTATGGCTAAAACGGGAAAACATACTTATTCTTTACCAAAACCATTAAATGATGACACCTTCAATTTTTCATTTAGCGGATTGAAATCGGCTGTGATTAACCTAGTTCATAATACCAAACAAAGAGGCGAAGAAATTGTACCGGAGAATTTAGCTCGTTCTTTCCAAGATGTTGTGGTAGATGTTTTAGTTGAGAAAACCATTCATGCCGCTAAAGCGTATCAAGTTAAACAAATCGTTTTAGCCGGTGGGGTTGCCGCTAACTCACAGTTAAGAGCGGTGTTAACCGAAATGGTAGCGCAACAGTTACCTAAGGTCGCTTTGACCATTCCACCATTATGGTGCTGTACAGATAATGCGGCCATGATTGCAAGTGCAGCTTTGGAAATGTATGCATTAAATCAGTTTGAAGATTTAAGCTTATCTTGTAAACCGATGATTGATTTGGAGGGATAATCAATGGATAAAAAGAAATTAAAAATCTCAAAAGCGACAATGTCAAGATACCCAATCTATTTAAAGGCCTTGCGTAAAATGCAACATCAAGGCAAAGAGATGTTTTTATCTAGTGAACTTTATGAAGTTACGGGCATTCAAGATACGACAATCCGCCGTGATTTCACTTATCTTGCGGATAATGATGGCGATGGCTTAGGGCGTCGTGGAAAAGGCTACGATGTTAAAAAGCTGATTGACAGCTTTAATCAGGTGTTAGGTTTAGGCTTAGATGAACCGATTATTATTGTCGGTGTCGGTAACTTAGGTCAGGCAATTCTTAAATACAATCGTTGGCATTATACCGTCGGTCAGATTGTTTGTGGTTTTGATAAAGACCAGAATAAAGAAGGGGAAATGTTTGGGGTTAAAATGTATACGATCGATGAACTGGAACAGCGTTTCCCCCAAGGTTGTAAAATTGCTATTTTGGCGATTTCGGAAAATGTTCAAGAAACCGTTGATCGTTTGATGGATTTAGGTGTAAGAGGGATTGTCGATTTTACCCATGAACATTTTACCGTTAGACCAGGTGTTGAAGTTCAAACCGTTGACGTCGTGGTGGCAATTCAGGAGTTAGTCATCAAAATGCACGTAAATGATGAAAATAATTAAGATTTACTTGCATTAAGCCATAAAAAACGTATAATAATAAACATAGGTAATGATTTGAGAACAGTCCTTTTGAAAGACTAGAGAGCCTTCGGTTGGTGCAAGAAGGAGTGCCAAAAGAAACTGGAACACTCAATGAACCGGATAGGAGAAATGAGAGTAGACTATCCCGCTCGTCCCGTTAAGACAAGAGGTGTGTTTCGTTAAGAAGCAAACAAGGATGGTACCGCGCACAGTCGTTCCTTATAGGAACGGCTTTTTTTGTTTTAAAGGAGGTGGTTGTGTGTTAAAAGTCGTACCTTTTAGCCGACGGAATAAACACAATCCCAATGGCTTAAAACAATAATGATAGATTAAAGGAGATATGAAAATATGTTTGAATTTAAGACAGTCAGAGAATTATTTGAAATGGTACTTAATGGTGAAGACTACGAAAGCGAATCATTAGAGTATGTAGAGTTAGAAGGCTGGGTAAGAACTAACCGTTGCAGTGGTAAAGTCGGCTTCATGGCATTAAACGACGGCACTTATTTTAGAAGCTGTCAGATTGTCTATACTGAAGATTTGGAAACTTTTGCTCAAGCTAAAAAAATTACCACAGGTTCGGCTATTAAAATTATGGGGCAGTTTAAATTAACCCCTGATGGTAAACAGCCTTTTGAAATCGAAGCAAAAGAAATCATCGTTGAAGGTATGTGTGATACGGATTATCCATTACAGAAAAAGCGTCATTCTTTAGAGTATTTAAGAGAAATTCCTCATTTAAGACCAAAGGCAAATACATTTTATGCAATTTTCCGCTTAAGAAGTATTTTATCTATGGCTATTCATGAGTTTTTTCAATCTCAAGGCTTTGTTTATGTGCATACGCCAATTATTACCGGAAATGATGGTGAGGGTGCCGGAGAAATGTTCCGTGCCACAACTATTGATAACACTGAGTTTGACAAGGACTTCTTTGGTAAGGAAGCTTTCTTGACAGTTACCGGACAATTACACGTTGAGGCATTTTGTATGGCTTTTAGAGATGTTTATACGTTTGGACCGGCTTTCCGTGCCGAAAATTCTCACACCTCTAGACACGCCAGCGAGTTTTGGATGATTGAGCCGGAAATTGCGTTTGCCGATTTAGAAGATGATATGGATTTAATTGAAGATATGATTAAATTCTGTATTGACTATGTTTTAGAAAATGCAAGTGAAGAAATGAAATTCTTTGAATCAATGATTGATAAAGAATGTATTGAAAGAATTACGAAAGTTAGAAACAGTGAATTTAAGCGCATGACTTATACAGAAGCGATTGATATTTTACAAAAAGCTGATGTGAAGTTCGGTACTAAAGTTTATTGGGGCATGGATTTAGAAAGCGAACATGAGCGTTATATTTGTGAAGAAGTTGTGAAAGGACCTGTTTTCTTGACAGATTATCCAAAAGAAATCAAAGCTTTCTATATGCGTTTAAATGATGATGGTAAAACAGTAGCGGCTTGTGATTTATTAGTACCGGGAATCGGTGAGTTAGTCGGTGGTAGCCAACGTGAAGAAAGATACGAAGTATTAGAGAAAATCATGGACGAAAAAGGCATGGCTAAAGATGGGTTACAGTGGTATATGGATTTACGTCGCTTCGGTGGTTGTAAACACGCCGGCTTTGGTTTAGGCTTTGACCGTTTCTTGATGTATTTAACGGGTATTCAAAACATCAGAGATGTTGAACCATATCCAAGAACACCTAATAATTTAAAATTTTAAAATAAAAAAGAGAGCTGTCACGTCTATGACAGCTCTTTTTGTGGGGGATAAAGGCTAATAGTTATCAGTGTTTGAAGTAAAATCAACAAAAATGCAAGACTTTTAGTCATAAATATCAGGCTTAAAAGGTCTATAAGAGCTAACAAGAGGAGTTTAACTTGGCAAACCAAAGACAACTTTTTGTTTTTAGCTTGACTATATTGGGTGCAAAGATAGGAAAGGCTTAAGAAGAAAGCTATACAGCTAAACATTGTGACATAAAGTGTTCCGGCTTCATCTGCCCCAAAAATAAAGATAGCAGCAATCAACATACCTAAACTTAACCATATATATACGCAATGTTTAAAATCGTCGATGATAGCTTCACCGATATCTTTGGCTTTATAAAGCCATATATTGAGTAAGCATAAACCGATAACCACGATTTTATACCATGTGGCTAAGGGTGTAATGTTGATTGAAGGGGTATCTTCTAAGGCATAAACATGGCTCAATGAATAAAAGAATGTACTTACAGTTAGACTGATTTTATAAAAAGTGTGCATTTTATCAGCTCCTTTGCCCTATTTTAACATAATTAAAATAAAAAGAGAAGATACGAGGTATCTTCCTTGAAATGATTTGCAGTCATTCATTTTGTTTATGTTTCTTCAAATAGCTGGTCAAAAGTAAGCCGTACATCATGCCGCAAATTGTATCCAAAACAAGCCAAGCATTTGTTTTCATAAGAAAGAGAATGAAAGCTTTGGGAATGATGACAGGTATAAAATTTCCTATAAAAAGATAAGTACATAGTATTGTTATCGGTAAAAAGTCCCACATATTAAAGTGAAATGTATTAACCGTTAAAGTAAATCCCAATAGGAAAAATAATGAAATAAATAGATAACGGCTGGAATGAGAGCGAGCTATACTCTCTGTATGGGATAAGACAACAAGGATAGCTACAAAAGAAAAGAATCTTAACAGTTTAAATACGTTATTTTTTTGAAGCATGATATCACTCCTTTTTTGAATTAGAGAGTTAGAGATAATATTTTTATTTATGGGACATATAGCATTACGAAAACAGTGTGCTTGTTGTTACCCATTCCGCTTACAGATGCATCTACTTCAGAATAGGCTCTAGCACCCGTTCCGGTTTCTGTAATTGCAGGATACTTGCTTATATACCCCCAACCGGTACTATAACTAAAACTATTGGATGTAGGATAATATTTATTGGTTTTATCATCAATGTATAATAGCCCACCATTAGTAACCATAACTTCTCTGTTTGAAAAAGTTATAGGCATTCCATTTAGGGCAGTCCATGAGCCGGAAACTTTTTCAACTCTAATATTTTCTCCAGATAAAGTATATGTGATTTTTAAATTAGCTCGGACATATGCCTCGTCATGGTTGGTAGATACATCTGACATAGGCATAATACCTTCTTCAATGGCGAGATTATTTATTTTTATAACAGTATTGTATTCTGTTTCATATTTTCCCTCTGTAGATCTGGTTCTATTATTTGTTAAATATTTTGTTTGGATTTCTTCCTCAATAATTTCAAAGTTGCTCTTTGAACCTGATTCAGAATCTGTTATTGAAACATAAGGAATAATATCACTTGGAATTTTTGCTTGAAATTTTGTTAATGATGTACCAATTAAAGAAACTACGATAAAAGACATTAAAAGTTTTTTCATAAATTTATCAACTCCTAACTTTTCTCTAACTCTCTTCATAAATATCTTATCATATGTAAACGCTTTCGTCAAGAGCAAGAAGTAATTTAAAAGTGGTAGAGTATTTATAGGCATCATATATTTTAATTCTATCAAAAAATCCTCTTTCCTATTCAGGTAAGAGGATAACGGTGAGATTTAATTTGCTTTTTTAGTCAGTAAATTGTTAATTGTCTGTTTGGCTTTGGCTAATGAGTCTTCATTCAACTCCGTAATCCAAAGGTATTGATCGTATAGTGGTACATAAGACTCTTGATCCACACCGTCAATGACTTGATTGGTCATTTTCAAATTCTTTAATTTAGGTACTAAACTAATTAAAGAAATGAGTTCATCACGATTAAAGTTAGTCGTCATATTTTGTTGCATCACTAGGAATAAATCATCTATTTTAGATACTGTGTCAAAAGAAGTCAGTTTCGCTAAAATCGCTTTAAGCACTTGTTGTTGACTCTCGTTACGCACATGGTCGTTTTGAGTTTTACGGTGTCTTGCATAGGCGAGGGCTTGTTCACCGTTTAATGTTTGTTGCCCGGCTTGAAGACTGATAGCACCTTTATTATCATTGCTGTCTTGTTCTGTAAAGCTGAATTTAACATCAACATCAATTCCGCCTAGTGCATCAACTAAGCCTACTAAGGCATTAAAATTAAATTTAGCGTAGTAGTTAATATCAATATCTAATAAATCTTCAACAGTTTCAATTGTACAACCGACACCGTCCATACCCGCATGAGTAATTTTATCATAGCGTTCATCTTCATAACCGGAAATCTGAACATAGCTGTCACGCGGAATAGAGATAATGCTTGCCTCCATGATTTTTGGATTGAATGTGACTAACATGAGTGTATCGGTTCTTGTTTTACTATAAATATCACCTTCATCTTCGCGAATATCCACACCCATAATCAGCACGTTGTAGGGTTCATTAGTTACATCTACCGGTAAACTTTTAACACCGGTTGGAATCGTAATTTCTTGAATTAAACGAGTTTTACTTTCAAAATCGGGATAAGTTGTTTTTAAACTTTTTAAGACATCTTCACCGACAATAATGGCTTCGACTTGTTGCGTACATAGATTTGAATATAAATCGTTTGTCGGACTGATAAATGCCGGATTAAAGTCAACGTAACAGATGCGATTATGATTATTTTCTAAATTCGAACGTAGTAATGAGAAGCCTTTTTGTTGTTCTAATTCATCAAAACCGACTTGCACAATTGATTCATCTTCCAAAGAAGTAATCGAGCTATCCTTAGCGACATAAACATAGTAGTTTAATTCTGTCGGCTCCATGGCAAATGTAATCTTATTCAACATTTCATTAGCTCGAAAATAGTAGTAGTTAGCTAAAAACAGCACAACACATAAAATACTTAAAACTAAATTTGTGATATGTTTCTTTGATTTCAAACGTTTTAAAGCGAGGTTTTTCTTCTTTTCCGGAAGTGTCGCTTTGACTTTTTTAAATAAAATTTGCAACGATTTTAAGTCAATCAGTGCCGTTGCCAAGAAGACAGCTAACGCAATCGCTAATTTTTTGATTAAATCTAATGATTCGTTGTAGAAGAATTGACCTGTTAAAAAAATAATGGCTATATTTAAAAGAACTAAAACACTTAGTCCGTATGTTTTTTTCATAAGTATCACCCACAATCATTATAAGGGGAAAAGTTTTTGATGTAAAGTCAATCTTGGGGATATAATTGAATGAATTGGATAATAATGCCGATGATTTGTAGTTTATTATCGTGGAAAGGATAGAGTTGACCTTTTTTGTCTAAAAGAAAGAATTGATGTTGATGGTTGGTTATTTGAAAAATCGTTAATTGTTTTTGATGCCACCCTAAAACCAACTGACTTGTCCTATAATGTTTCTGATATGATACAAGAACGAGATGACCTTCGCTTAATAGGTAGTAAGCACACGCTTTTGAAAATGGAAAATCTTGAAGCCAAATAGGGTGTCCTTGAGCATTATATAAGGGAATAGAGTTTTCTTTTTGGGGGACGATGCCAAAAAGTTCATCTAGTGAGATGTGAAAGAAGCGAGCGAGTTTAATCAGATTCTTACCATTGGGAAAAGTTCGGTCGGCTTCATATTGGTAGATTAAACTTCTGGAAATATCTAAAGCTTGCGCAACCTCGATGATGCTTAATCCCCTTTGGCGTCTTAATGTTTTTAAATAGAGATGAAAATCATTCATGGGAAACCCTCCTTACTCTATATATCATTGTTTAAGTAGAATTGACTTTAATTTTTTAAAAGTGTTTTATGCTGGAAAATTATGTGGTACAATAGGTTAAGAAATGGTGGTGAGGCTATGGCTTACGATTTTGATCAACTTAATTGGATTAGCGGCTATTTTGCCGGCCAGTTTGCTAGGCATGATTTAGACGGTTTAGAAGATATTGGGTTGCTTTATAGAAAGATATACGGATTGGAAGAGATGGAGGTTGAAACAAGTCTAGCCTTATTAAAAGAGCGTTTTAATCAATCTTATTGGCGGGTTTTATTAGTACCGGACTTTAAAGAGGACGAAGTTTCCACGACTTTTCGTTCAGAACCGCTGTTTAAAAGAATTTTTAAAATATTTCCTCATCTGATGCCATTGTTTTGTCCTAATAAGGAAAATGAACCTATTCTTCAAACCAACCGCCTTTACCACCCTTATGAAAATCTTATTTATCATCTACAGGAATTGCCATTACTGTTTGTGTTTAACGATGAAAAACACTATTTTTTAAAAGTTGATTCCCGCTTGGATTTATTAGATGTTTTAGGGGCTTTAAACAATGGCTTTTCCCCTGATGATTTAAAGCACCACTATGAAGTTAAAGAAATGGCTTATTTTATTCAGTTGAGCGATTTCCATTTTGGTGACAGCAAAAAAGAAATATACAGCAGTGTCTTATTGGGAATGTTAGATGAACAAGTTGAAAAGATTGAAAGTCGATATCCGTTGAGATTTTTGATTACCGGTGATTTAATGCATAGTCCATCTAGGAAAAATATGTATCAAGCCAGCGAGTTTTTAAATGAATTAAAACGGCGGTATCATGGTGATGTGCAATTTGTTTTAGGCAATCACGATATGGTTGTCAAAGGCTTGAATATATTTAGAAGACAAAGAGCTAAAGTTGTCGCTTACATATTGGCAGAAAACATTCATGTTTTGGAGGACATCAAGGTTGTTTTAATCAAATTGAATTCAAGTCTGCATGGCAATTTTGCCAGAGGAATGATTGGTGAAAGGCAGCTTTTAGAAATTGACGATGAATTGACGACCATTGAGAATTTGGAAACTTATACCCCGTTTGTCATGTTGCATCATCACTTGATTCCGGTTCAAAAGGCAGAGTTTTTAAAGACGAGCTGGAAAGAAAAATCAATTGTGGCTAAAATGGTTGAACGTTCTAAAACACTGGTGGATAGTGAATTAGTTTTAGAATGGATGAAAAAAAGGCATATTCATTATGCTTTCCATGGGCATCAACATATTCCGGCTTTAAATAAAGTTGATGATATTTATATTATGGGTTCGGGATCATCGACAGGTGTCATGAAAGATGATAGCGATAGATATTTATCATATAATCTGATTCAGTATGATGTCAGCCATAAAAAAGTCGTTTCTTGTACACTTTTTTATGAAGATGAGAAACGCCAGTTGCCTAAACATATCTATACCCAAGTTTTTAAGGAGAATAAAAAGAAATGAAAATCATAGA
>ERZ808028.406-NODE-406-length-38041-cov-16.192604_pt1 | contig 38041 bp, 35 predicted proteins | sample MGYA00380184_ERZ808028 | MGnify/ENA primary metagenome ERZ808028 (study PRJEB31490, sample SAMN06133397) | mouse gut metagenome | isolation source: J8_1 | host: mice | place: China: Chengdu | collected 2015-05 ...
TGCTTTGAGCAGATCCACGAGGCGATCCGCACCTGGGCCGACTATTACAATAACGAACGCTATCAGTGGGATCTCGCCCGCCTGGCTCCGGCCGAATATTACCGATATCTTATGACTGGCGAGTATCCTCTCAGCGTCCCACCGCCTAAAACAAACAGATAACTTTTTCACCCCCTTTTTATCGAAGGCAGAAAACTCTCCTTGTCCTTGACTTGGGGTACATTTCAATTGACTGAAAACAAACAATTCAAAATCAGAGTGCAAAACGTGTAAATGACGGAATTCGAACCCCACTAATGTCATCTATGTTGGCCTTATGCCTTGCAGTTCATGGCTTTCTCCTCTGTCCAATCTGGCATCTGGTTTCTCAATGTGCGATATAGACGCTTTTTGTCATTAGATTTGGCACTAAAACTATTATTCTTCTCTTTTCCACACGGAAACTCCTGGTATTTCTGCCTCGGTGTTTTTAACAATTATTGCAACACTATATCTTGCTCTGGTTACTGCGACATAAAATCTAGCTCGACTTTTAGGTTGAAGCTCTGTATTGTGGTCAAAAACCCATTTTTCCATTGGAGCAGTCGGGTAGATAAGCGTCCGATCAAAAGTTAGGCCTTTCGAGTCACCAAAGTTAAAAACAGCGTAGTTACCATTAACATTAGTTCTTTTTGAATCTCGAAGCTGCACTGGCCGATAAGTTTCTAAGTACGCATCTACATCAGTAGCATGAACCAAAAATACTCCATCGTGTCCTGTGGAATCTTTTTTATATGCAGAGCAAGGCGTAAACTCCGGATACATAGAATTTGCATATTCACAAATATGTTGCTCATTGCGATGTGTGACGTTAAGTGTAGCCTTATCAATGCAAATTTCTATGTTACGCTCACGGATAAATTGCTCAATTTGCCCTTCGCAGTATTTTTTGTTCTTTGCTTCCTCATGTGTATGATAGGTTACCTGTCTAGGATCTCCTACCATCAACAAATAGATGCCGTTCTGTGAAAACAGTTGGATAATTTCAAGATCATATCCTGCCAAATCTTGTATCTCGTCAATGAAAATATATTTATAAATTCGGGATATTCGGTCAATTGTAAGTCCATTGTTTGCATTATTTAGTTTACATACAAATTTTGATAGTTTATCTGAATATATGCGGCCATCTTTTGTGAAGTAGTGTTTTGCAACATCTGTTTCTTTGGCATATATAGGTATCCCTTTATAGAAACGGAGTAATCCAGATTTTTGGTTTACAAGTAGTAGCCCGGTTACTTTGTCTAGGTATAAATAGCTTTGATAAGGTTTCACTCCCTGCTGAATGAGAAAGGAAAACCATGTCATTATAGTAATATTGCTTGGAATATACCCTGCAAGTTCAATAAACTTTGATTTGACTTCTCGTTCATTAGATTCAGTAAAAGTCGTAATTAGCACTTTGCCATCAGTAATTTTTAATGCCTCTTGAACAAGGAATGTGGTTTTTCCTGAACCTGCCGCAGCCATTAATAATTTACCCGACATATGCAATCGCCTCAGTAATATATTTGGGAAACTTAATGTCAGCTTTTGTATCAAAAATAGCCAATGCACATTCTGTTTTGTTGTGCTTCATGTATTTTCGCAGTTCATCCTCACTTGAGTAATTTGTTCCAAACAGCTCGTTAAAAAGAGTCAAGCTATTCTCTTTAAGCATTTTGGGTTCCAAAGTGTTATAATTGTAAGGATTCTTTCCAATCTGCAAATCGCCTGTGTCGACCACACTGTCAAAGAATATACCAATATAGCTTTTTTTACTAGCTTTCATATAAGGTGCATATTTATCTTTTAGCGCAGAAATATCACCATCATTGTCTGTCACCACTGCAACAGTTTTATGTAGGTTATCTGCAACCTCTAAGAACCGCAGAAAAGATGTGCCCACGGAAATAACATCAATACCATCTTGTATGGGCAAGCGTCCATTATGGGTACACATATATGCCTTTTGAACGACTAATTCATCTGAATCGCCTTCCACGAGGATAGCCTTTTTACACAAAATTAAGCGTAAGGTATCATAGCCCGCAATTCTTCTGAAGAACTCCGATGAAGGCAAATCAGTTAGCTTTACAATTTTGTGGTCATTTAGCAAAACAAGATTTTTAAGACCCAGTTTATTAGCAACATAGCTACTGTGAGTAGACATCAAAATCTGTCTATCTCCAGATTTTTTTGATATTGCATCAATAAGTTGGTTCAAGCTAGAGAACGATAAATGGCTCTCTGGTTCCTCCAATAAGATAATCGCAGCATCCTGAGCCCGCTTATGATTAAGAGCTAGTTCAGTTTTAACAATACATTGTGCGCCTTTGCCAACAAAGCCAAAGGGAACCTTATTTATCTGAGTTACAAAACTACTCTCCCACGCATTCTTTGTCCCAAAATCAACCGCAAGTGATACTTCACCATGAAGCATAGTTGATTCGGATGCAATTCTTTTATTTATCTGTTTAATTGATTGATCACTAGCAAACGTTTCTACCATATTTCTATGTGCCTGGGCTACAGAAGTTATATCAGCAGGGCTAAGCAAGTCTTTAATTATACGAGAAATGTATACATCAGATCCGTTTTGGTAGCGATAATTAGAAGAATCAATCATAGCTGATTTAACAGGAATACTTTTTGTAGTGATAGTGTGTCTTGCAAAAGTAGTCCAGGATATTTCATAATATTCTATTGGGAGGCTGGTTAACTTTTTATCCTCAACAATCTTTTGATATTCATCATTATATTTATTATCATAGGCTATCTTAAACTGAAAGCCTTCGACCTTTGTTGCCCGCTCTGTATTTGCATCCCCCTCAAATAATTCTGCGTTAACAGGTTCATCAAAGAAAATTTCAATTATAAGCTCTGGGGGAGCAATAGCGTTTCCAGCTTGAATCGATTGAATATACTCTTTAACAGTTTCATTATTAAACAAGTACTGTGATAGTTCATTCCTTATACTCCGGCCACAGTAAAGTCCAGTCAGCGCAATATGTATTGCCTCCAAAATTGTCGATTTTCCAGACTCATTATCTCCTACAAGAACATTAAGACCTTTATTGAGTGTCAGGGTAAAGGTATCCTTAAAACTTTTGAAATTTTGTATTTTTACCTTGCTAATAGCCATAAAGCACCATCCTCTAAAGCATTCAGGTTAAAAGATTATAGCACAAAAGTAGTAGCCCGTCCATGCTTTATGCATATAACGGTGTGAATTGGCGGGGACATTTGAACGACCCTGCCCAATCTGAACAAGTTTTTGAGACTTGGCAGATTGGGCAGGGTCGTTTCATGGCTTAAGCCATTGCGGTACAAAGCTTTTGGGTGTTCTCAACCAAAAATCAAAATGAGACACGAAATTTCAAACAGTTTAAATTTCACCTACAAACAGCCTGATTTTCCAAATCTGAACCCCACTGTCCTTATTTAGGATTAAAATTGAAATACATTATACTAAACCGTGAGCATCAATCGGTAAAGGGCCAAGAAACTGCTCAAGTATATGAGACATATTGGAGAGGGAATTGTTTCTGCAAGCTCCCTCAAGTGAAATTCTAGACCTGAAACTATTAAAGTCGTTGACAACTTACTTCCCAAGCATTCACCTACTCAGGCAAAAAGAATAAGGCCTTACCAATATAAGTATACCAAACAGGTTGGGATCCAAAATCTTAACGAAAAATTTGGCTTGAAATCGAGGATAGGGACTGGAAATTTTTTGAGAATATGCTATAATAAAACAAATTACGATTTTGTTCCGTTTGGATTATCATCAGAAGTTGCAATATCGGGTAGCATCTATTACGAACTTGATGAGAGCTGCAAAGATGACAGTAGCACCAATTTTCCCAATTACCGCTGTAGCCGATCCATAGGTTGCCATAATCATGAGGCTCAATGTGTAGTTCCGAATATCGTATTTTAGTTCTGATTTAAGCCACTCAAGTTTGTTGGTGAAAGTTTTTCCAGCTTGTGTGCTGATTGCTATTTTTGCGAAAATGTTGCCGCTGACCGCAGATGCCCATCCGCACATGGCAGCTACAAACAATGAACTTTTCATCTGTATTCCGATCTGGTAACCAATGGCAGCAGAAGACAGAACACCTAGATATTCCGTTATAAATGCTAGTTCATTCAAAAATTCCATAATTTTTACAACAGTGTTGCAATTTGGTTTAGCAGTTTCTGTTCCGTGCGCAAATATGACAATCACCATAATAACACTTATAAATATCAGGTTTATTTCACAGGGAATGTTACGTGTTGCCTGCTTTGTACTCAATAGCACCAAATTGCAGGCAAAGTTACCTCCAAACGCACTCAATAATGCTGCAATAAGCCATATGAGCCGATTCTTTGTAATCTTTTTTGCGACCAATATTATGTTGAGTGCAGACGCAATGTTTCCAGCATAGCTAAGGATTGATAAATACATAATAATTCCTCCTGTCTTTAAACCACAAGGTTGGAGTCAAGGTGTTGATCCTTGCTCACGCTTCACTTGAGATGGTCCATCTCGATAAAACAACCTTGAAGTAGGCAGGGTATGCAGGCAATGGTAGGCAGGGTATGCAAACTAGGAAAATTGAATTGAGGTGTTTTTTCTGTTAAAAGGCAAAAAAAATGCACCCAATACAGGTGCAAAATATAAACCTACCCTCTGCTTTGGAACTTTTTTTCTGTTGCTTTGCCAATCCAGAAATAACCTTGGTACAGGCAAACGCAATCAGTGTGATCCGTCCCTCCGCGAAGTCTCTGAAGCGGAAGTCTTCAATGCCCTAATGAATATTGCCTACGGTTCAAATCAGTATGAAGTGAGTCATCATGGTGAGGGCGTTTATAAACAGTGCCGAAAAAATAAAAAGATACCGTGCCAAAAGGAAGCAGCAGTGATAAGAGTGTTTAATGCAAAATATGACGATTATGAGCAATATAAAATGATGATAAACGATGTTAACAAGAAGTTACTTCCTCTTCTCGATCCTGAAAAAGACGACATTCTTGTGAGGTCGGTCATTGCACTTATCGTTACTGCTGTATGTGATGATGACGGAACAGAGCAGATAGACAAAACTATGGAATTTCAAATATCCCAAACGCATAGGAAAAATAAATATCATTTGGCTAATGATAAGCTTGATGTTTCTTTACCACACTTACTATTGGCCGTTTTCCAATATATTCTTAATAACTGTCCAGACAACACGGTCGGTCAAGCTACATATGAGTATTGGTGTCCCAAGGAGCAGGGTACGGAAAATAACACACAGCGTCCATTAAAAAAGGGTCCAGATATTTCAGTAGTAAAATATGCGCCTAGAGTTTTTCGATCAAGTGCTGAATCTCAAGCGGCAACTGAATCAGGAACCGCTTTAAACGATTCATCTGTACCAAGCGATCAAGGGTTTGTCAGCAGCATAGTACAGGATGACACCCCGACAGCACAAATCCTTATGATTCAAAAAGGTGAAAAAAGTCAACAAATAGGATATGCTTCTAATTTTACAATATTCTACAATTAGCTTGGGGGATTGAATGTATGGACCATGAGGATAAACAACAACCAGCGGCTATTCTGAAGCAGGCAGGTGAAAAAAGTACGGCCATTGCTTCCGCATCTGATTTTTCCATTAACTATAATACAAATATTTTGACACCGCCAAGCGATGATGAATCAATTACTAAAATTATAGCAGAGTTGGAAGGATATCGAAAAAAAATAAGGTTGTATGAAGAACTTGGTATAATTAATTGTACAGAGGAACTGAAAGGAACCACTTTGGAGCCTTTGCAATGTATGCCATCAATACGTAATTCACTATATTTTATGGGAGTAGGAGGTGAAAAGTGGGTTAAAGATGCCCAACTGCGAAAAAACTTTGAAAATATGCTTCGTCGAACTAAAGCCGTGGGGGGAGAGGTAAAATTTCTTCTCATTAATCCCGCAAGCAAGGCGTATAGCAACCTTTACCAGCTTCGAGGTGAATCTGTGCCATATGAGTCATATGGCCGATTCGCTACAATGGTTGATATATTTGATAATCTCAAAGTCCATTTGTACAGCCATATGCCGAGTTTTCGTATGCAATTTGTGGATGACAGCTATTTAGCGATATCGCGTTATTATTTCGATAAACCAGCTCATGACCATTGGGCTGGTGGCTGGAAAATACCACATCTAATCATTTGTAATGAGCAGCAAGAGTTTGACAAAAGTGAAGTGAAACATAAGGGATCTTTGTTCGGCTCCTTTTTGTTGGCATATAATTCTATTTGGGATAATGGAATTGATATTAAGCAATGGGATGCTGAAGGAAAAAAATTCAACAAATGAGGGAATTTTATATGGACAAAATAGGGGTTATACATGGTAGATTTCAAATGCTACATATTGGACATATGGAATATCTCTTAGCGGGTAAGGAGCGGTGCAATTATCTTCTAATCGGAATTGCTAATCCTGATATTTCACTGACCAAACATTCTGATGCAAATCCGCATCGATCAACATCACTTGCTAATCCATTAACCTATTATGAGCGATTTCAAATGATTAGCCAAGCTATGCTTGAAGCCAACATTAGGCGGAGTGAATTTGATATTGTACCGTTTCCAATTAATTACCCTGAACTACTATTCAATTATGTTCCCCTTAATGCAAAATACTATATGACAATATATGATGACTGGAGTCGGGAAAAGCAGTCTTCGCTTGAAAAACTTGGATGCGATATTGAAATCATGTGGACGAGGACAAATTCCGAAAAGGTAACGAGCGGCACAGAGGTTAGAAACTTAATTATTCTTAACAAACCATGGAAACACCTTGTTCCAGCATCGGTTTTTGAGTATATTACAGAGAATGGAATTGATGAGCGAATTAGAAAAATGGGCGAATTGGAGAGGAGAGAGGAAAATAAATGTTACTAATATCGGACGCGAAACGGGATATCTTACCTGTCAATTTATATGGTGGTAAGGCTCATGGGCTATATCTACTTGCCAAAAATGGATATCCAATTCCTGAGACAATTGCCATTCAGGCAACTGCGGATATTGATGATATAAATAATATAGAATTTCAAAAAGAGTTACACCAAAAGCTATCCCCATTCGCTGTGAATGGGATGTTTGATTTGGCAGTACGGTCTTCCTGCACCTTAGAGGATGATTATACCAACAGCATGGCCGGACACTTTACTTCTATTCTTGGCACGATGTCGTTTGAGGATATCTTGACAAATATCAAAAATGTTATAAAAGGACTGGAAAAAGTTTCTGCTCACAATGGGAAAATGGGAATTGTAATTCAGCCAAAGGTCAATGCTGATTACTCTGGAGTCCTATTTTCGTCGGATCCAATATCATATAGTAAAAAACAAATGGTCATCACTTATACAAACGGCATAGGTGATAAGCTGGTTTCTGGCGAAGCTTCAGGAACAGATGTCATAATTAAAATAAAAGATGGCGAATGTGTTTCAGATGATATTATGGATGAACCTTTCCAAACTCTTCTGTATTTGTTAGCCCAAAAAAGCAAACAATTGGAAGATATATTGAAGTATCCGCTTGATATTGAATGGGCTATTGCGGGTTCGGTACTGTATTTCCTTCAATGTCGCCCTCTTACAAGTATTACAGCAACTCCCTCAGTATTATGTGCAGTTAATAAACAAAATCTTTCTTCGTTGCCTGCTCAACTTGTCTCCCACGACAAAATAAAACTCCGCTTAACGGCACAAGAAGCTAATATCCTTATCTCAGACGCCTATGTTTGCATAAGGAATACCTGTAATGACCCTGGCATATCGTTGGATATTTCAAAATCTAACGACTGCAGAGGCTATAGTGCGGTCATCATCTATCCTCAACGCCTTTCCAATAAAGTAATTCGCTCATTTGTAGGAGACAAAATGAAAGTGTTTGGGAGCATTACTGATTGCTGCCGTTATGGAATTCGCTCATTCCCAGAATATGAGGGCCTCACAGCTTGTCTCGCGGGATATTCTGAAAAGCTGGATAGCGAATATTGGATTAGTGCAACCATTATTCAAGAAATCTTTGATCCTCTTTATACGGGAGTAATACAAAGAATCCCCGAAGGATTTATTATTGAAATCACTCGCGGACATTTTTTAACAAAAGGTGTAGTTCCTACTTCCCAATATATTGTATCAAACCTGGGATATATACTAGAGAAAAATGAAATTCAGCAAAGAACTTGGCTAAAGATCATCGAAGGTCACGTTATTTATTGTGTTTGTAATAATGGTGATGAAAGCCTAGTATCACTTCGTGACATTGATATAAAGAATATTATTCAGTGCTTTAATCCTGTATTAAAGACTGATTCCAATGTCGTAGAATTTGGCCTTTTGCAACAAACAAAGGATGTTCTAAAACCGTACCTAATTGATTTTGTAGATGACAATTCACCAATCAATATTTCCAGCGCTGACATTAAAAGTGGAATAATTTCTTATGGATCAATAACAGGAAAACCAATTGTGGTGGAAAAGATAGATGCAGATTCCCTAAATGAGCATTTTCATAATACCTTATCGGAAACCACGAAATCTAATGAAAAAATAATATTTATTTGCAAAAATCCAGAACTTGCACTATTAGCTTTAGTGAATCGATATGAGCCTCAAAACATTGGCTTTGTGTTTGAAAATTGCGCTGTTGGCGCTCATATGGCGGTTATATTACGGGAAAAGGGTATTCCCGCAATTAGAATCGGATCTTCTTTCTATACTTTACCACGGCAGGGCAACTGTACAGTTGACGCCAAGACTCCTGGATTATTACCAAAGGAGAGATTGAAGTATGAGTAAAATTAACATTGTAACATCATATATCAATCCAGACACCGATGGCATTGCTTGTTCCATAGTTATGGCAAAGATACTATCGAGAACCGGTGAACAATGGTTCCCTGTGACATTTGGTTTGATAGGGGATGAAACAAAATTTGTTCTTCAGAATTTGGGAATTTCCAAACCAAAAACGTTATCGTCATTTGTCGATGTTGATCAGATTACGCTTGTAGATACTCATCACAAATCACAATTGCCTCAAGATTTTCCTTTTGAAAAAGTAAAGACAATTATCGATCATCATCCGAATGGAGATGATGAATTGTTTCCATCTGCAACCATAACAAACGAAAAAACAGGGGCAGCAGCCAGTATCGTTGCAAAATCACTGTTTGAACAACAGTTGATAGACACACTAATGCTACGCCTGCTTGGCTTTGCAATATTGTCCAATACACTAAATTTTTCGGCCCCATCAACAACAGATTTTGACCGACATATATATGCCAAGATAGAAAGTATTACTCCAATTTCTGAAGATCTTATCAATAAAATGTTTGAACAACGAAGCGCTATTTTAAAAGAGGACATATACACTGCTCTGTGTGCAGATTTTAAAGTGTTTGACACAAAATCTGGGAAAGTAGGTATTGCTCAAATCGAGGCGTATAATCTTGAAAAACTAATTGATGCACCAAAGACGATTCCAACTTTGGCGAGAATTGCTTATGAAAAGGGGCTTGAATTATGTTTCTTTAATGGGGTGGATATTAAGACAAAGCGCAGTGTCGTACTTGCCGCTAATTGTGAATCTGCTAATTTGCTTTGCAAGATTTTCAAACTGGATAATTATGAGATTCCACAAAGGTTTGATAGAATTTTATTGCGGAAAACGGATTTTGTTCCGTTGCTGAATGCATAGGTGAACAAAACAGTGTATCGTAGGCTTTCTGGGAGCATCTTTTTTGTCAATACAACACATGCAAACCCCTGGAACTACATGGTTCCAGGGGTTTCTTATATTCATTTGACCCTTACGCTGACCCTTACTAGTTTTAGAGGTTCTCAATGTACTGCTGCATCCGGTTGGCACTGTATTCTTTCATGCGTTCTGAAACGTGGCCGTATACGTCCAGGGTAAAGGCAGCAGTGGCATGGCTCAGATTGCCCTGTACGGTCTTGATGTCGTCACCGTTTTGCAGGGACACAACCGCATAGGTGCTCTATTCTTACGCGCAATGCTCGTTTTGCGGCGATCCGTGCTTTTATGGATTGTGCCGCCGATCATGATGTGACGATTGTAGACAATCTCAACAAGCTGAAAAAGGTTCCTTGATTCTGATAAAAATAGATTTCTGATAACCCCACGCGCACGGTCACTGCCATAGTTGATCGAAAATGATTCCTGGAAACCCCATGGACGCTGCGCCGAACCAATATGCTAAAATGTTCCACATCAAGCGGGCTGGGAGGTCGATGGGATGCCGGTCATCCACTTCATTTTGTGGGCCGCGGCGCTGATGCTGTCGGGGGCCCTGGTGGGATTGCTGCCGCTGCTGCTGGGGCGGTATTTCAACCGCCCCGGATTGGGGAAGCTGGGAATGCTGTGCTGTACCTTCAGCGGCCTGCTGCCGGGGTTACAGCTTCCGGTTGCCATCGGCTTTCTCCTGGCCGTTTTCATCAAAAAAACGGACTTCGTCTGGCCGCAGCGGAGCGCGGTGCCACCGCCGTCCCAGGCAAACCCCGCATCCCGGCCCATGCAGGGCAATACGCTGTACGCCACCGCCCTGTCCGGCCCCCTGCGGGGGCAGTCCTACCCGGTAGGGCAGGACGGGCTTTTGTTCGGGTGCGATCCCTCCTGTGCCGTCCGCCTTCCTGCGGGTACCCCGGGCGTCAGCCGTCAACACTGCTGCATCCGGTGGCAGCAAGGAGTTCCTGTACTGATGGACCTGAATTCCACCTACGGCACGTTTATGGGGGACGGGCGGAAGCTGCCACCCAGCTACCCGGCCCAGCTGGCGGCGGGGAGCCGGTTCTACCTGGGCGACACCCGCTGCCTGTTTCAGCTCACCCTGCCTTGAGAAGCTCTGATCACACCACACAAATCAAACCAATGAGGAGGACGATACCATGGAGATTAAGACGTCGATGGTCACCTGCCCCAGCTGCGGCCATCCCTACGACAGCGCTAAGAGCGCCGCCTGTCCCCACTGCGGAGGCGGGGGCGAATTCAGCCACACCGAGCCGCTGAGTGGGAGATTCACGCCGACTGAGGCCCCTATGGGTGGGCCCGTCGGTAATTACAACGCCAATTTCGGCGCGACAATTCCCCCGGACGGCAGCGCCCCGGTGTCCGGCGGCGGCAATCCCTTTGACGTGCCCACCATCATCGGCGGCGGTAAGGCCGACGGTGATATCGCCGAGCCGGTGGTGGGATGGCTGGTGTGCATTGAGGGACCCGCCCGGGGCACAGACTATCGACTCCACGCCGGGTACAACTACATCGGCCGGGAATCTGGGGACGTGCGCATCCGGGGCGACCAGCAGATTTCCCGCCAGAACCACGCCATGGTGGCCTATGACAGCGGCGAGCACTTGTATTTCGTCGGCCCCTCCGCCGGACGCAACCTGATTAAAGTCAACGGCCACGCCGTTCTCCAGGCCATTGAGATCAAGAACTATGACATCATCTCCATTGGCACAACAAAGCTAATTTTTGTGGGGCTGTGCGGGGAGCGGTTTAGCTGGGAAAAGAGGGGATCGGGAAATGCCTGATACAAATCATATGGGGCCGGAAGGGACCTCCTCCGTTGGGGAGGAGGTCTTTTCCTCGCCTGTGATAGAGACCGGGGCGCCGGGAGCGGAAGGAGCCGCCCCTGTGGAGACGGTCCCCGCTGAAAACGGGGCCGGGACGCTGTCCCTGTGGCTGAACGGGCCGGGGGTGGGCGGCATCTCCTGCGGCGGTTGGGCGGGTCTGGGCCTGCTGGCCGGGCTGCTGGCGGCCGGAGCCGCGGCATCGGTGTCAGCCTGGCTGCGCCGCCGAAAAAAAGCGCCGCGCGTTTCGGAGGCGGACGCCCGGTGGAACGGCGCCCTCACGGTAGAGAAGCTCCACGAGCAGGGGGCCCGGCCCGGCCAGCAGGACTGCTTTTTTGTTTCCCCGGCGGAGGAAACCGCCGGGCTGCTGGCGGTGGTGGCCGACGGCATGGGCGGCCTATCCGACGGGGACAAGGTGAGCCAAGCGGCGGTATCCGCCATGGCCCAGGGCTTTTACCACACCCAGGGCACGCCCCAGCAGGTGCTGCTGCGGCTGGCGGAGCGGGCCAACTCGGCGGTGAACCGCCTTTTGGGGGAGGACGGCGCCTACCGCAGCGGCTCCACCCTGACGGCGGGGCTCATCCGGGGCGGGGCGTTTCACTACCTGTCCATCGGGGACAGCCGCGTCTGCCTCTACCGCCGGGGGGTGCTGTACCAGCTCAACCGGGAGCACGTCTACCGCAACGAGCTGTATATCCGCTATGTGAACGGGGAGGAGACGCTAGAGGGGGCGGCGGGCCACCCCAAGGCGGCGGGGCTGACCAGCTTTCTGGGCATGGGACAGCTCAAGTACATCGACCTGCCCGCCGAGCCCGTGGCGGTGCTGCCGGGGGATCGGTTTGTGCTGATGAGCGACGGGGTGTACAACGCCCTCACCCAGCAGGAGCTGACCGCCGCGTTGTCCCAAGGCCCGGGGCAGACCGCCCAGGCGCTGGACAACGCCATCCGCGCCAAGGGCTATCAAAATCAGGACAATTACACAGCGGTCATTTTGAACTGCTGACCGGTTGGAGGAGGACGCCTATGCTGGATATCGCGAGCTATACGGATGTTGGAGGCCGTGAGCGGAACGAGGACACGGTCCGATATGCCGCCCGGGGCGAGGACGCGCTGTGCCTGGTGCTGGCCGACGGCCTGGGGGGCCACGGCGGCGGGGAGCTGGCCTCGGCGGCGGCGGCGGAGAGCATCTGCCGGGGCTGGGACGGGACGGCGGACGCCGAAACGCTGAAGGCCCTGGTGCGGGAGGCCAACCGCCGGGTGCTGGCCATCCAGACGCCCCAGTGCGCCATGAAGACCACGGTGGCGGCGCTGACCCTGGCCGGGGGAAAAGCCGTCTGGGCCCATGCCGGTGACTCCAGGCTGTACTATTTTCAGGATGGAACGCTGGCCTTCCAGACCAGGGATCACAGCGCGGCGCAGCTGGGAGTGCTGCTGGGGGACATCACAGCGGATCAGATCCGTTTCCATGAGGACCGCAGCCGGGTGCTTCGGGCCCTGGGCCAGGACGACGAGCTGGCGGTGGAGACCGGTGAGCGGGAGCTGGACGTCGGGAAGCACGCCTTTCTGCTGTGCAGCGACGGCTTCTGGGAGTACGTTCTGGAGCCGGAGATGGAGCGGGACCTGGCGGAGGCCGCCGGGCCGGAGGACTGGCTGGAGCGGATGCGCCGGCGGCTGAAAGAGCGGATCCCGGCGGACAACGACAACAACACCGCCGCCGCGGTTTGGGTGGACAAATAGAAATGACAAAAAAATGGGGGAATTGACAATGAAACGGAGAATAATATCGGTTTTCATGGCTTTTGTGCTGCTTTTTGCCCTCACAGGCACGGCGATGGCCGCGTCGGGTGGAAACGCCGCCGCCGGCAGCCGCAGCGGTGTGGCGCGGGTGCTGGCGCTCTATGAGCTGTACCTGGGGGACGAGTCCCTGGGAGTGACGCTTCCCGCGGTGGGGTCCTCCTTCGGCGTGGGCAAGGCCGGAAAGGAAACGGACATCTTTGTCACAAACCGCCATGTGGTGGCGGACTCGGCGCAGGAGTGGAGCACCTATGAGCTGATCTACTATATACAGGGCGAGGCGGGCCTGCGGGAGTACTCCTCCCAGTATAAGGACGAAACTGTTCAGGTGAATCATAAGCTGGTCCGGGCCTACCTGCTGCGGGACGATTACGCCTACTCCGACGGCACCGGCCTGGATTCCAGCCGGTCGGTGCCGTGCAGCGTCATCTACGTGGCCGATGAGGACGAGCCGGACCTGGCTGTGCTGCGTGCCGCGGAGCCGGTAGAGGGCAGGACGGCCCTGCCGCTGGCCCCAGCGGAGGGCGGCGGCGTGGAGGTGGGCGACACGGTCTATGCTCTGGGCTATCCCCTCAGCGCCGACGCGGCCACCACCGATGAGCGCCGCCACACCGATTACGCCGGAAGCGTGGAGAGCGTCACCGTCACCACGGGGGTGGTGTCCCGCTTTGTGGACTACTCCGGCGCCAACGCCCGCATCATCCAGCATGACGCGGCCATCAACGGCGGAAACTCCGGCGGCCCCCTCATCAACGAGAAAGGGGCCGTGGTGGGGGTCAATACCATCTCCTTTAACCTGAATGGGATAAACAGCTCCGAGACCAACCACTCCGGCTCGGTGGCCAGCGAGCACGTGATGCGGGTGCTGGACAGCATCGGCGTAGAATACGACTCCGCTGTATCTTCCGGCTTCCCCACCGCGCTGGTGATCGCGATCGCGGCCGCGGCGGTCCTCGCCGTCCTTGTGATCGTAATTGTGGCGGCGCGACGGAAAAAGCCGGCCTCCGGCGGGGACATCCCCAAATTTATGGCCGACCCCGCGCTCACGCCACAGCTGCGCGTCCAGGGGCAGAGCGGGACCTTTGCCGGGCGGCGGTTCGCCATCAACGGCCAGGTGCGCATCGGCAGGGACCCCGCCGCCAACGACCTGGTCTACCCCGACGGAACCCCCGGCATCAGCCACCGGCACTGCGTGGTCGCCCTGTCCGGTGCCCAGGTGACGCTGACCGACCTGGGCTCCAGCTACGGCACCTTCCTGGCCGGAGGGCGGAGGCTGGCCCCCAACCAGCCCGTGCCGCTGCGCGTAGGGGACCAGTTCTACCTCGGCACGGAACGGGAGAGCTTCGTCATCACCGGCAAGGGAGGCAGCCTGTCATGATCCTGGCAAGCCTGGGAAAGGGATTGTGCCCCAACTGCATGAGCATGGAGCCTGAGCTGCCCCCCGGCCAGGATACCCGCTGCTCCTGCTCCCACTGCGGCGGCAACCTCTATAAACAGAACCCGCCCCAGCTGCTCCCGGTGGGCACGGTGCTGAACTGCGGGGAGCACAGCTACCATCTGGGCACGGTGCTGGGCCAGGGGGGCTTCGGCGTGACCTACATCGGCTTTGACCCGTCCACCCGCCGCCGGGTAGCGGTGAAGGAGTACTTTCCCACCCGCTGCGCCCAGCGCTCGGAGGACGGCCATACCGTGGCTCCTCTGCCCGGTATGGAGGAGGTCTATGAGGGCGGGCGGTACAGCTTCGTCAAGGAGGCCCGGGTGCTCTCCGAGCTGGAGGGGATGCCCTCGGTGGTCCAGGCCCTGGCCTACCTGGAGACCAACAACACCGCCTACCTGGTCATGGAGTACCTGGACGGCACGCCGCTGCACCGCATGGTGGACCCAAAGACAGGCAAGCGCATTCCGCCGGAAAAGCTGCTGCCGCCGCTGAAAGGGCTGCTGTATGACATCAGTCTGCTCCACGAGAAAAAGGTGATCCACCGGGACATCGCCCCGGACAACATCATGTGGATGCCGGACGGCTCTTTGAAGCTGCTGGACTTCGGCAGCGCCCGCTCCATGGAGGACGGCAAGTCCATGACCGTCATGCTCAAGCACGGCTTCGCCCCGGTGGAGCAGTACCAGAGCCACGGGCAGGGCACCTATACCGACGTGTACGCCATGGCCGCCACCATCTACTACTGCCTGACCGCCACGGTGCCGGCGCAGTCCACCGAGCGGCTGCTGGGCGGCGACTCCGCCCGGCTCAAACGGCCCACCGCCCTGGGCGTGGCGCTGTCGCCGGAGGAGGAGAACGCCCTGCTGTGGGGGCTGGAGGTGCTCCCACAGGCCCGGCCCCAGACCATGGGGGAGTTCGCACGGCGGCTGTTCCCGGACCTGGCGCCTCCGCCTCCGCCGCCTCGCCCCAGCCTCTGGCGGCGGCTACTGGCCCTGCTGCGGAGCCTGGGCAAATAAATCGTGCAAATCAGCGCGTACGCGGTTATAATGAAATCTGTACAGAGAGAAGGTGAGCCGGATGGAACACAATTTCTGCCCCTACTGCATGTCCCCCGTGGAGGAGGGGAAGCCCTGCGGGGCCTGCGGGCTGACCCAGGGCAGCTATACCCCGTCCCCCCACCACCTGCCCCCGGGCACGGTGCTGAAGGACCGCTACCTGGTGGGTCGGGTGCTGGGGGAGGGTGGCTTTGGCATTACCTATATCGGCTGTGACCTGCAGCTGGAGCTGAAGGTGGCCATCAAGGAGTATTTCCCCACGGACAAGGCCAGCCGGGTTTCCCAGGCGTCCCTGGAGGTATCCAGCTACACCGGCGCGGCGGGGGTCAACTACGACAAAGGGCTGGAGAAATTCCTCCAGGAGGCCCGGACCATCGCCCGGATGGATAAGCAGCCCACCATCGTCAACGTGCGGGACTTTTTCCAGGCCAACCACACCGCCTATATCGTCATGGAGTATGTGGAGGGCACCACGTTCAAGGAGCTGGTGGAGCAGCGGGGTGGCCGCCTCCCGGCGGGAGAGCTGCTCTACCGTATTGAGCCGCTGTTCTTCGCCCTGAAGGAGATGCACGGAAACGGCCTGATCCACCGGGACATCAGCCCGGAAAACCTGATGATCGAAAAGGGCGAGGTGCGGCTGCTGGACTTCGGCTGCGCACGCCAGTCCGCCGACGGGGGCAACACCCTGACCATCGCCCTCAAACACGGCTATGCCCCGGTGGAGCAGTACCAGAGCAAGGGGCAGGGGCCGTGGACGGACGTATACGCCCTGTCGGCCACCATCTACTACTGCCTGACGGGCAAAAAGCCGCCCCAGGCCATGGACCGGCTGGTGGAGGACGAGCTGGTGCCGCCCCGAAAGCTGGGGGTGGACCTGACCCAGCGGCAGGAGAAGGCCCTGCTGTACGGCATGGGCGTTGCCCCCAGGCGGAGGTTCCAGAGCATGGAGGAATTCCACACCGCGCTGTATGAGGGCTTTGTGCCCGGCGCGGCGGAGGAGAAGGACAGCAAGACGGAGCCCGCCGCTGCCGCGGCGGATGCGGGCGGCGTGGACAGCGGAGAACGGACTGTGGAGACGGCCCCGGCGGAGGACAAACCCGCGCCCTCCTTCGACCCGGCGGCGTGGTTGAAGCGGAACAGGCTGCTGGCGGGAGGCGCGGCGGCGGCGCTGGCCCTGGTGATCCTGCTGGCGGCGCTGCTGCCCCGGCTGCTGGGGCCGAGGCAGGAGGGCACGCCCGGCGCGCCCTCCCAGGGGCTGGAGAGCCAGCCGGGGACGCAGTCCACAGACCCGGCCCGCTCCATGACGGCCTCCAGCGAGCACAGCCTGCTCAGCCAGCTGGAGGACGACACCGTGGACAGCGTCGTCGTCCCTGCGGGCATCTGGCTCAAGGTGAGCCAGCCCGTCACCCTCACCAAGCCTCTGCGCATTGAGAAGGATGGGGGCGTGGACTTCAGGAACGGCCTCACCGTGGCCCAGGGGGGCCGCGTGGAGGTAGAGGGCAGCCTGGACAGCATCGCCCTGCTGCGCACCGTGGACGGCGGGACCGTCTCGGTGGGCTCCGGCGGAGAGCTGTACACCCATATGCTCTGGCTGGAGCGGGAGGACGGCCTCACCCGCGCCCCGGACGGAAGGATAGACGTTTGGGGCGAATTTGACCCCACCCAGGGGGCGGCGGAAGATCCATGGCATCAGTCCCACTATCTGGTGCTGGACCAGGAGGCGCTGCTTGCCGACGCCGTCCACGTCTCTACCGAGGAGGAATTTATCCAGCACTGCCAGGGCGAGAAGCCCCTGGTCATCGACGGCGAGGTCACCCTGACCCATTTCCGGGAGACCTCCGTACCTATTTTAATCAGCGAGGGGGCCGTGCTCGACGCCCCCTGTGACGATACCGCCGACTGTACGCTGGATCTGGTCCGGGGCGGGGTGATCGTCAACCGCGGGACCCTCCGGGGCCGTGTCGGCCTGATGGGAAATTATGAGGATATCGGACATGTGCCCCGCCTCCTCAATCTGGGCCGGGCGGAGGTGTGCCTGAACAGCTTCGGCGGGGCGTCCTCCGTGATCAATCTGGGAGAGCTGGCGTTCCGCGGCGGGTTTGACGATGAGCCCTTGCTGGAGGACGCGGCCCTGGCCAACCTGGGCCAGGTCACCATCGGCCCGGGCGTCCGCGTGACCCAGAAGGGAAACTGGAGCACCAACGGCGGGACCATTACCGTATCCGGCGGGACCTACACTGTGGAGCAGAATACCTCGGTCAACAATTTTGGCGCTATTTCCCTGAAAAACGGGGCGTGCTTGGTAAACGGCGGTGAGATCCACGATTATGGCGCCATCAGTGTGGCCTCCGATTCGTCGCTGGAGGGTCCCGGTGTGATCTGGCCCAGCGGAGACCCTGACCCCGAGCCCAGCCCCACGGGGGAGGCGGCGGAGCCCCAGCCCACGGCGGCATCCGCATCGGCTTCCGACACCGTCCGCATCGGCGGCAGGGATGTGCCTTTTGGCGTCACGGAGCTGGACTTGACCGAGATGGGCATCAGCGACATCTCGCCTTTGGCTGAGTTGACAAGCCTGGAGGTTCTGGTTCTGCGGGACAACCCGGTTTCGGACCTCTCCCCCCTGGCGGGCCTTACAAAGCTGAAACGCCTTGATCTGTTTCACACCCAGGTGTCGGATGTCTCCCCCCTGCGGGGGATCACGGGGCTGGCGACCCTTTTTCTGGATGGTACGCGGGTCTCGGACATCTCCCCCTTGGTGGATCTCACAGGAATGACTGAGCTCCACCTGGACGATACACAGGTCAGCGACGTTTCCGCCCTCAGCGGCATGACGGCAATGGATGAGGTCACCTTCTGCGGGTGCCCGGTTCGGGACATCTTCGTGCTCCGGAACATGACGGAGCTCAGGGACCTGCGGCTCAACGGCACCCAGGTCACCGACCTGTCGCCCCTCTACGGACTCCATCTGGACATGCTCATGGTGGACCGGGGGCAGTTCACCCAGCAGCAGCTAGACGATTTGACCGCCACCCAGCCGCCCCATTTCAAGCTGAAATACGCGGAGTGACAGTAAGCGCCCCCCGGCTGAAAAGCCGGGGGGCGCGCTATGTTGTCACGCTCGGGCTGGACACAGATACGGCTTTGCGCTTCCCATCGGGCCCCCGCAAAGCCGTCCTTTGGCTTTGTGGGGAAAGGAGGAGCAGCGGAGTGAGGGAGCTTTCGGCGCAGCCGGAAGCGAGAGATACGCAGCTTGCGACGACGCTGTCACGCTGCGCCTGTTCGCGACGCGCGGCTTCGCTCCGTCTCAGGGAAAACCCAGCCCAACTCCGTTGTGCTTGGGCTTTTCCCTTCGCTCCGCTCCATCCGCGCTGCTCACGACGGCTCCGCGCTTCTATCTCACATCTGCGTACAGCGCCTCGATGACCTGCTCCATCCGTTCGCTCATGGGCTGGTCGTCCCCGGCGGTGATGGCGTAGAGCACCAGCCAGTCGGTGGCGTTACGGGGGTCCAGGCGGGGCATCCCGCAGTCGGTGAGGATGGCGTTGAGGCAGTACCAGTGGTCCTCCAGCCGCTCCTGGGGGGAGATGTAGTCCTCATCCCGCTCGTGATACGCTCCGTCCACCACGTTTTCCGTGATGACGTACAGCAGGAGCAGCAGCTTGCGGGGCACATCCTCCTTCCTCAGCCGGATGTTTTTCAGCGCGGTGGTGTTGGGCCAGTTGCGCTTGATGAGCTTCTGCACCGCGGTGTAGCCGCCCCGTTTTTTCCCGGAGGGCATCTTGAGGGACAGGTACTGCTCCATCACCGCTTCCATAGAGTAGTCCGGCTCCGGGACGCCCGCCGGGGAGGCGGGCCGGATGAGCTGCTCTAAGTATTTGCTGAAATAGGTGTAGGCCCGGAGGTGAAGCGCGCCAAAATTCTCCAGGTTGCGCAGGTAGCACTTGCGCAGATCCTCCAATGTCCGCGCCTGGAGAAACTCGTTTTGCAGCTCCCGGGTGAGGTGCGCCCTATCAACCTCCGGCAAGCTGTCCAGCCGGGGCGCAGACGGCAGGGACTGGAAGAAGGCCCGGGCCTCGGCATAGCTTCTCCCGGTGCGCAGAAACCAGGCGTATACCGCCTCCCGGCCGTCCCGGTAGTGGATGGCGTAGTCCGTGCACAGGCCCAGCAGACAGCTGGCCCGCTGCTCGGAGAGAGACAGGGCGAAGGCGATGCGGAAAATATCCTCCCGGCTGGTGGGCTGGCTGCGTCCGGAGACCCAGTTGCGCACGTTCCTTGCGATAGAGTCCGCCTTGCTTTCCCAGGCGTCGGCCTGAAAAGCGGCGGTAAGGCGGGGGACCAGGTCCGCGTGGGGGTAAAACTCCCGCAGGGTGCCGTGAAATGTGCGCAGGACGATCCTACCGCTCCAAAGATACTCCGCCGCCATGGCGGGGGTCATCTCCTGGGAGCTGAGGCGGTCGTATTCGATTTCTGAGCGCGTGGTCAGTTCTATGCCCGGCAAGACTGCACCCCCCTGCGGCGCTGCTCTGCGGAGCTGACGCCGTACATTTTGCTAAAAAATATTATATACTGTTCCACATAAGTTGGCAAGACAAATCAGGAGAGGACGAAGTTCTTGCTTGCGGTTCATTCATGATCGCAGCAGTGAAATCGTTTCAAAAATCAAACTTGCCATAAAGCCCATGTTTAGATGAATAGAGTAACCGAGTATTTATTCGCAAAAAAGAATAAAAATTCTTTGTCTTAGACTTGACATTTGGGTGGCGCAGATCGTGTGCCCAAGCGTTGGGAGCGCCGATTTCCGCTGCGAATTTTTTGAAGTGGATGTAGACGGTTTGAGGATGGAGGTGGGTTCCAAAAGGAGTGGTAAAGACAAAAGCAGTCTGGCGCTCTTTCTCGCTTTTCCAGCCCTGCCACTCCCAGTCCGCTTTGAGCCGTTCCTCCGCCTGAACTTGCTGCCACCGTTTTAAGAGTTCCAGGACAAATGGGGCTGGAGCGATAACACGGGTTTTGTCGTTTTTCAGCGGGGTAAAGGTGAAACCGCCTTCAGCGAGAGGACGCTTTTGAAGCTGTTTGTTAATGGTCAGCCGCTGTCACATCGGGCCGCTCATGACCTAGAAGCTGGGACACCCGCAGGCTGGCATTGAGCGGGCTCATGCCGCCGTCGGTCAACTCCCGATAGGTGCGGGCGGCATAGCTGTGACGGAGGCCGTGATGAGTCATGGGCCAGACGGAGCCTTCGTCCTGAATCTGCAGACGTACTTTGTAGATGTACTGCTGAAGCTGAGCGATGGCATTATGGGCTTGCACACCATCCGGCACGAACAGCTTGTGCCCCCGGGGCGTGACAGCCAGAAATTTCTCCAACTCGATGCGGATGCTCTCATTGATGGGGACTGTGCGGATCTTGCCGCCCTTGCCCTTGCAGGATACGCCGCGTGGTCTTTTCCCCTGCCTACGCCTCCTCCAACAGCAAAATCTACCCCTTCCAAATTGCGGCGGCAGACTTTGCCCTCCGCTCCCTGTATCAAAAAGGAGCGATCCTCTGTGATGAGGCGGGCTTGGGTAAGAGCCATAAGGCTATGCTGATCATCACCCAGAAGGGGCTGGAGGGGCGGCGGCGCATCCTGCTGGCCATCCCCAACGCCGACCTGCTCGACCAGTGGACGGCGCTGATGGAGGAGTTCTATTCCGTCCCCTATACTGTTGTCTCCACCCGCACCCAGTGGGATGCCTTGGCAACAGCGGACGAGCCCAACCCTTTCCTCCAAAACGCCATTGTGATCACCACCTACGACTTTGCAACCGCCAACGAGGAAATGGCCAAGGCTGTCCCTTGGGATCTGGCGGTCTTTGAGGGGGCCAATGCCCTCTCCGTCGTCTATCAGGAGGGCAATCAACGGGCAAAAGCCCTCAAGCGTATCGTCGGGAGCGCGTTTAAGCTGCTGCTCACCGGTACGCCCATTGAAAAGAACATCATGGATCTCTATGGACTGATCTGGTTCATCGACGAGGCAATTCTGCCAGCCGAACAGGAATTTCTGGCCCGATATCTCCGCCGCCCGGAGCGCTACCCCGAGTTGAGTGAGCTTGTTCGGCCCTGCTGCTTCCACACCCTCCGCGTCCAGGCCCAGGGCTATGCCAAGGTGCCACAGCGGGTGCTGCTCACCTATGAGTACACCCCTTCACCTCAAGAGCAGGCGCTCTATGACTTGCTGTACGCCTATGTCAACCAGCCGGTGAAGCGGGCCTTCCCCGAGATGGATCAGTACGACCTGGCCCTGCGGCTGCTGGGTCTGCAAGGCTCCTCTACCGCTTGTAAAATCCTTCTTTTTACGGTATAATGAGACAAATTCCGACTGTGTTTTCGTGATTGATGAGGCGGCGAAAACCGTCACCGCCACGGAGTATCAGGAGCTGCCGGTGCTGTGCGGCATCACGGAGCGGGGCAGGGCGCTGGACGAGGACGAGTGCAAGGCCCTGTTGGCCCTGCCCGTCAGGGACTTCACCGAGGACGGGTCCCGCTCTCCCCACTGGCTGAAACGGGGCGGCGCGCCCCACCCACTGGACAAACCGGTGCCCGTGGAGCCGCTGATCGTTCAGGAGTCCGCCAGCCTTTCCCCGGCCCAGGCGGAGGAGCTGGAGCGCATGAAGCTGCGGGCCAACAGCCAAAAAGCGGCGCTGGCCCGGAAGCTGGACGGGCTGGAGGTGCAGGTCAAGGCGTTTACAGAAAAGAAAAACTGACCGCGAAAATTACAAGAGAATTTATAATTGCGATCAAAGGAGAATAGCTATGTATATTGAATTAATATGTCAAAGCTGCAAAAAACATTTTCGTGTCCCGTTTGGTATGAAAGAACTTAGCCTTAAAGAATGCCCTTGACAGCCTGGATGTAACGAGGGAAAAATTGCGCACTATATTTTTAGAAAAAGTAGATAAAAGCATCAAAACAGGGATGAAATTACTCTCTGAGCCTTGAACAGAGGCCAACCTGGACAAGCTCCGCGCAGCGTTCCCGGAGTGCTTCGCGGAGGGCAGGCTGGACATCGACAAGCTGCTGGACCTGTGCGGGGAGTACATCGGCAACGACTTCGAGAAGTACCGCTTTGAGTGGAAGGGCAAGGCGGAGTGCCTGCGGCTGGCCCAGAAGCGGTCGGCAGGGATTCTGCGGCCCTGTCCGGGGGAAAGCGTGGACTGGGAGCACACCCAGAACCTCTACATCGAGGGTGACAACCTGGAGGTCTTAAAGCTCCTGCAATCAGCGTACTACCGCAAGGTGAAGATGATCTACATCGACCCGCCCTACAACACGGGGAACGATTTTGTGTACGCCGACGATTTCGCCAACCCCCTGGCCCGGTACAAGGAGGTCACGGCCCAGACCACCAAGAGTAACCCGGAGACCATGGGGCGATTGCACACCAACTGGCTGAATATAATGTATCCCCCGGCTGAGACTGGCGGCGAATCTGCGACTCACGTGGGCCGTGGACCAGCGCAAACATGGTTGGCCTGGTGACAGCAGATGCCCGACCCAATTTGCCTATGATTTGGTTAATCCGGTGGACGGCATAAATTATGGATGTCCGCCTAAAGGATGGAGATATGACCGGAATACCATGAAGCGGCTAATAGATGAAGGTAGAATAATTTGGCCCGATACTCCAGATGGGCGACCGCGCAAAAAGTCCTCCTTAAATGAAATCTCAGAAGTTCTCCCTGGCTATTCATCTGTTTTTGACGATGGAATTTATACGAATACTGCAACAAAGGAACTCTTTTCCATATTTCAAAATCACTATTTTGATTTTCCAAAGCCGGTAGAAATCATTAAGCAGTTAGTCAGTCAAGCTACCGAATCGGATGACATTATTCTCGACTTCTTCTCCGGTTCTGTTACCACCGCCCACGCCGTTATGCAGCTCAACGCCGAGGACGGCGGCAACCGCCGTTTCATCCTGGTGCAACTCCCCGAGGTGTGCGCCGAGACCAGCGAGGCGGCCAAGGCGGGCTATGCCAACATCTGCGAGATCGGCGAGGAGCGTGTCCGCCGCGCCGGGGCGCAGATCGCCGCCGGGGACACCGGCTTCCGGGTGTTCAAGCTGGACACCTCCAACCTGAAAACCTGGGACGCCGCCCCCATCGACCCCCAGGTGGGGGACGTGATCGGGGAGCTGGCAAACCGCATGAACGCCATGATCCACAGGGTCAAGCCTGACCGCTCTGACCTGGACATGGTGTTCGAGGTGATGCTCAAGCTGGGCGTGCCGCCCACCTACGCCGTGACTGCTGTTACGATCAACGGTAAAACCGCCTACAGCGTGGGGGAGGACTGCCTGCTGCTGGTCTGCCTGGCCCCGGACGTACAGCCCGAGGACGTGGAGCAGATGGCGGAGTACATACCCGCCAAGGCCATCATCTCCCGGGACAGCTTTGCGGGCGATACTGCGATGGCCAACGCCTACTATATTTTACGTGACCGGGGCGTGGAATTGAAATTGGTGTGAGGTGTTTGAAATGGACAAAAAGTTGTTGCCAAAGAATTTTTTCCGGGATAATCCACTGGATAAGATGTCCGCTCCGCTCGTCGCCCATTTTTCTATGAAGGCGGGCTTTAACGAAAAACTTCAAGCCGCCATGTGGGACATTCTGGAGGGGGAGCTGGATCCCGAACGCAAGGCGAAGATCAAGGCGGAACAGGAGGAGATCCCCCGGCTGGAAACAGGCGAGGCGGTGGTCAAATTTATACGCAATGACTACGACGTTGTGAATCGAGACCGCCTGTGCAAAAAGGCCCTGACGATGCAGGCGGAGGTGATGCCGCCTCTGCTGCGCCGCTTCAAAACCAGCCTTCAGGACAGCGTGACGGAGACCGCTGTTTACATCCTTAGCTATGCGGATTGGGAGTATGTTGACCAGCTGATCGCGATGTATCCAGAGATCCGAAGCCCCTATGCCCAAAGTATGGCCTGTGTGGCGCTGGGTGTTCAGGAACGGGAGGACACGCTTCCGCTTTTGCTGCGGGAGTATGAGCGGTTTAAAAGAGAATACCCGGAGGAGAGCTACTGCCAAGGGCCGCTGCTGGCAATTTATATTCTGTATGGAAAGGCGTAGTCCGCCATGAAGCTGCAATTCAAAAACCAGGACTTCCAGGCCACCGCCGTAGAGGCCATGACCGGCCTATTCGCCGGACAGGAGCGCACCCGCGCTACCTTCTCCGTCATGGAGGAGGGCCAGCTGGCGGGACAGGGCTCCTATATGCCGGCGGAACTGGGTGTGGGCAACGTCCTGCGGCTCAGCGACGAGGCTTTGACGGAAAATATGCGCTCCGTCCAGAAGCGGAACCTGCTGCCCATGACGGACAGCGCCGCCTCCCGCCAGTTCTGCGTCGAGATTGAGACGGGCACGGGCAAGACCTACGTCTACACCAAGACTATTTTCGAGCTGAACCGCAAATACGGCTTCACCAAGTTTATCGTGGTGGTGCCGTCGGTGGCCATCCGGGAGGGCGTGTACAAATTCTTCCAGGTGACGGAGGAGCATTTCGCCCTCCAGTATGGCGGCGTGCCCTGCCGGTACTTCACCTGCCACCAGAAGGTGGGCTGCGGCCTGCGGCTGTGCGTCAACCAGGAGGGAGAACGGGTGGAGGACAGGGACATCAACGTGCTCCACGTCATGACCAACGAGAGCTTCGCCGAGTTTGCTGCCACGCTCCAAAAGGAAATCGAGGACGAGACAGGCGTGAAGTTCGGCATTTTGAACCTGAGCCTGTTTACCGGCATGGTCTACGAGGAAAAGCGCCAGGAGGAGCGAACTGTTACGGTGGAGCAGGCCCGGCAGGTGGTGGAGGCCCTCCAGACCACCGGGGCCATCGACAGGTTGGGCCAAGTCCAGCCCGCCGCCAAGATCGTCCCTTTACAATCTAATTGTGGTTGGTAAAAACTCCGTCGATTTCACTAAAAAATCGCCCAGTTGTTTGAAATAGCATACCAGAAAGAAAAGTGCGCTCCCATTCACACAGGGAGCGCACTTTTATCATGTTCAAAATAAAAATGGAGCAAGAAGAAAAGCACTCATGCAAACTGATATAAATTCAAAATAAGGAGGTAGATAAAGTAATGTCACAAAAGAAATTGATGGTAGTGCTTGTATGTGTTGCACTTTCATCACAGTTAGTAGGGTGTGGAACATCTGAATCTCAAGAACCTACACAGCAATGCCCTCAGCATACAGAGGAAGTAAAAGAATCCACTCAGATAATCACTTCTCAGCCTAAAGGAACAGAGTCTAACATAGGGGATAATGCAATATCAAGTCAAATTATTGAGGAAGAGTTGAAAGATAACAGAGAACCGACAGAGGAAGAAAAGATAGAGATATTTGAATCAGTATATGATTATTGTACAATATTTTCAGACTTAGGATTATCAGATAGCGAAGTATTAGAATATGAATTAGCAGAGTTGAATGCACGGTTTGATTTACGGATGGATTTTACAAAACCTGCTGACATCGAAACACAATATCTAGCATGGCGTCCGCAGGAAGTGAAAGAAGCAGAGCCACCACAAGAAGAAGTAGTAGAACAATCCAACATAGATGTAGGTTTCGAGGCTGACATAGACCCCAACACAGGTGAAGTCAACTACTGGAATCCTAATACTGTCGAGGAACCAACTAATCCTGGAGTGGTCATTGACTATGGTGGACAAAGTGGGCAGGTCAAAGCAGACCCAGACAAAACCCAATCAGCTCAAGACGCAGGATATTTACCCGGTGACCCAAGCAATTACATCTACGGAAACTGAACAAGGAAGCACCTATTTGTGAAAATGGAAAACAACAAGGGAGATACTTCCTATCATTGAAGTATCTCCCTTGTTGTTTGTGCACAATTCAATGTGCCGGTTTTATGGCATAAATTGTATAAGTACATGAAATTCTTAAAGAAAAGAAAGCAGAAGAGGATTGTGGACCTACAACGTCTCCAATTCATCCAACATCATCCCATATCCACACTATACAGTCCAAATTAGGCTCTACACTCTCTTTCGTATAGAAGGCAAGAGGTCAGGGGGGATTCCCAGTAATTTCCAGTTCCTGACATCTAATAAAATACGAAGGAGCGTAAGAAAATGTTCACAGAATTCTTAGAGGAACAATTCAAATCCGGCAACCAGTATGCAATGAGGATAAAACATCTTTTGATACTGCTTGGATTTGAGGCACGGACTACTGGCAAGGATGATGATAAAGGTGTAGATATTATAGCACAGTCATCCGTTGGGGACAACACAAAGTTTTATATCCAATGCAAATATTTTAATACTACCCTTGGCACAGCACCAATTCAAGAGGTTTATGCTGGTTGCGCTTTGCATGGTAATGATGGTTACCCGGTTGTAATCACTAATAATCAGGTCACTCATGGAGCGAGAAAGATTGCGAGAGAGTTAGGGGTAGAAATCATTGCAGAGCCAGAGTGGAAAGAGATACAGTTGGCATTTCAGCAAAACAAGATTCCAAATAAAATGCGTTTTGGATTGATGGGGATGATAATGGGTTCCAGTATTCTTGACTATGAACACATTAAAGATTCCGCTGACAGACCTTATTTACCTGTGAAGCCGATAACATCAAGGACAAGCAAGATGGAGCGCCACAAGCATATGGTCAAGGAAAGACTTGATGATGCATTGCTTCTTGAGCAAGAAGCGATGCAGTTCGATCAAAAGGCTTCCTTACTCCGCCAACAGTCTCTCATGATTCAAAAGGAGGTGATGATACGGAACCTTGATTACGGTTGAAAGGAAAGCGCTGGTGACGCTAAAAACCAAATAAAGCTGGGAGGGCTGACAATGGCTGACCTGTTCAACGATTTGTTGAATAGTCTGGACAGCCTGACAGAAAGCCAAATCAATGAGTTACTGTCCAGACTGGAAGTAAAAAAGTCAGGACAAAACAAAGAAACAGGCAAAAATAAACAGGGCATATACATGGAGGATGGACAGGCAGTATCCTGTCCAGCATGTGGAAGTATATCAGTCAAGAAACATGGTAAAACAGGTGGCAAACAGAGGTATTATTGCAAAGATTGTAATACTACATTCAATCACAAAACTGGGACTATGTTTTATCGTTCAAGGTTGACATCATCACAGTGGAAGGGAATCATAGAAGGGCTTGTATTAAATTTGCCGCTATCAAAGATAGCGGATAGAACTGGATTATCAATAAACTCTGTTCATAAAAACAAAAAGAAGTTATGTGATATGCTGCTGGAGAGATTCGGTGAACAGGACAAACAGTTAAGTGGTATTGTGGAATGTGATGAATATGTTACTAGATTATCATTTAAAGGCAAAAAAGACCCAAATTTCTTTATCAATATGCTGGATAGGATGCCAAAGCACCATCGTTCTTATGCTGAGAAGCTGGAATACTTAGAAAAGTACGGTTTATTGGAACAATTAGAGAAAAACCCAGACAGATTGGATAGGCTGTTACGTGCAAAGGGAACGAGCCCGGGAAGGATACATGAGCAGGCCTGCATTTTGACTTGTAAAGATAGAAGTGATAATCTATATATAAACCCGGTTTGCATTGGAAAGATGGAAAACGAACACGTATTTATGCACTTGACACCAAAAATAAACCCAGAATCAATCATGGTAACAGACAGCTATGCACCATATTTGAATTTTGCGGAGATAAGTAATATTCATATTGAACAGATATTGTCAAAACTGCACACAAAAGGAGCATTTAACCTAGGACACATCAACGCGCTCCATTCACGCCTATCTGCGTTCTGGCCGAAGGGTGCCGGACGTGAACCAGCTACAAAATACATCGACCTATATTTGATGATATTTTGGTGGTTGGAAAAGAACAAAGCGCTATCCATTGAGGACAAGACAGAAACGATTTATGAATACCTGATGGAACAGTATTACAGCACTCGGACAGGTGACAGTCTAACCCGTCGGAAACTTCCATTAGATACAAAGCATCTTATTCCTGACGAGGTATAAGACAAATTAAACAGCCAATATCGACAAATAACCTTGCAATCTGTCCGGTTATGATGTAGAATAGGGGCAGAGATGAATAAAGGCAGGTCGCAAGGTGCTGGTAACACCTTGCGACCCTATGCGGGAGCGCGCTCTCCCACACAATAGCACTAAAGCTACGCCAGCTTCAATTATAGCGGATACATTATGATTTTACAAGGGTAATCTGCGAATTGAGGTATTGTGTTTAGCCTGTTATGCGGTGTGGGGTTAACAAAAATCTCGCACCGCTTTTATTCGTCTCAGCGGTGCAGGCCATGGAGCAGGAAGGGAAAATTCCTGCTCCATGTGCCGACCCGTTGAGATAGAGGTGGTATATTTTTAATAAAGAAGGAGTACGGAACACATGAAGAAAATAGCTCTAGCATTGTCCCTCATGTTGGTGTTGTCAGCTTGTGGGACGCCATCCAGCGAAGCAACAGGCAAGCCGGACGGTAAGCCGGGCACAGCGACGCAGGAAGTCAAAAAGGATGATAATCCAAAGGAAACAGAATTGTCAGAAATTAAGGATGATACCCCAAAGGGAAGCGAAGATAATTCTTCCGAATATTATATCAACAGCATTAACGAAGAAACAGCAGAGTATCATGGAGATTGTGGTACTGGTTTGACATGGTACTATAAAGATGGTGTGCTTGTCATTAAGGGCACAGGAAAAACAAGATCTATTAATACTCATATAGACTTAGCTACACTAGTACAGCAAGTAATTGTTGACGAAGGAGTAACGGGTATTGGTGATATGAGATTTTTTGGTACTGGTACTTTCAATGGGTTTCCTAATATGTCAAAAATAGTATTGCCCAGTACCTTAGAGGAAATTGCAATGTATTCATTTAAGGATTGTACTAGTTTAACAGAAATAACAATACCAAATTCGGTAACAACAATAGGTGATTTTGCATTTAGTAGTTCAGGGATAACAAAAATAACAATACCTGATTCAGTGACACAAATAGAAGATTGTGCATTTTATGAATGTGATAGTTTAACTGAAGTGATGCTACTCGCTTCGGTCACAGAAATAGGAGATAGCGTATTTTATGGTTGCAAAAACTTAGCCAATATAATAATATCTGATTCTGTGACTAAAATATGTGACTGGGCATTTTATAATTGTGAAAATTTAACAGAGATAGTAATACCAGATTCAGTGACACAAATAGGAAATCGTGCATTTCTTGAATGCAAAAGTTTGACAGAGATAACAATACCAGATTCAGTGACAGAAATAGGAGATTTTGCATTCCATAATTGTGATAAATTAAGGAAGATATTATTTTTAGGAGATTTGCCTCAAATAGGTACAGACATATTTGATGACGATATAAGAGTCATATATAGCAGTCCTACTTTTGAATATATACAAGATGATTATCCAAATGTAGAGTGGTTTGAAGAATGGCCTATGGAATAATCATCAAACCAATTAGCACATCAAAAAGTAGCTGGGTTCTGACCCAGCTACTTTTATGCTTTCTACCAAACTTATGAATATTAGTTTGGTAGAAAAAGAATTCACTTCAAAATTTGATTGGTAGCGTTTTCGGGCATTTTGACGAAGGATTTGAGAAATGAGCGTAGAGCAACAATTAAATTGTATTGGGATGCCAAGATCGAGGAAATCGCACTTCCCCAGGATCTGGAGGAGGTTCGTGAGACCGTTCAGGTAGCGGTAGAGTAGGCCGCGCGCAGCCGGTTTGAGGCCATCATTGCCAACGCCGACCGAAAGCCTCCTGTGCGGGACGCCTCCTGGGACGTGACGGTGCGGCTGAACAAACAGGTCATGCTCTCCCCGGAATTTTTGGAACTGTGGGAGAAGATTAAACAGAAGACAACCTAAACTACCCCTATCACAATTCAAATCCTTCATCCGCTGCCACGTCGCCGCAAGCGTCATATCGCTTGCGGCGGCTTTTTTCAAAAGCCACCGCTCGCTCATTCTGCTGCGGCTCCTTTCCCCACAAAGCCTGAAGGACGGCTTTGCGGGGGTCCCATTGGGTGCTTTCCCGCGATTGATAGCGATTTTGTGCACTTATCTCAAAGCCCCCAAAGCCATGCGGCTCCGGGGGGCTTTCCTTTTAATTTTATATGTGTGAGCCAGGTTTTCGGATTAAATTTGTGAAATCTTTTGGAAACCCTTGCAAACCGGCGCCATATTGGGTATACTATACCCGTTCGACAAAAAAATGCAAGGAGGTTATCCCGACATGGCTCAGATCACTAAGGATACCATCATTGGCGACATTCTGGATATCGCGCCCGACACGGCCCCTATTTTCCTGTCCATCGGTATGCATTGCCTGGGCTGCCCGTCCTCCCGCGGCGAGACTGTGGAGGAGGCCTGCATGGTCCACGGCGTCGATGTGGACGCCCTGCTGGAGCAGCTGAACGGCACCATCGCCTGAGCGGTATCTTCTGAAAAGAGCGGGGTCCCGCTCTTTTCCTTTATCCTGCGGAGAAGGGGGAAGGGGACTATGGAATTGTCACCCCGCCTTCAGGTCATTGCCCAGCAGGTGCCCCAAGGGGCGCGGCTGGCTGACATAGGCACGGACCACGGCCATCTGCCTGTGTGGCTGCTGCTGAACGGCCAGATCGAGCGCGCCGTCGCCGCAGACCTGCGCAAGGGTCCGCTGGACCGCGCCAAGTGCACCGCGCAGCGCTTTGGGCAGGCCGAAAGGATTTCCTTTCGGCTGTGCGACGGGCTGGCGGGGATCAGGGCGGATGAGGTGGACGCCGTGGCGATAGCCGGTATGGGAGGGGAAACCATTGCCTCGATTTTGGCGGCGGCCCCCTGGACCAGACAGGGGAAACGGCTGCTCTTACAGCCGATGACCGGCGCGCCAAAGCTTCGGCAGTGGCTCCAGCTCCATGGCTACGCCATCCTCCATGAGGAAATCGCCCGCGAGGGAGATAAGCTCTACAGCATATGGACTGTGGAAGGGGGCACTATGCCGCCCTTGTCTCCGGCGGAGCAGTGGGCGGGGGTAAACAGGCCCGGCCCTCTGCGGCTGGACTATCTGAGGCAGGTGGAGGGAAAGGTCCAGAAGTCCTTGAGGGGCCAGCAGGCCTCTCAGGCGCCGGACGAGGAGGCCATATCCCGCTTAAGTAGAGTGCTGGCCGGTCTGCAAGGGATGAGAAAGGAGCTGGAAGCATGACCACAGTGGGTGGAGTATTCACATTTTTGCAGGAAAAATCGCCCTTTGAGTTGCAGGAGAGCTTTGATAACGCCGGTTTTTTGGTGGGTCGAGAGGACGCCTCCGTGAGCAAGCTCCTAGTGGCGCTGGATATTACGCAGCCGGTGGTCCAGGAGGCCGTGGAGCAGGGGGCTCAGCTCATTGTGGCCCACCATCCAGTGATCTTCGGCGGGCTCAAATCGGTTACGGACCAGACCGTCACCGGGCGCATCCTCCTGGACCTGGTGGAAAACGGCGTCTCCGCAATCTGTGCCCATACCAATCTGGACGCGGTGGAGGGGGGCGTCAACGATGCGCTGGCCCTGCGTCTGGGCCTCACCGACATCGGTCAGCTCCGGCAGGCGGGGGTGGACGGGCAGGGGAGACCCTATGGCATCGGCCGGGTGGGCCTGGTGCCGGAGCAGCCCTTGTACGATTTTGCCATGGCGGTGAAGCGGCTGCTGGGGGCCAACGGCATCCGGCTGGTGGACGGCGGGCGGCCTGTCCGCATGGTGGCGGTGGGCGGCGGCGCCTGCGCCGAGTTTATGGCTGACGCCCTGGCCCAGGGCTGTGATACCTTTATCACCTCCGACGTCAAGTATCACCAGTTTTTGGAGGCCCGAGCCATGGGGCTCAACCTGCTGGACGCGGGACACTTCCCCACAGAGAATGTGGTGTGCCCCGTGCTCCAGGAGTGGCTGTCCAAGCGGTTTCCCCAGGTGACGGTGTCCCTCTCCCAGCGGCACGCGGAGGTATTCTCCTACCTGTGACCCAGGCATGAAGCGCTCCCAGCCCTCATATGGTGAAGGGAAGGGGGACTGGCTTATGAAGCGGGATATTTTGTTGCTGTCGCTGTGTCTGTGCGTACTGGTCGGGGTGAGCTGGCTGGACAGCGGCTCCTCCGAGCCTGTGTTTGCCCCGCAAGAGGATGGAGAGGGCTGGACGCTGGTCCTGGATGCCGGACACGGCGGGGAGGACGGCGGCGCCAGCACCGCGGCGGGGGAGAGGGAGAGTGAGCTCAACCTGGCCATTGTGCTGAAAACTCAGGCGCTGATGGCGTTTTTGGGGGAGGAGCCTCGGCTGACTCGGGACAGAGACGTCTCCCTGCACAGCGACGACGCACAGACGATCCGGCAGAAAAAGGTATCTGATCTGAAAAATCGGGTGGCGATGGTGGAGAGCACCCCAAACGCCCTGCTTATCAGTGTACACCAAAATCACTTTACAGACCCGAGATATAGCGGGTCTCAGGTCTTTTTTAACGGTGGAGACCAAAATCGGCAGTGGGGGGAGCGCTCACAGGAGATTTTTCAGCGGACGCTGGCCCCGGACAATGACCGGAAGGCGAAGCCGATGCCTGATGGCATCTACTTATTTGAGCACATCAGCTGTCCGGCCATCCTGGTGGAGTGCGGCTTCCTCAGCAACGGGGAGGAGGCGGCCCTGCTGGGCACCGACGTTTACCAGCGAAAGGTGGCGATGGCGCTGGCCGGATCCTGCTTCGTGGGACTAGAGCTGCCGCCCGAAATCGGGGGAGGAACATGATATGGCGAAGGCCAGAACTTCATTTTATTGCACGGAATGCGGGAATGAGACGCTGAAGTGGCAGGGGAGATGCCCTGCCTGCGGGGCATGGAACACCATCGTGGAGCAGCCGGCCAAGGATGTGAAGAAAAAGGCCACCGCTTCCGCCTCCGCCGGTCTGGGCGTCCGTCGGCCCAGGCCCATGGCCGAGGTGGAGGCGGTGGACGAGCTGCGCTTCAACACCGGCATGAACGAGCTGGACCGGGTGTTGGGGGGCGGCGCGGTAAAGGGGTCGCTGGTGCTGGTGGGCGGCGCGCCCGGCATCGGGAAATCCACTCTGATGCTGCAAATTTGTGACAATTTGTGCCGGTTTTCCCATGTACTATATGTATCCGGCGAGGAGTCGGAGCGGCAGATCAAGCTCCGGGCCCAGCGGCTGGGCATCCGGCAGGAGGGACTGTACCTCTATTCCGAGACCAACTTGGACGACATCGTGGCCGCCGTCCAGGAGCAAAAGCCGGATATCCTCATCGTGGACTCCATCCAGACCATTTATAACGGCGATTCCAGCTCCTCGCCGGGCAGCGTGGCCCAGGTGAAGGAGTGCACCATGGCGCTGATGCACCTGGCCAAGGGCATGGGGATCACGGTGTTCGTGGTGGGGCATATCAATAAGGAGGGGTCGCTGGCAGGGCCCAAGGTGCTGGAGCATATGGTGGACTGTGTGCTCCACTTCGAGGGGGAGGAGCACAACTCCTACCGCATCCTGCGGGCGGCAAAAAACCGCTTTGGGGCCACCAATGAGATCGGTGTGTTCGAGATGGCGGACAGGGGGCTGGTGGAAGTGCCCAATCCGTCGGAGGCCATGCTGTCCGGCCGTCCGGAAAACATGCCCGGCTCCTGCGTCACCTGCGTCATGGAGGGGGTGCGGCCCGTGTTGGCGGAGGTTCAGGCGCTGCTGGCGCCCTCCGCCTATGGGAATTCCCGGCGCACCAGCAACGGTTTCGATTACAACCGGGCCATGATGATGCTGGCCGTACTGGAGAAACGGGGCGGGCTGGCCCTGTCTAATTGTGATTTTTATGTCAATGTCATCGGGGGGCTGACGCTGGACGAGCCCGCCGCTGACCTGGCGCTGATTGTGGCGCTGGCCTCCAGCTTTCGGGACAAGCCCGTGCCCTTTGACCTGGCGGCCATCGGGGAGGTGGGGCTCACCGGCGAGCTGCGCTCGGTGAGCGCTGTCAACCAGCGGCTCAGTGAGGTGCGCAGGCTGGGCTTCACCAAATGCCTGGTCCCGGCCAGAAGCAGCGGAAAGGTCATCGCGCCCAATGGGCTAACCCTGATTCGGGTCAACAACATTCGTGAAGCTGTCGCTGTGCTGGTTTGACAGCCGGGGCGTAAAGTTGAGGCAGGCGTCATTGGGCACGGCCTGTCCCGGGGCCTGGGCCTGGGAGAGCGTGCACAGGCCCTCGTCTTGAAATTTGCAGTTTTGCGTACATGGGATGAGGCTCATAGCAAATCACCTGAAGCGTGGATTTAAAGGACAAGCTCTATTGAGACGCGATAGGAAGGAGGTGCGGGCCGGCGCATACTCAACTCAACAAAATAAAAATTTTGTTGAGTTGAGGGGAGGGTAAATCGGTCAAATCAAGCTTCTGAGGCGTCTGGACCGTCTACAGTCCGGCCGGATTATGGTTTCTGACCGGACTGCTGTTTGTCCGTTTTAGTTTACCCAAGTGTCAGTATGTTATGATTTGAGCCGGCCGGCTTATTTTATGACGGATTATCGCTTGGAGGCTCCGCCCATTCTGCGGGATTTCCTCACTTACCATGAGACCATTCAAGGTCACTCAAAAAAAACTGTGGACGAATATTTTTTGGACCTGCGCACCTTTTTCCGCTACATTAAAATTGAAAAAGGCCGTGTGCCGCGCTCCACACCCCTGGACGAGATCTCCATTGGAGATGTGGACCTGGCCTTGGTCAAGTCTGTGACGCTGACAGATATCTATGCTTTTCTCAGCTTTCTCAGCCGAGACCGGGTGAAAAACGCCAACGACCCTAATTCCCGGCATGGCCTGGAGGTGTCCTCACGGGCCAGAAAAGTCGCCACAATCCGCTCTTTTTACAAATATTTGGTGTCAAAAGCAAAGCTTTTGGACGAAAATCCCATCCAGGAGCTGGATTCTCCCAAAATTCGGCAGACTTTGCCCCGCTATTTGACGCTGGATGAGAGCATCCAGCTTCTGGAATCCATCGATGGGGAAAACGCGGAGCGGGACTTCTGTATCATCACCTTGTTTTTGAACTGTGGCATGCGTATTTCCGAGCTGGTGGGGCTGAATCTCTCCGACATCCGGGGCGACCGCATCCGGGTGCTGGGCAAGGGCAATAAGGAGCGGGTCATCTACCTCAACGCCGCCTGTCAAAGCGCCATTGAGGACTGGCTGGAGGTGCGCTCCCACTCCGGCGCGGCGGACCCCCACGCCCTGTTCATCTCCCGCAAGCACACCCGGCTCACCAAGGACGGGGTCCACTACATGCTCAAGCAGCGTTTCACCGCCGCGGGGCTGGACAGCAGCAAATACTCCGCCCACAAGCTGCGCCACACCGCCGCCACTTTGATGCTGCAAAACGGCGTGGACGTGCGCACGCTCCAGGAGGTGCTGGGCCACGAGCACCTGAACACCACCCAAATCTATACCCATGTGGACAGTGAGGCCCTGCAAAACGCGGCCCAGTCCAATCCGCTGGGCAAGCTCAAGGCCAGGCCCCGCCGGGGGCGACCTCCGAAAAAACAGACGGAGGAAAAATCATAAACAGCAAGCGCACAGCGCGGAGGGTTTAACTCTCCGCGCCGTTTGCCTGCCGCAGGCTGTTGGATGGTCCGTTGGTCACCTTCAGCGCCCCCACAATGTGGAGGAACCGCCACTCCACCACGTTTTGATAGCTGTCCAGCGGCCGGTAGTCGGCGTCGTTGGAGTGGGCGGCGATAAGGATGTTGTCCGGTCTGGGTGTGGGACCCACCGACACGATCACCGGCGTGTGGGCAAACACCTCCCCGCTGGTCTCAAAGCGGAGCTGGACAAAGTCGCCGGGGCGCAGAAAGTTCATGTGCACCTGGATGCCCACCGGGCCGTTGGTGGGCTGGGGCCGGGTCATGAAATCCCAGAAAAACTGGACCCCCGTCCACGCCGGGGCCCGGTCGGTGGCGTCAATGTAATACCAGCCGAATTCTGGGGTGAAGTTCATGATGCCGGTGCCGGCGTACAGGCATTGGGACGCGAAATTGGTGCAGTCTCCGCCGATGTCGCTGAAATCGTAAAAGGCCGGGTTGCGGGTGTAGGCCCATTTGTGGGCATAGGCCACCGCCGCCCGGCGGTTGTATGGGAGCAGTTGGATCACGCTGGCTCTCCCCCTTTCCCAATATTTTACGCCCGCCGTCATTTTGTTGACACCGACTGGAGAATTTTCCCCCTGTTTTGTGGGTTTTGTCACACAAAAGCTGGAGCTTTTACTTGCTTTTTCCCAGTCATAATGTTAAAATCATAACGGAAACCACCAAAATTTAATTTTGATAAGGAGTTGGACAATTATGCCACTGGTTACCTCGACCGAAATGTTCAAGAAGGCCTACAACGGCGGCTACGCCGTGGGCGCTTTCAACGTCAACAACATGGAGATCGTCCAGGGGATCACCGAGGCTTGCCGCGAGGAGAAGGCTCCCGTCATCCTCCAGGTGTCCAAGGGCGCCCGGGCCTATGCCAACCACACCTATCTGGTGAAGCTGGTGGAGGCCGCCGTCATCGAGTGCCCCGAGATCCCCATTGTGCTCCATCTGGACCACGGCGACAGCTTTGAGACCTGCAAGAGCTGTATCGACGGCGGCTTTACCTCCGTCATGATCGACGCCTCCTCCAAGCCCTTCGCCGAGAATATTGAGATCACCAAGAAGGTCGTCGAGTACGCCCACGACCACGGCGTGGTGGTGGAGGCCGAGCTGGGCGCTCTGGCGGGCGTGGAGGACGAGGTCAATGTCTCTGCCGAGCAGTCCCACTACACCCGCCCCGAGGAGGTGGAGGAGTTCGTGTCCAAGACTGGCTGTGACTCCCTTGCCATCGCCATCGGCACCAGCCACGGCGCGTACAAGTTCACCGCCGCCCAGTGCACCCGCAACGAGAAGGGCGAGCTGGTGCCCCCTCCCCTGCGCTTCGACATTCTGAATGAGGTTGTTAAGCGCCTGCCCGGCTTCCCCATCGTGCTCCACGGCTCCTCCAGCGTACCCCAGGAGTATGTGAAGATGGTCAACGC
>ERZ808028.410-NODE-410-length-37797-cov-14.563176_pt1 | contig 37797 bp, 44 predicted proteins | sample MGYA00380184_ERZ808028 | MGnify/ENA primary metagenome ERZ808028 (study PRJEB31490, sample SAMN06133397) | mouse gut metagenome | isolation source: J8_1 | host: mice | place: China: Chengdu | collected 2015-05 ...
ATGGTGCGCAGTCAGAAAGGGATAGAAATGCTGGTCAACCTGATTAACGTTGCATACTGTGCAATGAAGATACTGCCCTATCAGGAAAAAGAGTTTTCAAAATATCGCGGCGAAAGCGTACAGGAGTTTCGTTTTATCCTTAGTATGCAGATACGCCAGCAGATATTTTATGCCAATTTGCTGAGAAATATCGAAACAGGCATAAAATCAAATACCTTTATAAAAGTCTTAAAACGGCTGGTTAAACAGCAATGTGGTTGTTTTTATAAGTTGTAAAGTAGTGTTATACTATGTCATTTCAGAAAATTCAAGAAAAGCTTTTAGCTGAAACACGTCTTCAACGCGGTTGACAAGCTGCGCCAATTCTATCGTCCCATCATTTATGATAGAACAATAATGTGCCTCTGCGCATTGTCTTTGTACCTCTAAGGCAAACATCGCATCTCTGTCCATCCAGTTTGAAAATGCTTTCTCCTGATCTGAACAATCTGCCAATACATAGGGAACCCACTCTCTTTGGCTGTAGTGAGCGACTTGAAATTCCTTTGACGGCGTTATCGACACATATCTGTCCTTGGGAATATGAAAGCTTTTCATCAGTTCCGGCAAATATGCCGCACCTTCCGTGATGACGCCGTCCGCATTCAGCTTCTCCAAATCCTCCCATATAAATGCAAAGATCTCTTTATAAAACGTAATCTCCTCCCTGCACTGCAAAGCAGGCTCTCTCATCCAAATCTCCTCCGCACTCATACAGGTTTGCTTCTTACAAATGTCGTACCCTTGCGCAGCGCCCATCTGAGTGTAGTTGTCCAAGAAATCATCCACCTTAAAATAATATAAATTATATTTTGCAGCAAGAAGCTCTGCCACTGTACTCTTGCCGCTGCACGGCGAACCTCCTATATAATATATGTTCATCAAATCTCCATCCTCCTATACAAGTGCCAACCACTTTTCCATTCGTTTGATGTTTCAATCAAAAACATGCAGGGAGACAACTTCTCACAATGAAGTGTCTCCCTGATTGATGCTAATTTTTATATCGGATTACTGCTGCGCTACGTCCTTCATAGAGAAGCTGATGCGGCCCATCTTATCTCTTCCAAGACATACAACGGTAACAACATCACCGAGTGTCAGCACATCCTCAACATGGTTGATGCGCTCCTTTGCAATCTTCGAAATGTGAACCATGCCCTCTTTTCCGGGTGCAAACTCAAGGAACGCGCCAAACTCCTTGATGCTGACTACCTTGCCCTTAAATACCTGACCAGCCTCAAAATCTGTCGTGATAATCTTGATCATCTCGCACGCCTTGTCCATCATCTTCTGGTCTGTGCCGCAGATGCTCACAAATCCGTCATCTGAAATATCAATCTTCACACCAGTCTGCTCAATGATTGTGTTGATCGTCTTGCCTCTCTGTCCAACCACATCACCAATCTTTTCTGGATCAATCTTCGTCTGGATAATCTTCGGTGCAAACTCTCCAACCGTCGGTCTTGGCTGAGCGATGCAGGGAATCATGATCTCATTCAATATATACATTCTGGCATCTTTTGTCTTGGCGATGGCCTCCTCGACAATCGGTTTTGTCAGACCGTGAATCTTGATATCCATCTGAATTGCTGTGATACCGTCCTTCGTGCCGGCAACCTTAAAGTCCATGTCGCCAAAGAAGTCCTCAAGACCCTGAATATCTGTCAATACGATGTAATCATCATCCGTCTCGCCTGTCACCAGTCCGCAGGAAATACCTGCTACCGGCTTCTTAATCGGTACGCCTGCCGCCATCAGTGACATGGTTGATGCACAGATCGAGCCCTGCGATGTGGAACCATTTGACTCAAATGTCTCTGACACAGTACGGATTGCATACGGAAATTCTTCTTCTGACGGAATCACCGGCACAAGTGCCTTCTCAGCCAGCGCACCATGTCCAATTTCACGTCTGCCCGGTCCTCTTGACGGCTTCGTCTCTCCTACAGAGTATGATGGGAAGTTATAATGATGCATATATCTCTTTGCAGTCTCATTCTCGTCAAGTCCATCAATCTTCTGAACCTCTGACAATGGCGCCAGTGTCGTCACCGTACAAATCTGCGTCTGTCCGCGTGTGAACATCGCTGAACCATGTACTCTTGGAATCAAATCAATCTCAGCCGCAAGCGGACGAATCTGTGTGACTGCACGACCGTCAGGACGCTTGTGATCTTTGAGGATCATCTTGCGGACGGTCTTTTTCTGATACTGGTAAATCGCTTCTCCCAGAATAGCAAGCCATTCCTCGTTCTCTGCAAACGCTTCCTCAAGCTTCTCCGTAATCTTGCGAATATTCTCTTCCCTCACCTGCTTCTCATCTGTAAAGACAGCGACCTCCATCTCCTCAGGCGGAACAATCTCCTTAATTTTCGCAAACATTTCCTCAGGAATCGCACAGCTTGTATAAGCATGTTTTGTCTTGCCAACCTCTGCTACAATCTGGTTGATAAACGCAATGATTGTCTGGTTAATCTCATGACACTTGTAGATCGCCTCGAGCATCTTTTCCTCCGGCACTTCATTTGCACCGGCTTCAATCATAATTACCTTCTGGCTAGTAGATGCCACTGTAAGCTGCAAGTCGCCGTTTTTCCACTGTTCTTGATTTGGATTTACCACGAACACGCCATCGACAAGCCCCATCTGCGTTGTCGCACATGGACCGTCAAACGGGATATCAGAGATCGAAGTGACAATCGCCGAGCCAAGCATTGCGACCAGCTCTGGACGGCACTCTGGGTCAACACTCATGACCATATTGTTCAAGGTCACATCATTTCTGTAATCCTTTGGAAACAGCGGGCGCATCGGTCTGTCAATCACGCGGCTTGTCAGGATCGCATTCTCACTTGCTTTGCCCTCTCTCTTGTTAAAACCTCCCGGAATCTTTCCGACAGAGTAAAGCTTCTCCTCATACTCCACAGAAAGCGGGAAGAAATCAATCCCATCTCTGGGTTTCTCTGATGCGGTAGCAGTACAGAGCACCGTTGTGTCCCCGTAATGCATCAGCGCTGCTCCGTTTGCCTGCGCTGCCACTCTTCCGATGTCAATTGTCAATGTGCGTCCTGCCAGCTCCATACTGTAAGACTTGTAAGACTTGTCCCTCTTTTCACTGAATGTCATGTATTCCATACAATCTCAATTCTCCTTTTCTTTTTTTCATTCCCGTCCGCCCACTTATACGAGCATATTAATTTACACTTCATTCTCCTATAAATCTCCATGCCGCTTTAGCGGCTCAAATAGATATGAAAAACGCTGTCCTTCGCGTTTTTCCTGTGTGAGACTTAGTACTTCTTCGCGAAGCAGCCTTTGCTGCGAGTGACTTAGAAGTACTTCTCACACTACACACTGCTCGAATAAAGCCTGCCGAAACTACTGAAAAATTCACGAGATCTCATAAACTTTTCAGCGGTCTCGAGCCAAACTTCCATTCAAGCCTATCACTGTTCTTCCGCAAAACAGAATCAACTTCTGAATGTATAGAAAGGAGCGGATATTTCCGCCCCTTCAAACACATAAGGAACTATTCAAAAATTACTTTCTGATACCAAGCTTCTCAATGAGTGTACGATATCCCTCAATGTCAGTCCCCTTTAAGTAGTCCAAAAGACCACGTCTCTGACCAACCATCTTCAAAAGACCACGTCTTGAGTGATGATCCTTCTGGTTACTCTTCAGATGCTCAGTTAACTCCTGAATCCTTGCTGTCAAAATTGCAATCTGTACCTCCGGTGAACCTGTGTCTCCCGGCTTTCTGCCGTACTCAGCGATAATTGCCTGCTTTTTTTCCTTAGAAATCATTGTAAAATCCTCCATTTAATTCAATCTGTAAACCGCAGTATACCAAGTCTGGGTCGGAGCATCCCGACACTGGGTATCCGCTGTCATGGTGCTGCATATCATCAACACACTTTGATAGTATATCACACGCCCTTAGATTATGCAACACAAATTTTTCTTGATTTTCACACCATTTTTACGCCTCAAAATGTAAAATGGCGTATTACCTCCTCCTTGCCGCGCAGCGCCGCATACCAGCGTTTGGGAATCGCATCAAACCCATATAAAATCCCTGCAAGACCACCTGTGACACATGCCGTCGTGTCCGTGTCGCCACCTAACAGAATTGCCTGTCTCACCGCCTCCTCATAACTTGCAGTGCGAAGCAGTATCATAAACGCACTGCGCAGACAGTCCACCACATAGCCAGAACCCTGTCCAATCCAAGGTTCATCTGGACGCACACTCCATTCTAACTCCTGTTCATACGCCGGCATCTCTTCATAGATTTCGCGCAAGACTGCAACTGCCCTCTCAATGGCAGGCTGGCAGGCAACGCCATTCAACAAAAAACGCGCCACGAGGCAGTATAGCGCACAACATACCTGATTGCATAGATTTCCATGTGTAATGACACACTGCGCATGGGCGTCCAAAACCAGCTCGTGCGCTGTCCCTGTGTGCCAGAGTGCAAGCGGCAGCACCCGCATAAGCGCGCCATTTCCTTTGCCATCAGGCCGCAGCGTACCGCACTCCTCGGGTGCCTTTCCAGCCCTGTAAGCATTCAGCGCCTCACCTGTCTGTATGCCAATGTCAAATACAAGCCCGTCCACTGCCCACAGTCCTTCCTGATACCACGCCAGCAATCTGTCTGAAAAATCCTTTAACTGAAACTCCCCGCAAGTTATAAGGCTGTCCAGCAGGCAAAGCGCCTGCGCGCCATCATCTGACCATGTCCCCGGTTTTACAGTAGAATGTGCCCTGCGAAACCCCAGCGGCGGTTTCATCTCAATTTTATCATACGGCGGTATTTGTTCAGCAGAATGAAATTCATACGGTACGCCCAGCGCATCGCCAACCAGCAGTCCGTATAAACCGCCTTTACACCTGTCATATTTGTCCATAAAAACCTCCATTCTTACCAAAATCTGCGAATTTGGGCGTAAGCACAAATTTTAACTCCCATCTGCCTTTGACGTTTTAATTTTATATACACTATACCTGCAAACGCTGCGATTATCAACTGATTTATGCACAGCATGTTAACACCCTTCTTGTCAGCGTAACAGCTTTGATCATTCTTCTTCCCAAAAGTGCTCAGCAGGTATATACTATATGTAATCGTGCGAGGTTGATTTTTTTCCCAGCTTCTGCGCTGCCCGTGCACCATTTTAACGGTTAGTTCCTCTGCACGGGTCAAAATGCATTGATATAGCATTGATATAAAAAGCACAAAACATCAAAAGAGCCTTAGAAACTGTGAAGAAAGTGAGGACACAATGACGCATAAAAAATTATTGGCACAAGGCGGAACGGTTCATTATTGGATAAATAAGAAGAAAAAAGATGCGGACTGTATTGTTTTCACCCACGGTCTGACAGCCGACCATACCATGTTTGCAAAGCAGGCTGCCTATTTTTCAAAAAAATATACCACGATATTTTGGGATGTGCCCATGCATGGACTGTCCAGACCATACAAAAATTTCTCCTATCATGACACTGCAAAAATCCTGTATGACATTCTACAATCAGAAAAGCTTTCAAAAGTCATTCTGGTCGGAATGTCGATGGGCGGATTTCCAAGCCAGCACTTTGCAGCGCGGTATCCTGACATGGTAAAGGGATTTGTGGCGTTGGACACCACACCGCTAGGCTTACAGTACTATTCAAAGTTTGATTTATGGTGGCTTGAGCATGCCGCACCGATAGCAAACTGGTTTCCGGCTGCCCTTCTGCGAAAAAGTATCGCATGGTCCGTTTCCAGAACGCGTTATTCCTACCACAAAATGCTCTCTATGCTGGCGCCGCTTTCCAAAGCAGAGCTCATTGAACAACTGCGGATTGCATACGAAAATTTTGCCCGCGAAAACCAAGATATTACGCTGACAGCGCCTGTCTTACTCCTTGTCGGCGATCAGGACTGCACTGGCAAAGTAAAATCTTATTGCAAAGCATGGGCGAAGCAGACAGGCTGCACGCTGCATTATATCAAAAACGCAAAGCATTTCTCAAATGGCGACAATCCAGAACAAGTAAATACGGAAATCGAACATTTTATCAAAAACATAAACAGGTAACGGCAAAACAGACTACAATCAACGCTAAATCAAAAGGAGTGTATGATGGAAAACCCTTGGAAATCAATCAAATTATCAGACTATGAAAATCACATGAAACTGGGCACTGTCATGCAGCTACAAACACTGAACTGCATGATGAAGGACCAGCTAAACACCTTTCCTGCGCACAGCGCAATGATACTGGGCGTTGCGGGCGGCAACGGGCTGGAGCATATCTGTACCAAACAGTATCGTACCATTTATGCTGTCGATCTCAACCCCGCATACCTTCAGGAAGTCCAAAAAAGATTCACAAACCTTAGCGGCTGTTTAGAATGCCTGTGCCTTGACCTAACCACGGAAACTGCAAAACTGCCCTCATGTTCACTGGTTATAGCAAACCTGCTGATTGAATACATTGGATATGCATGTTTTCGAGACGTAATCATGCAGGTAAAGCCCAACTATATCTCCTGCGGCATTCAAGTCAATACAGACGACGAATTTGTCTCAGATTCACCTTATCTTCACTCGTTTGATGAACTAAACCGCGTTCATCACCAGATTGATCACCATGAATTGAGACAAATTCTGTCCAAAATTAGTTACCAGTGTCTCTCCGAAAAAGAATATCCCCTGCCAAACGGTAAGAAACTGGTACAGATGGATTTTCTTCGGATACGGTAACGCTAACTTTTCTTTTTGACTGGAAGCCAGATTTCTGTATAATAGTTTTCGTCATTTGTTCCATTGGGGTACTTGTCCGGTGCATCGTACATCTCAACACAGTACCCTGCCGCAAACTCATAATCATGCAGCGCAGGAAGCCATTCGGAAAAGATCTTTTCATTGACTCCCTGCAAAGCCTGCGGGAGCGCACCTTTACAGGGGAAAACTGCCCATGTGAGCGCTGGAATTGTCCGTACTACAAGTCCCTCTGGAAACTCTACTGACGGATTGTAAACGTCCGCAATCAGATACTCAAAACGCTCATTGCCCATCTGTGGGTCAATGTTGATCCCAAACATTCCGCACACATACTTTCCTCTTCCTGATGTGTAGTGTTCCTGCCAGAATGCGGGAATCTCCTGTTTAGCATTTTCATATTCAAACACCTTTGATGACGCCAGTACTGTAAAAGCCTCTTTGTCTGTAATTTTGTAATCCATTGCATAACCACCTTTCAATGATATTGTTAATTGCAGCGGCGCGAACGCCTTGAGCATGGTTTTGTCCCTGCGCACGACAGACGGAGAGTATCCGTGAAACCGGGTAAATGCCTTCGCAAAGCTGTCGGGGGAGTCATATCCATATTTCATGGCAAGTGTTGTCACGGTGGCATCACTGCTCAGCAACTCCTCTCCGGCAAGCGCCAGCCTGCGGTTTCTGATGTACTCGGTTATAGAATATCCGCACAAGATGCTAAATCCCTTGTGAAAATAAAATGGGGAAATATTGACGTGCGCTGCCACATCATACATTGTAATCTCTTCCGTTATATGATTTTCGATATAACGGACTGCCTCTCTGATTGCCTTTGTCCATTCCATGCTGCTCAGCCTCCTTCGCTGTGATTACAGTATATAAGACATTCACTGTTTCGTCCCGACATAACTTGCTTTCTTTTGTCTGTCATATGATCGGATTTGCTTCTCGTATTCTCCTATGACAAGATACTTATTGCAACTAAATATACAAAAACTTGATAGAGGACTTTTTTCAGAACAGTGTCCCACTGCACTGATTTTTATTATACGCTATCTTATAAAAGCTTGTACTTTTATTTCAACTATTTTTAACACTGTTTTTCACCAATTATTCATCACACAGCCCTAAAAAATCTGCTCTTTTATTTCAAAACATTCTGACACCACTTTACACCGTTTTTTATAGCACGCAATCCCATACCGGTAAATGGTATGTATCCCATTTTCTATTAACGCAGTCTCGTACTTTCTCTCATGAATCTGCCTGAGTGCTTCCTGACAGCTTGCATCAAAGGTTCCATTTTCCGCGTATTTCAATTCAATGACAATGCCGATTTCACGCTGTCTGATTTCTATACTGATATCGCTATAACCCTCTCCTGACTCAGCGTTTGACTTCACAAGCCACCCATCCATATATGCCAGAAGCCCCAGCAGAATCCCATGATAAAAGTTCTCCTTCATCTCTTTTCTGACACTCGTGTCACGTATGCTGATGGTATTCCAGAGGTATTCATTAAAGCCCTTCTCGATTGCTTTGGTATCATTTTCCTGAAATGCCCTGCAAAAACTTTCCAGTTTTTTGCGATCCTTCACCGACTCCTCCTGAAACCACTCCCGAATCTGCTGTACAAATATCCAGCGAATTTCCTTATTTGGAATGACAAGCTCTGTCAAGTCATTCGAATCAAAACCGCGCTGTGTCAAATATCCTGTTGTGAATAAAATACTCCAAAGATTGTCGATGTTTGAATCCAAATCCCTGTAGGTCAGCTCCTGCCGGATTCTCTTTTTCACACTCCCGCCGTCTATCAATACCTCAATCTCGTCACGGGTTGTTGTGTTTGCCCTGCTGACAAAACGCCTGACGATGTCATTGCTGCTTGTATTTACCCAGTAATTCTGAGGTTCTGTCACACTCGCATCGCGCAGGTCGCCGCAGTAATTGATTACATCCCACGGACAATAAATACTTGTATTGCCAAATAGATAGCCGTTATACCATTCTTTTGTTGCATCATAGTGTGATGTAAATCCATAGTATTCCAGCATTTGTCTGACTTCTGTATCAATAAACCCAAAATATTCCTTATAGCGCACGTCCTTAACTGTATATACCTTAAAATTATTGAGCCCTGTAAACAAGACATCTCCTTAGGGAGATGTCTGAGAAAAACGCCCTAGGCGTTTTTCCGATGTCTCGGCATATGCCGAGACATTACTCTCCTTTGAGATACGAAGGCATCCTGTGAGCACTGCAAAATAAAGGCTGTCATTTGTCTTGAATGCATTCCCAAACAAGCTTCTAATCAACTCCACCATATAATCATAATACCCTGACTGGTATGCTTTGTCGAGCGGTACATCGTACTCGTCAATCAGCATGATAACATCCTGTTCGTAATGTTTTTTCAAGAGCTGCGTTAATGTGAACAAACTATCCTTTAACACCTCATCTTCCATTGTAAAGATGCCTTTATCATTCATATGAATAAGCGTTTTATATTGCTGGTGTTCTAATTCTGTCAGTTTGTCACTTTGCATTAGAACCTGAAACCGTTGTGCCTCTTTTCCGATCAATCGGCGCAGCATACTCTTCGCCTCGTCAAAGGTTCTCCCTGTTGCCCCTTTTAAGGTAATCGAAATCACTGGAAACTTTCCCAGATACTCCTCACAGAGCTGTGTTTCTTTCGAAATCTCAAGTCCGTCAAACAGCGCGCTGTCACTGCCAATCTCAAAAAAACACTTCAGCATACTCATATTCAGGGTTTTTCCAAAACGTCTTGGACGTGTAAAAAGATTCACTTTTCCCCAGTTTTCTAATAGTTCTCTGATCAATGCTGTCTTATCCACATAATAAAATTTCTGTCTGCGTATTTCTCTAAAATTTTCTATCCCCATTGGCAGCTTTGTTTTCATTTCCACACTGTTCGCCTCCTTCACTTCATCTGTGATGCTTAACATGCATAATACTATTCTCTTTTATGTGGCCCATTCGCTTCACGCTAACCCCCGTAATTCCGCTTCACGGAATCACAAATCCAGATAAGAAATGCCGTATTACAGGCATTTCTCGGTGTAAGACATTGTACTTCTCACACGAACTCCCATCTGCCTGCTTCAGCAGGCGTACAAATCAGGATGGTGAAATTTTATATTTCACACTATCTATCCTAATCCCATGTCCTTATGACAGAACGAATCTCATCCAATCCATAATAATTCTGCGGGTATTTCTCCTGTTCCTTCGGATAAATTGCGTTGAGCTGCACGTTGTATTCGTCCTCGCGAACCTGTCTATCAGCACCATTCTCCTCCCAATAATATTCATATACCTCATAATTTATCAATGCTAAATCTCGTGTCCGCCACGCCCAATAACCGCCGCCTATATAAGTCCATTTTCCATTCTCAATGGTAAATACACTGTCAGAATGAAGTACTGCGTCCTCGCTGACTCCCTCCCACACATTACAGATTACATTCTCTTTCTCAATATACGTAAAACGGCTGCGAATCGGCTTCCACACATCCAACTCATGCGCTTGAAACGTCAACAGTGCCTGACAACCGCCATCCACCATAATACCCTCTTTGCCAAAGCCGCTGTCAATCACCAGCTCAGGAATCGCATCATCATCTACATAAATCAGACTGTACACAAACGAATCCGCACCCGTGAAGTTGTCCAGATAATTTAAATATGCCTGTTTCCACTCCGCCAATTCGCAATGCTCCCCCTTGTTAATGCTCGCTTGCGTGGTTGTCTGAATCAAGCAGTTTTCCAGAGACATCTCCTCTTCACTTTTGACATTTTCAATATACGTATCCGGCAGTATTGATTCAATACGCTGTTCTTTTTTGTCCGTTTCCTGAATCACAGTGTTCTGTTCACATGCACACAAACCAATGCTAAAACAGCAAAACCCTATGATCTGCATGATTCGAACACATTTTTGCTCCATTTTCATAAATGATGCTACCTCTTTAAAGTCCTTGTATTTTTTCAAACAGGCCGTCCATTGAAACTTATTCAACTTGATCCATACGTACTTTCAATTTAGTAAAAAACTCAGACAGTGAATCCGCCAGCACAGCTTCTTCCTCAAATTCCCAGTCATACAAGACTACACGTCCACTGACGAATTTGACAAAGACAGAAGCATAACTGTCCATTGAACCAATTTCAATCATATCTTCCTGCTCATTCAGCACGCTTCTAAAATCATCTAATACATCAGTTGCCGCATCAATTTTGTCCAGCATAATACATTTATTGTTCCAAAATCCACAGAGCTCCAAAAAATAAAATGAATTATAGTACTCCTTTAGTTCCTCTGACAGATGAATGGCATACTCCTCTTCCAACTCCGAAAAATCAAGAATCCTATCTACAGGAACATACTGCCATTCAATCCAGCCCTCCTCATCTATTTCGCCCACATATAGACTGGACGGCTCATCCTCATCATAAGGCAATTTGGGCAGCGATTTCAAATCCTCCTCATATACCTTGAAAAACGCATCAATATAATTTTTTAAAATTTCCTGAAACATTGTGACCCTCCTCAATTATAACAAACATTGAAAGTTCTATTTGCATTGAAAGTTCTATTTGTCTGGTACTTGTTCCTTCAATTTCTGGACAAATGCCTCATTTTCCAGATCTGCTTCCAGCTCCCACGCACAGCTAGGGCACAGCGGGATTCCCTTTACCATTTTGCAGTATTCCAGAGACACTGGCAAATATTCCTTTTCTGGCATATACAGCCATGTTTTGCAGGAGGCGCAGCGCAATGAATTTTTATTTTCTAGCAAAGGATAGTGAATTACGTGCGTCCTGTGGGCGTCTGCACTCTCTGTCAGCGCGATTTCTTTTGGAAACAGCGTTTCCAGCCGTCTCATAATTTCTTCGTTTACCACTCCACTTTTTGCGTGAAAAAACGCATCGCGCGGAATGTCTATCTCATAACTGACTGTCAACATAATATTCATTGTGCTTAACCACCTTTCATATAATGGGATACCGCCGCAGCTTCACGGTAAACACTGTCCGCACGCCCGGCTGACTTTGCAGTAGGAGATCGCCCCCCATCTGCCTTGCAAGATTTCTGGCAATGGTGAGCCCCAGACCATTTCCCTGTATGCTGCGGTTGCGGGAGTCCTCCATTGTGTAGAGCCGCTCAAACACACTGGCGGCAAACTGCTTTTCTATTCCTTTTCCCTTATCCACCACATCTATATAGACAAAATCCAGATCCTCCCGCACAAACAGCCCAATGTATTTTCCGTCGCTGCCGTATCGTATGGCATTTGACAATAAATTGTTCAGGATTCGGTTGATGGACTCCATGTCCCCCTGCGCAAAAATCTGCTGCTCTGGAATGATGATGTCCACCGCATAATCCTTCTGTATCAGAATATCATAATACCCAAGCACAGTCTCCCTGCACAATTCACTGATATTTATTTTGACCATCTCGATCTTCTTGTCTCCGGCTTCAAGCTTTGCCAGTGTGAAAAACTGGTCAATCAGCTCCATCACCTGTTTCGCCTTCGCCTCCACCTTTTGCAGCGTCACGTCCTCGCAGTCACGCAGGCGCATGATTTCCAAATACCCAAGGATCACTGTCAGCGGCGTCTTGATATCATGCGAAATATTGGAAAGCATTTTTTTAGAAGCGATTTCCTGTTTCCTGAAATCTGCCTTCATCTTCTGCCTGTCCAGCAAAAGCAAATTCATCTGTCCGCACAATTCCATCAATACCTTGTCGTCTGTAAAGACCATGATCTGTTCGTCGGTGTCCTGTTCGAGAATCTCTGACAGTTTTTCCGTGATTTCCTTCAGCTTTGCCCGCGTCCCTCTGTTCATTTTCCGTCCCCCAGTTTATAGCCGATTCCCCAGACAGTGACAACATAGTCCGGGTCACGGGGATTGTCCTCAATCTTGTTGCGCAGCCTGCTAATGTGAACGTTAACAGCATTTTCGTCTCCCATATAAGCATCATTCCAAATCTGGGAATAAAGCTGCTCCTTTGTGTATACTTTCTTTGGATTCTTCATCAAAAGTTTTAAAATCTCAAATTCCTTGGCTGTCAGCTCAACCTTTTTTCCGTTTTTCATGACCGAGTACGCATTCAGATTGAGCACCAGCTCCCCTTTTGTGAGAATCTCTTCCTCCTCCGCAGCAACAGCGGCTGTGTACTGTGTGTTTCTCCTGATGTTTGCCTTGATTCTTGCAAGCACCTCCGTCACAGAAAACGGCTTGGTGACATAGTCATCCGCCCCAAGCCCTAATCCCAGTGTCTTATCTGAATCGGTATCCTTGGCAGACAGAATCATGATGGGCACTGTGCTGGACGCCCTGATGGTTTTCATGACCTCCATTCCACTGATTTTGGGAATCATCAAATCCAATAACACAATACTGTACTCGTCCGCAAAAAACTTTTCACAGGCACTTTCCCCGTCATAGGCAGTCACCACCTCAAAGTTTTCCGTTATCAGAAAGTTTTTCAGCATCTCACTGATTTCCACATCATCTTCTACCAATAATATTTTCATTCCATTGTTTCCTTTCCCACATCGCACACCGCTTTATTCACACAGTTCCTGCCATCTGCCCTTTTCCATTCTGCAAAAAACTCATCAAACGTCCTATACCGTTCATTTTTGTCGAGCTGTACAGCCTTTCTTGCTACATGATAGCTTTCCTCATTGAACTGCCAATTAGAATAGGCGCATGGCAGAAATTGATTGCTGCATTTTCCTGACAGATAATTGCTTAAATTTTTCTTTAGGACTTTTCATCGCAGGATCATTTTGATATTTATCAAAGTTCCAATGGTCAAATAAACAGTCTCCTTCCACCCACTCAAAAACCGCGACATAAAATTGACTGTATTCATAAGATTCTATCAGTTTCACCAAATTCGGATGCCGCAGATCCTGATACAAATGCACCGCTTCTTTTAATATTTCAACGGCTTCTCCCGGTGATACATCCGCCTCAATCGTATTCACACCCGCAATCTTGCAAAAGTATTTTTTATCTTCACGTTCCATGCCAATACAGATACAGCCTGACCCCGTTTCATCAACGACCCAAAAAGCAGTGCCATATCTCTTTAACCAAGTAAAATCATGCAGCTCTCTAAGCCTAAATTCAATAGCATCAATTTTGTTTGTAATCATTTTACCTCCTGAATTTGTGGAGGGTTATGATATCTTGTCCCTCCAACTTTCTTTCACGTAACCGAGTTGCTTATTTTTTATATAAAACCATTTCTTCATAAAAACCATCTCCCTTGCAATAGATTATCTACGCTATCAGAAATCTTGGATTTCCCATTTTCTGATAGATTGATTGTCATTATCTTACCACAAACACGTATACAATGAAACTAATTTTAAAAAAGTGAATGTAAAATAATCTTTTCACATTCACTCTCTTGAACCCCTATAATAAATCTTTTGTCTCTATATTATAGATCGACAGGTACACAGACACCACAGCCGCCACAAGCAGGATTCCATAAAACGGTAGACTGTTCACCAATGTCACCTCACCAATATTGCCCTGCGTGAAGCAGACGATGAGAACTGACGCAACAATCGCTGCCTTGGAGGATTTCATCTTTAAACCAATGGGCAGTGCGATAAAACTAATACTTACCATCGCCGCCGAGCTAAGTACGATGTCAAGCCAGAAGGACAATTCCCCGATTGGTATGCTCTGCGCGGTAATGCCCATGAAGGATTTTGATAAAACCAAAGCAACATAAATCACAATTTTACTTGTCACCATTGCCAGAAAATTAAAAATCCACACCGCGCTGACCTTTGCCAAAATAATCCGCTTACGCTCAATCGGATAAGAAAACATGAGGTTCATCATCTTTTTTTCATAAGCACCCACAATATATGCCGCAATCATTACGCCGGTAAAAACGATGTACGACATATGGACAAGGAGCGCTACGAAACTGTCCAGCATCCCTTTTCCGTACATCTCCACTGGCTCCTGCGTCTCCAGTTCCCCCGCTGTCATCAGTATAAATACCAGAAGGACAGCCGTCGTTATCGCCGCATTTCGAATACACTTTAAAATATTATTTTTCTTCCATTCCAGTCTTATCAACTTCATCATCACTTTTCACCCTCCTCTGTCATTTTCAAGAAATAGTCCTCCAGACTTTCTGATTTCCTCCCGATCAAGTCTATTGCCACATCATTCAATGCCAAGGTCTTTGACAGCGCACTCGTCTGTATTTGGTCATCATAGACACGGATATGATGTTCGTCAACCACCTTGAAATTCTTGAGAGCCATTTTGTCAGCCAGCACATAAGCCGCCCGTTTCGTATCTGCCACCGCAAGCTCAATGTACGCGGTATTCATTTCTGAAATCTCCTGCATGGAAATTTCCCGCATCATTTTGCCGTGTGCAATAATGCCAATCGTGTCCGCAATGCTCTCCACCTCCGAGAGCATATGGCTGGAAATGATAATTGTTATCCCGTATTCCACACACAGCATCTTGAATAAATCCCGTAGTTGTTTCATTCCGGCGGGGTCAAGACCGTTTGTCGGCTCATCCAGCACCAGAAGTTCTGGTCTGCACAGGATTGCGCGGGCGATGCCAAGACGCTGCTTCATACCCAGCGAATACTGCTTTACCTGCTGCCCGCCAGCCTCCAAAAGTCCGAGCATCTTGAGCGCATTATCCACACTGCCCGGCGTGTGGTAGCCCATATATTCACAGTGCAGCTTGAGGTTTTCCCTGCCGCTCATATGCTCATAAAAGCATGGAAACTCGATGATACCTGCCATTCTTTTGAGCACCTCATAGGAAGTCGGTGTCAGCTTTTCCCCAAACAGCTCGATTGTCCCATAGGTCGGTTTCCAGAGATTTGTGAGCATCTTCATCACCGTCGTCTTGCCGGCGCCGTTCGGACCGAGAAACCCGTAGATCTCTCCCTTTTTTACATGGAGGTTGACATCCTTTACAAGCTCCTTGCCATTCATGATTTTCGTCAACTGATTTGTCTGTATGATATTTGTATTTGACATTATAAATGCCTCCTTTCCCTTGCGTTGTGATACCTGAAATGGGTTCCGTCACGCTCTATTGTTATCATAGCAGGTTATTTTTTCAAAACTGTTGACCAATTCTTACGAATTTCTTTCGCTCGCCCGTTTCCATATCATTTCCATAATAAGTCACAAATTTATTGCTATGCTTTATTTCAATTTATTTTTCAAACACGCTCTAAGATTCATTCTACCAATTTTTGTCCTTTTGTGCCATAATAACTATAAACGCATCGCTGCGCTATTTGTTTTCAGAAAGGAAGTTATCTTATGCAGGCTCATATCGTCGTAAAAACCGTACTGATCAATCACGCTCTGGGAAAAGCACTGCTCATACGCCGAAACCCTGATGATTTCGGAAACTGGGAAGGCCCGGGCGGCGCTGTGGAAGAAAATGAAACGCTGGAGGAAGCGATTATGCGGGAAGTTCTCGAAGAAACAGGACTTGCCGTGACTCCTAAACGGCTCTTATATGCTTCATTGGATGAAATTCATGAAAAAAAGATTGTCTTTCTTGTCTATCTATGTTCCACAACAGAAGAAAATGTCCACCTGAGCGGTGAACATGTCGAATACCGCTGGGTGGACAAAACAGAATGTGAAAAAATGCTCCGAGGCGGCATTGCCAAGGATTTTAAAAAATATGGGGTGTATGAACTGGAGTGGTAAGATTGCTGCTCACCTTCTCCCCACCGCACAAAACACCACAAACCCAACCAGCATCACCAGATAAAAGCTGATTCCCCTTGTGATGCACACGGATACAACGAGTGTATTTCCGACAAAAATATTCCGAAACACGCTGCGGTACATTGCCTCCGTAATCCCTTGGGCACCGGGAATCGGAAGCATATCTACCGCAATATAGACAGCCGCCTGCACCAGCACAATGTCCAGCATCGCTGTGCCGGAAAGCCCCAGCCCGCGATACACCACCGCTGTCAGCACAAACACACTGCACCGCTGTATAAATGTCCCTGCGATTGTCACGCCAATCAGGCTTTTATGCCTGCGCAGAAAATCAACAGTCTCCCGATAGCCGGACAAAAACAACTCCACCTTCTCTCGTCTGGCTTCTGTTCTTTTCCACAGCCGCAAACATATCATCATCTTTTCAAGCTTATCAAAACAGCTCCTGATGATTCCCTGTGAAAACATAACCATCAGCAAAACTGCCACCACCACAACATTCAGGCACAAGCCCAGTAAATACAGTCCAAAGTACCCCTGTAAGTATGCCCTTAATGGCGTTCTCCAAAACAATAAAATGCCGATTCCAATGAACACCAGCACAAATTTATAAATGACCGCAACTGTCATCAAAACAACCGAGGAAGCCGAAAGCGCATTGCCATCACGCCGCATATAATACAGCTGCATCGGTTGTCCGCCTGTCGCCGAAGGCGTGATGCCCGAAAAGAAAAATCCAATAAACGAATACGAAATGCAGCGCGGAAGTGTGGACTGCTCCCCAATCCCTCTCAAAAGATACCAAATCATACAGCCCTCTCCCGCCACAAATAAGACTGCCAAAAAGGCTGCCGCCGCCATGTAAGTACCTGTCATCTGCCCGACTGCATCTACAATCCCTGCAAAATTCTGTCCGCGAAAAACACTGCAGAATGTCAATGCCATGACAATCGCAAAAATCACGGCATTGGCAATTAGTTTGTGCATCTCTTTCTGATTTCTGCCTTTCATACACACATACTCCCGCCGCGAATACGCTCCGAAAAGCTGTCAGGTCTGCCAAACACAAGCTGCGACAATTCTCCTTCAAATACAACACGCATATTTTGGGCTGTATAAAAGTCTTTCGGCGTTACCAGAGAAAAATGCTTTTTGAACGCTACAATTCCGTTTTCCTGTAATACACGTGCGATATAAGAAGAACAAGTGTACTGATTGTTGATATAAAAAGGAATACCTGCCAAAAGAAAAGGCAGTCCGAGCACTGCATAGTGAATGCGAAACCGTTTCTGATAATCCCTCTGCATCGTTTCCCAGAGCGCCTTTTTCTGCCCATCTGTGCACTCCAGTTCATAAATCCGGTAAAATGCTGTCGGAAATGCCTCTAAAATCCTGCCTTTATCCTCCTTCTCAAACCCGGCAAACACCGGAACTGCCGGATTGCGCCGTCCCACACTGTATGCCTCCCGCAGTTCCACATCAAACCCAAGCACGACATGGATATATCTCTGTTTCAAAAATCTTCTTATTAGCGCCGCGAAAAAACCCGGTGTGTCCACAAGCGCAATATAAATATGAGCCATACGCCACTCTCCCTCTCTTTCATCGCCTAAAAATAAATATTATTGAAACTGATAAATTTTCCGCGCAAGCCTGTAACCGCTCACAGTGGCAAGTTTTCCTAATTTTCCGGGAAGATTCGTAAATCCGCTGAGTTTTGTGTAGCGCAGACGATAGTACAATCCTGGATTGCTTTTTTTGAGTTCTGCCCAGAGTTGAACATGCCTGTCTCTCGCCTGATCGTCCCCTTTCAGCAGCAGATGAATCGAAGAAATCGCCATCATAATAGAGACATTGCGGCACATATAACTGGCAAGCTTGGGATATTTTCTTTTTACCTCCTGCAAATCCACGCTCTCCGCAACCATTTTCGTCACCTTAATCTGCTGCTCAATCCGAGAAATCAACACCTTCTCATTGACAGACTGGTCGTCCCTGCCCAGAAAATACTGATACAGGCTGCAATGCATATAGTAAAGTGTCTGTACATAAGGCAGCGGACAATACGCAAACAGATTATCCACATAAAATGTGTGCTCCGGCAGAACGACTTTGGATTTGTGCAAAATATCCGTCCGGTAAACCAGCGCATGCATCACCAGATACTGCGCAGGGCGAAACGTTCCGATTTTGTCCCATGTGCAAACCTTATTCTCGGGAAAAACATTTTTGAAATGAATCGTCTTTTTTGTCCCTTCTTCCAGATGATTGTATGTATAGTCGCAAACCAGCAGATCAGGGCCAAATCCTTCGTCACACCACGCCTCTATCTTTTTTAAAAGCGCTCTGTACGCATCTGCCTCCAGCCAGTCATCAGAATCTACCACCTTAAAATACATTCCTGTCGCTAATGCAAGTCCCGCATTGACACCAGAACCATGCCCGCCGTTCTCCTTGTGCACCACCGTCACAATCTTCGGAAACTGTCTGGCATATTGCTCCGCAATCTCTCCCGTGCGGTCTGTCGAACCGTCATTGACAATGATAATCTCCACATTTTCCCCGCCGATGACCAGCGAATCCAAACAGCGCTCCAAGTAATCCTCCGAATTAAAACAAGGTACAGTTATCGTTAAATGTTTCATAGAAATCTCCTTTCTTCGCTCCTAAAAAACATTATAACGGCTGTACCTTTCAAAACCCTTGACGAATTCTTACTATTTTCTTAATTGCGGTGAAAAAATTAATGAACTTCAATCCCCATCATGCGGAATAATTTCTGTTCCGCATAACTTCGGATATCCTCATTGCAGTCATACTGCATTTCTTCCAATAACGCCCGCGTCAGCATACGTCTGCGCCCCATCTCCCGGACTACATATTCCCGGCAAAAGGAACACAGCATATTCCGATACATATATAGCAGTAATTCACTGGGCTTGCCCCGCCCCGGCGCTTCTAATAAACGTATGATAGCAAGAAATGCCCCATGCCACTCACGTTTTCTGTATGTGATTGGAATCTGCCTCGCCGCTTTTACAAAGATATTTCTGTCACAAGCATCATAATTCTTCGCAAGCATGGACACTGCATAGTCTATATGAATCTCTTGATGCAGAAGCTTTAATGCATACTCACGCACCCTCGTATCCTTTCTTTGTGCCAACGCCTGAAACGCACACTCGGAAAGTTTGGTGTACGCCGATTCCGAATCCTGAATCAGACAGTCTAAATCCAACATGTGCGCACATTCCTCTTTCGCCAGCAAACGAAGGAGCTGAAAGCGGATCTCCAAGTCTTTCTCCTCTCTATAATATGCTGCAAGCCGCCAAATCTCCTGCTCTTTGTTGTCCTTCAGCCATCTGCGCATCAAAAAAAGCGTCCACATTTTATCAATCTTCTCACCATTTTGTATCAGCTTGTACAATTCCTCTGCCGTTTTTGGCTCTGCCCTTCTTCGCTTCTCCCGCGCAGCTTCCCTCTCGCGTTGATATTCCTCCATCAAGCGTACATATTTTTTGATATACTCCTCCGCATCTGCGCGGTACAGCAGCTTATACATCGTCTTTTTTCCCAGACTGTCCTCACTAACACACTGAAACCAGTTAAAATAACCAACAGAAAACAATGGATTCTCTTCACTTAAAACACACAAATCCTTGACAATCTTTTGAAAAAACACTACTCTCTGCTTTTGGTCAGTAAAACACATGTTCACCAAGGTAAGGCACAGTGACTGAAAATTGTCCCTCTCTGCAAATCTGCCGTGTTGATCTGGTTTACACGTCTCCAGCAGACTCTGAAATAAGGCATGATAACAAGCCATCAAGACCTTCCATGCCCGCCTTACACGATCTGATACAAAGTACGCTAATATTTCACAGTCCTGATGAAACTCCCAGCCGCTTGAATGCATACTATGAAACAGCCGTCTCTCTATCATATCAATAAATGGCGTCACATCAGAAAATTCGGTAATCAAGTCATACAGATAAATACTCCTGCACCCTTCACACTGCGCGTCAAACGCCAGCTCACGGGAACACCCCCACAGAACGATGGAACGGTAAGCTTCCTTCTGGGCATCTTCCATATTTTTTAATGCCAGCACACAACTGCCCAGTCCGCGCTGCATGTCGTATTTAAATGCTTTTTTTGTCATGAAACTCCTCCGTAGGACTTTTTCAATTTTTTCTCTGCATAATCCCTGATATCGCTGTTGCAGTCATACTGCATTTCTTCCAATAACGCCCGCGTCAGCATACGTCTGCGTCCCATCTCTATCACCACACGTTCCCTGCAATCAGAACACAATGAATTTCGATACATGTAAGGCAGCAGTTCCTTCGGCTTTCCTTTTCCCGCGACAGAAAAGAGGTCTATCACATCTCGAAATGCCGAATGCCAGTAACCATCTGCATAAGTAATTGGTATCCGTTTTACTGCCTCCGCAAAGTACGCTTTGTCCCCCGCCTCATAATTTGCAGCAAGCATAGAAACCGCATCTGCTGTATGCTCATTTTTCTGTAGCAGCGCAATCGCATAGTCCCTTACGCTCGCGTCCCTTCTATAGCCTAAAGCCGTGAAGGCACGCTCGGATAGTTCAGAATGTTTGGATTGCGTGTCTGCAATCAGACATGGCAGCGCCAGTGCCCACGCGCAAGTTTTATTCGCAAGCAGCCGCAAAAGATTGTATCTGATCTCTGCATCAGCTTCCTCTCTGTAGTATGCTGCCATTTTCAGTACTTCCAGCTTTTTATCCTGTTTCATAAAAGTCCGTCCCAGCATCAGCGAACACATCTGCCCTACTTTCTCGCCAGCCTTTAACCTCTGGTAAACCTCGTCTGCCGTTTCTGGATCTGATCTTCTCTTTCTTTCATTCTCCGATTTCCTTGTTCTGAGACGCTCCTTCCTAAAACACGCATATTTTTTCGTGCTCTCGTCAGCATCTGTGCGGTATAGCAGCATTTGTACTGTCTTTTTCCCTAGTTTTTCCTCACTAGATGCCTGAAACCACTCAAAATCGTCATAATCATACAGCATATTCCCTTCAATTAAGACGCCCAAGTCCCTGACAATCCTTTTATAAATCTGAATACTCCGCGCCCTGTCATCAAAACACGAATACACCAGCGCAACACACATATGCTCAAAATTATCCCGCTCTGGAAGTATGCCATACCGTCCTCTTCTTCGCTTCTCTGACAAATTTTTGAGCAGTGCCTGATAACATGCTGTCAATATTTTGCAAGCCCGTTTGTTTCCGTCAGACACCAAATATACCAGCAGTGTGCAGTCTTGTACAAACTCCCACCCCGTCGAGTGCATGGCGTGGAACAATCGTTTTTCAACCGCATCAAGAAATGGTGTGATATTCGGAAATTCGCGAATCAGTTCATACAAATAAAAACTCCTGCACCCCTCGCACTGCGCATCAAACGCCAGCTCGCGGGAACACCCCCACAGAACGATAGACTGGAAGGCTTCTTTCTGGGCGTCCTCCATATTTTTTAATGCCAATACGCAGCTGCCCAGTCCACGCTGCATATCGTATTTGAATGCTCTTTTTGTCATAAAGCTCCTCCGATTCCCCACCGCATTTTGACCCGCCAAATTACACATACAGTATAGCAAAAACAGCCGAAAAAATATAGCAATTTTTGCCCAGCCTATTCCATTTGTACAGCCACCATTGTATAATAAAAAAATATGAAAATAGAAACAGAAAAGGAGTATTCACATGGAATATGTAAAAGAAGTTTTTGCCCAGTATGACAGACGATGCATTCGCGTCTATCAGGCATACAATCCCACAATCGCCAAAGAAGCAGTCGCTTTACAAACCTTTGGCGAAAATTTTAATCTCAACCGTATGACATGGATTAAGCCATCCTTTCTGTGGCTTATGTACCGCTCGAACTGGGGAACGAAGAAAAATCAGGAATGCATCTTAGCCCTTGACATCTACCAGTCCAAATTTCATGAAATCTTACAAAAAGCTGTGCTGACCTCCCCTGACGCTGCAAATACTACAGGCGCACAGTGGGAAAAAGACTTTGACGAAACGACGGTATACTGTCAATGGGACCCCGACCGGAATACAAACGGCAATGCCATCAATCGTGCGGCAATCCAAATAGGCTTAAAGGGAAGCACATTGCGAGATTTTTTAGATACAGGCATCTTCCGCATAGAAGATTTGACCCCAATGGTCAAAAAATGGAATGAACAGCGCAAAAATGGCAAACTAAACGCTAAAAATTTGCCTGTAGAAAAATTATATCCTATTCAAGATAAAGCAGTCCGAACCAGATTGAATATGAACATTGCGAACTATCAGTGAATGGCGAAGCAAAAAATCCTTGTGATGTAGATTTTATTCACAAAGTGAAGTGGGAAACAATGACTTTCAATGTATTTGAGATGGGAAGCGAAGAAAATGATATGATTAACTCTTATTAGGAACACGAAAACGAAAGGTTTTTGACGAAAATAATTGAATAAATTTTTTCCAAAACTACTTGCGTGCGCACGCACATTGATTTATACTGTTTTTGATTGGAGGTTGACGTCTATGAAACTATTAAAATGGCTTTCGGTAACAGACCGGTTTTACAAAATTTATCTGGACAAACAGCTTGCACCCTATGGCCTGAACAACAGTCAATATATGTTCTTAATCAAAATCTGCCGCTCGCCCGGAATTTTGCAGGATTCTTTGATGGATATGTTCTATGTCCACCCCAGCAATATCGTGCGGACAATAGCGGCATTAGAAAAACAGGGGATGCTCACACGCTCCCCAAACGACAAAGATAAGAGAACCTGCAAACTATATCCCACGGACCGCGCGTTGTCTGTGATCGACGAGGTAGAGGCAGTCTGTGAAAAAACGGAAGCTCTTTTGCTCCAAGGTATCACCGAAACCAATCAAGAGCTTTTTATGAACCTGCTGGTGCAGGCAGGCAAGAATATTACTGCGGAACTTCATGTAGAAAGAAAGGGGGAGGAATTCAATGACTGAAAATCCGCTGGGTTGTGAAAAAATTTCAAAGCTGCTGAAAAATTTTGCTGTTCCAAGTATTGTTGCGTCTCTTGTCGGCTCAATCTACAATATTGTGGATCAGATTTTTATTGGTCAAGGTGTCGGCTATTTGGGAAATGCAGCAACTAATGTTGCCTACCCGTTCTCTACCATCTGCCTTGCCATTGCATTGTTGGTCGGAATTGGCAGTGCTTCCCGTGTTTCCCTCTGCCTTGGACGCAAAGAACCGAAAGCTGCCGCCAAAGCAGCCGGAAATGGTATTGTTCTGATGGGGATTTTCGGAATTATTTATTTGTTGATTGGCGAAGCTCTGCTTCCTTTGCTCCTAAAGGCATTTGGGGCAACGACAGATGTATTTCCATATGCAAAGCAATATGCCAGCATTACATTGATTGGAATGCCGTTTCTCATCGTAACGAATGGAATGAGCAATTTGATTCGAGCAGATGGAAAACCAAAGTATTCGATGGTCTGCATGGTTGTGGGAGCGATTGTCAATACCATTCTTGACCCCATTTTTATTTTTGCTTGCGATTGGGGAATTGCTGGCGGAGCTTGGGCAACGGTCATTGGACAAATTTTTTCCTTCATACTTGCACTCCGTTATCTAGGGCGTTTCCAAACAATCCATTTTGAAAAAGAATCGTTTTTATTGGACATCAAAGAAACCCTAAAAATTTGCAGCATGGGAATCAGCAGCAGCTCAAACCAGATTGCTATTACCGTGATTCAAATCATTCAGTACAATTCGTTGACTTATTACGGCGCATTAACAAAATATGGAACAGATATTCCCTTAGCTGCCTGCGGAATCGTTATGAAAACAAATGCCATTCTCCTTGCGATTGTTGTGGGAATCTCGCAGGGCTCCCAGCCGATTATCGGCTTCAACTATGGGGCAAGGCAATATCATCGTGTACGGGAGGCATATCTACTTGCAGTAAAATGGAACCTCGTTGTTTCTGCTATTGGTTTCATCACATTTCAATTTTTCCCGCATTCTATCATTTCACTATTCGGAAATGGCAACGAGCTGTATTTTGAATTTGCCGTTTTATTCATGCGTACCTATCTTTTCATGGTGTTGGTAAATGGTGTGCAGTTGCTTTCTTCCAGCTTTTTTACCGCAATAGGAAAAGCGTTAAAAGGTGCTCTGTTGGCATTAACAAGACAGACCTTTTTCTTGATTCCGCTTACCCTGCTGCTGCCGCTTCGTTTCGGAATTATGGGCGTATTGCTTGCGGGACCTGTCGCTGATTTTTCAGCGTTTGTGCTATCTGTTGTGCTAGTAGGGATAGAATTAAGAAAACAAAAAAATGCTGCACAACTAAATCCCATGTAAAATAATTCTTAATTTCAATCTTTACTTTGGGACAAAATGTCCCAAAGCTGAGGCGGTACTCTTCTCAGTGCCGCCCCCTTTTCGTGCCCGACGGCGAAAATCGCAATATACTAACTATTTTTCTTTTTATACTCCGTTCCCCACTCTACCATAGCATCTAAAATAGGTTTTAGGCTATACCCCGTTTCTGTTAAAGTATATTCCACCCGTGGCGGTACTTCTGCGTATACTTTCCGAGTAAGTAACCCGCTATCCTCCATTGAGCGCAGATTTGCCGTTAAAACTTTCTGAGATACATTTCCAACAGATTTTTTTATTTCTCCGAATCGTTTTGTACCGTCTAATAAATCACGGATAATAAGAACTTTCCATCGGTCACTGATCAGCATTAAAGTGGTTTCTACCGGGCAGGCAGGTAAATTTTTTTCCATAAAAACCCCCATTTCTTCACAATAGTTTCTTTTTGGTAACTACGGCACAAAAAAGTGCTTACTTTACATTTTCGCGCTACGGATATATTATAATCTTACAAGCTGAAAAAAACAAGCTATGAACAAAAAACAAAAACAAAACAGGAGGAACGAGACTATGAAAATCGCAGTTATTTGTGCAAATGGCAAAGAAGGAAAGTTAATCGTTGAGGAAGCTGTCGCAAGAGGGGCAGACATTACCGCCGTTGTCCGTGGCGAGAACCAGTCCGCAGCAAAAAAGGTCCTTCAGAAAGACCTGTTTGACTTGAGTGCAGCCGATTTGGAGGGCTTTGATGTTGTGGTTGACGCTTTCGGCGCATGGACACCGGAAACCTTGCCGCAGCACAGCACTTCTCTGAAACATCTTTGTGACCTTGTAAGCGGCAAGGAAACAAGGCTTCTGGTTGTCGGCGGCGCTGGCAGCCTGTATGTAAATCCAGCGCATACCCTACAGGTCATGGACGGGGCAGATTTTCCAGAAATATTCAAGCCGCTTGCTGCCAGCATGGGCAAGGCACTTGACGAACTCCGAACCAGAACCGATGTAAAATGGACGTATATCAGCCCTGCTGGTGATTTTCAGGCAGACGGGGCAAAAACTGGAAAATACATCTTAGGCGGTGAAGAATTGATATTGAACGCGAAAGGAGAAAGCGTAATCAGTTATGCCGACTATGCGGTTGCTATGGTTGATGAAGCATTAAACGGAAACCACATTCAACAGAGAATTTCAGTTGTAGCAGAATAAGCCGATTGATCATCAACCATCAAATGCAGCCCCCCTCTGCCCCGTAAAGGCAGGGGGATTCCTTACAGGCAATAGAAAGGAGGACGTTATGACACAGACAGAAAGGCTTACTTTTCTGATAAAATATCTCATGAACGAAAATAAAGCGCTAAAATCCTTCCATGGAATGAATTTTTTCCATATTCCCGTGGAGGAAAATGCAAGGAAGCGTCTGTTGCGCGCTCTTATGAATATTCGCCCGCCAGAACCAGTTACAAAGGAGTTTTTGAACATACAGGACGAATATTTACAAGAGGAAAATACAGAGAAAGGCATTGTCTCTTTAGCAGATATTCCATTCGTGAATCCCGGGATTTACCTATGGCAAGGTGATATTACTCGTTTATCTGTAGACGCGATTGTAAATGCTGCTAACAGTGCAATGTTAGGCTGCTTTGTCCCCTGTCATGGGTGTATTGATAACGCCATTCATTCTGCCGCGGGAATAGAACTCCGTTTAGAATGTTCCCGTATCATGAAAGAAAATCATTCCATGAAAAAACAGAAAATAAAAGAACCTGCGGGAAAAGCCAAAATAACAAAAGCCTACAATCTTCCTTGCCGTTATGTTCTGCATACTGTCGGCCCGATTATCTATGGAGAAGTCACGCAAAGAGATTGTGACCTATTATCAGACTGTTACCGTTCCTGTCTTGAACTTGCCGCAGAATATCAGTTAAAAAGCATTGCTTTTTGCTGCATTTCTACAGGAGAGTTTCATTTTCCAAATGAAACTGCCGCCGAAATAGCAATTCGAACGATAAAAGATTATCAGAAAAAGAATACAAGTGGTCTGGAGGTGATTTTTAATGTTTTCAAAGATTGCGACTACAAAATCTACAAGCAGTTATTGGGATAATATCGAAAAAGTGCAAAGAAAAATTCAGCGTGCAGACGCGATCTTAATCGGCGCAGGAGCTGGGCTGTCTGCTTCTGCCGGATTTACTTATTCCGGGAAACGGTTTGAGGAGAACTTCTCGGATTTCATAGCAAAATATCATTTTAAGGATATGTATTCAGCGGGCTTTTATCCCTACAAAACATTAGAAGAATATTGGGCGTACTGGAGCCGTTACATTTTCATAAACCGTTACCAAAACGCGCCGAAAAGCGTCTATCATGATTTGTACAATCTGGTACATGGAAAGAACTATTTTGTTTTGACAACCAATGTAGACCACTGTTTTCAAAAGGCAGGTTTTGACAAGCACAGGCTTTTTTATACACAGGGCGATTATGGGTTATGGCAATGTTCAAAACCTTGTCACAATAAAACCTATGATAACGAACCCATGATTAAAAGAATGGTTGCCGAACAAGAAAATATGCGTATTCCGTCCGAATTCGTTCCACATTGTCCGGTTTGCGGTGCGCCCATGTCAATGAATCTACGGGCAGACAATACCTTTGTTGAGGATAACGGCTGGCACATAGCAGCAAATAGGTATCAAACCTTTGTAAGCCGTAATAAGGACTTGAATATAGTTTATTTGGAATTAGGTGTTGGCGGTAATACGCCGGGAATTATCAAATATCCGTTTTGGCGAATGACCCGCAAGAATCCCAATGCCGCCTATATCTGTATCAATCTGTCAGAAGCCTGTATCCCAACAGCAATTCAAACACAATCTATCGCTATTGCTGGTGATATTGGAGAAGCATTGACGCACCTAAAGAATCGTTTCGCAGTAATGTAGTATGATCAATTTCCCGCCGGTAAAATTCAATCTTTTCGTCTAATTTTTCCATGTGTTCTTGTAATTGACTGATCTGTTCATTGAGCGCTTTTCGGTGAGAAATAAGTATTTCCATTCTTGCGGACAACGTAGCCTCACCGCTTGCACGTAATTTAGCATAATGTTGAATTTCTTTAATTGGCATACCCGTATCTTTTAAGCGTTTAATGAAATCAATCCAAGCAAGATCTTGATCGGTATAGCAACGGCGGTTACTGGAATTGCGCCCCGGTGTAATTAAATGCTCATGCTCATAGTAGCGCAAGGTATGTATCCCTAATCTTGTCAGTTTTGAAAATTCACCTATCGAATATTCCAAAAAATCACTTCCTTCCTCTTGACATAGAGTTTACTCTACATTGTATGCTTGCATTATATCAAAGACAAGGAGGTTTTGTAAATGATTCACAATGCAGAAAAATATACCGTCATTACCGGAGCAAGTTCTGGTATTGGGTATGAAACAGCAAAAGCGTTTGCAGGGCGCGGCAGCAATTTGATTTTGATAGCCCGCAGAAAGGACAGGCTTGAATTTCTAAGACAGGAAATTTTATCTTCCTATCCAATGCTGGATATTATCGTCAAGGTTGCAGACTTATCAGTTCCCGACAATGTTTTCGAGTTATATAATGGTATCAAAGAATATCCTTTACAGACATGGATTAACAATGCGGGTTTCGGAAATTATGATACCATAGACCATCAAGATTTGAACAAAATCAGTCAAATGCTGCACTTGAATGTGGAAGCACTCACTATTTTTTCTTCCCTGTTTGTGCGGGATTTCAAAGACGTAGGAGGAACGCAGCTTATCAATATTTCCTCTGCTGGCGGATATACGATTGTTCCTACTGCTGTTACATATTGTGCGGCCAAATTTTTTGTCAGCGCATTTACCGAGGGGTTGGCATGGGAATTAAAGGAGAATGGCTGCAAAATGCAGGCGAAAGTATTCGCCCCGGCAGCTACTAAGACGGATTTTGGAAAAGTCGCTAATGATGTAGCTGAATATGACTATGATCAAATCTTTGGCACCTATCATTCCAGCAAACAAGTAGCAGAATTTTTGCTGAAACTATACGATAGTGACAAAATTGTAGGCACAGTGAATAGAGAAAATTTTCTATTTGAGCTGAAAGAGCCGCAATTTGATTATGCAGGAAACTCAAATCATAATCAAAATATGATGTTTTCTGTTGTCGAATGATGAATTAATGCGTATAATAGCAAAGCGAGGAGGTTTTGCGAATGAAAATGCGTACAGAGTATACCTGTCCTTTAGAGCTTGTGCATGACATGATCAAAGGAAAATGGAAACCGATTATATTATGGCGCCTGCGTCTGGGGGCTACTCCTCTTTCAAAATTGGAAAGGGATATAGACGGAATTACACAGAAAATGTTATTGGAGCATTTGAAAGAATTGATTGACTATGGATTTGTTGAAAAGAAATCTTTTGAGGGATATCCACTCCATGTTGAGTATTCATTGACTAAGGATATGGGCGCGCAGATATTAGAAGCATTGAGAATCATGCAGCATATAGGAATTGATTACCTCAAGAGAAATGGAATGGAACACATCTTAGAGGAAAAAAGTGTTATCCCGGATTGACACCCACGAAAAAGTGGGTAATTTACGAATCAAAATCTGCCGCTTATAATATTTCCATAAAATTGATTGGAGGTATTGATCATGTATGTAACAAGCAGCGGAATTATTCACGGCATTATACAGCCCCAATATGGAGGACGAGGAACACAATTTAATGAGAACCACATTCCTACCTTTTCTTTGCCTTTTAAGGTGGAAAACGCACCCAAAGAAACGGTATCACTTGCAATAGTATTGGAGGATAAGGACGCTTATCCAATAACAGGAGGTTTTTCGTGGATACATTGGCTTGCGGCAAACATAACCCGTTTTGAGATAAAGGATAATGAAAGCCAGACCGCAACGGATTTTGTGCAGGGGAGAAATAGCTGGACGAGCATACAAGGCGGGGAACAGTCTATTGAATTATCTTCTTACTACGGTGGTATGACACCGCCTGACCAGCCGCATATTTATGAGCTTCACGTATATGCAATAGACAAACTATTAGATATTGGGCAAGGCTTTTTGTTAAATGAACTTTACCGGGCAATGGCAGGGCATATCCTATCAGAGTATACGATCAAAGGCATTTATGAAAATTAACAAAAGATTCCTTTTTTACTTGCAACGCTCTCCCATAAGTTGTAAAATTATATATATTTAAAGAAAGATAAAACCCTGCAAAGCCAATAAATGCAATGTTTTGCAGCGTTATACAGAGTTATGCAAATTATGATAAAAATATTATTTGTCTGCCACGGCAATATCTGCCGCAGCACCATGGCTGAGAGCGTCATGACACACCTCGTAAAACGAAAAAAACTGGAAAGCGCCTTTTATATCAACTCTGCTGCCACCAGCCGCGAGGAGATTGGCAATCCGCCCCACTACGGCACAGTGAACAAATTAAGAGAGGTCAAAATACCGCTGATTCCGCACCGCGCAGTTCAGATGACGGCTCAGGATTATGCAGCGTATGACTATCTGATCGGTATGGATACCGCCAATATCCGCAATATGACCCGCATCGCAGGCGGTGACAGCGAGAGCAAAATCTATAAACTACTCACCTTTGCCGGTTCTGGCAGAGATGTAGCAGACCCTTGGTATACCGGAGATTTTGACACCACCTACAAGGATATCATGGAAGGCTGTGACGGACTTCTCCAGCATATTCTTGAGCATGACCAACTGAATTAAGCGAAACCTGAACCAAGCTGAGCCTACACTGCATAGTGCAGGCTCCTCTCCCGCACCTTTCTGATTTCCAGACGATCCACTATCAGCGTCTTAATCTTTCGCACGCGTTCCTCATCATACTCTTCATCATACGTAATCTTGAGTCGTTCCGCCGCAATCACTGCACAATCCTCCTTCACATCATATGTACTGTCTTTAATCCAGAAACTGACTGTCAGAATCTCATTAAAGCCATCGTCCGAAAAGCAGGCAATAATTTCTTCCTCCGTAAAAAAGTCAATATGCTTGTTCTCAATGCGCATCGGCGAACCATTCTTAAAATATATCATGAGGTGGTAGCTCTCTTTTGACAGATTAATGATATTCAAATCCTCAATCGCACTGTGAAAACTCTCTCCGCTGTTGATTTCATACACAATTGCCCTAAGACAATCATAATTTAAGTCCACTTTTCTTGAAAATGATATGATTGACTCGATTTCACCATAAAATGATTTCTTTAGCTTATCCCGCAAGTACGTCTTAATTTCCTCCGCAGTTGGATATTCAAAGCGAAAATGGTAGTGAAAACGTCCCGGACGGTTCACGATAAAATCATTGAGTTTCCTGACATCATTGCATGTGATGACAAACAATTTCTTTCCCTGTGAAATCCCGTCGAACAGACCAAGCAGTGCAGCCTGTGGCTCGGTCTCTCCTTCCACTGCCTTGACATCGCCAAAGGTCTTGTCAAACTCATCAAACAATACCATGACACACTGGTCAATCGCTTCCAAATAAGAAGCGATTCCCGGAATATACTTGTCCACCACAATGATTGGAATGCCGTTCTTTATCGCTTCCACTGTTAAAAGTCTGGCAAACAGCGACTTTCCGATTCCCTTATAACCGCTTAGAATCACCCCCAGATTGCGGTTAAACGCTTTGTATGTCCGCAATACCTTCTTGACCTTATTTATGTGTTCTCCATAAATTTTATCCTCCTTAATCTCCACCTCTGCATACTCATCCAGATAAAAACCTGTCATTTTTTCAAACCTCACAATATAGGCTCGTGCCGGCAGTTCATTAAAAGTCATGACGGTGTCATTGTAAATCTCAATTTTGGTTCCGATTTTTATTGCCTTCATAAACTCCTCCTATGTCAATTATTGCGCTGTATTTTTCCTCTGCCCGTGTGCATAAAAAGGATATCCTTTCATCAATACATGTATCAATAAAAGGATATCCTATTCTAGTCATTTTGTCCATTGGACAGATTGTCCACACTCTTTATGGAACAACAATTTTCCCTGCCACTGCACAAGCCGCAGCCGACTTGGGCGATGCCAGATAAATATTTACTTTTGAGGTACCCATGCGTCCAAGAAAATTACGGTTATTTGTGGCAACCACTGTCTCTCCATCGGTCAGAATGCCTCCAGTCCTGCCGCAGCACAGACCACAGCTAGGATGCGTGATGATAGCGCCCGCCTCCGCAAGCACTGCCATCGTCCCATTTGCGACCGCCTCTCTATAAATCTTGCGGCTTGCCGGTGTGATGATCAGCTTCACAAAAGGCGCCACATGCTTCCCCTTTAGAAACGCCGCCGCCGCCATTAAATCCTCGAGCCGCCCATTGGTGCATGAGCCGATAAATACCTGATCAATCTCCTTTCCGACAAGCGCTGAGACGGGTTTTACATTATCAACGTTGGACGGACACGCCATCACGGGAACAAAGTCCTCCGCCCTGTAGTTTATCACTTTGCAGTACATTGCATCCGCATCGCCGACCAAATCCCGCTCTTTGTCTGTCAGTTCGATGCCGCAGTATTCGGCAGTCTTTTCATCTGGTGTGAAAAGTGCACACTTTGCGCCCGCCTCAATCGCCATATTGGACATGGACATTCTTGACGCCACTGTCATATTTTCGACGGTGTCTCCTGCAAATTCCAGCGCCTTGTAGGTAGCGCCATCTGCCCCCAGATCTCCGATTAACTTTAGGATAATATCCTTTGCCATGACATTTTCAGGAAGCTTCCCGGTGATATTTACCTTGATTGTCTCCGGCACGCGAATCCAGAGTGTTCCTGTACCGAGAATGCTTGCCATCTCCGTATATCCAATACCGGACGAAAACGCGCCGACACAGCCATAGGTAGTTGTGTGGCTGTCCGTGCCAAACACAATATCCCCCGGCTTCACATAACCAGCCTCCGTCATGAGCTGGTGACAGATTCCATCTGCCCGATGAATGTTTTTCATTCCATACTTTTCTACAAACGCATTCCCTATGCGGAAATGTCTGGTATCGTCCACCTGACTTGCTGGCACCAGATGGTCATAGATGAGCACAGCCTTGTCTGTATCCCAGATTTTTGTAAATCCCATCTCCTCAAACTTGGACGCCACAAACGGAATAAAAATGTCATGAATCATCACGCGATCCACATTCACCGTCACGATTTCACCGGGATGAGCCTCCTTGCCTATATGATCTCTCACAATCTTTTCTATAATCGTTAAACCCATTGCATTCCCTCCTACTCTAAGCTGTTTGACTTAACCTTGCTTTACATTGTTAAGCTTTTGCATCGCCTTGACCAGACCACCCGCATTGATGATATCGACTAGATTCTGAGGCAGGGACGTGATAGGATACTGATTTCCATGATGCATGATCGCTTCGTTGATGGTAACTGTGATCTCATCGCCCTCGCTTACCGCGTCACGCAGCTTGTCGTTTTCGATCAGCAGCAGACCATTATTGATGGCATTGCGAAAGAAAATACGTGCAAAGGATTTCGCAATCACACACTGAATCCCAAGCGCCTTAATGATTTCCGGCGCCTGCTCTCTTGAAGAGCCGCAGCCAAAATTCTTCCCTGCCACGATGATATCCCCCTCCTTTATCTGCCCTGCAAGTTCTGGGCGGAGTGGCGAAAATGCATACGGTGCCATGTCCTGCACCGTCTTGAGTGCCAAATATTCTGTAGGAATAATGATGTCCGTGTCGATATCATCGCCAAGAACCCATATTTTTCCAGTGAATTGATCCATATTTATAATACTCCTCTCTTCTGTTTATACAATATATCCCCAAGCTATACAGCCGCATAAGGAAGTATGCCGCTTCGCTGCTGGCGCAATATTCACTTCCGTTCACACAGCCAGCAAATCTGCTGTCGTAATCTCACCCTTTATCGCAGATGCCGTCACTGTCGCCGCAGATGCCAGATACACAAACGAATCCTTGTGGCCTGCGCGTCCCTTGAAGTTGCGCGTTCCAGCACTTATGAGCACTTCTCCCTCACCGATCACGCCCTGACAGCTTCCCCAGCACACGCTACAGTTTGGATTCATGACAATCGCGCCTGCTTCCATAAAAGTATCAATAATCCCCTCAGCCAGCGCCTGCCTGTACACTGCTGCACTTGCTGGAACCACCAAAAATCTGACAAGCGGGTGCACCTTTTTGCCCCTGATCAGCTCGGCTCCGACCCGCAAGTCCTCTATGCGCCCATTATTGCAAGAGCCCAAAAATGCCTGATCAATATGCGTGCCCACACACGCCTTCGCATCGACCACACTGTCCACAAAATGCGGCTTTGCCACAATTGGCCGAATGTCTCCCAAATCGATATCATATACCTTTGCAAACTGAGCGTCCTCATCGCTCTTAAAACAATGCTTCGGCTCTCTGCCATGTTCTTTTAGATAGTTGAGCGCGATCTCGTCAACTTCCATCAGCGCTGTCTTTGCGCCTGCCTCTACACAGAGATTGCAGATTGAAATCCTGTCACTCATGTTCAGTGTTTTCAAGCCCTCTCCGCCAAACTCCATCGCCATATAATTTGCGCCGTTTGCACCGATCATCCCAATTATAGACAGGATCAAATCTCTGGCGTATACGCCCTCTTGTAATGCTCCTGTCAAATTAAATTTCAATGTTTCCGGCACCAAAAGCCACGATTTCCCCGTCACCATCGCATAGAGATAATCTGTACAGCCCACACCAGTGCCAAATGCACCAACTGCACCGTATGCGCACGTATGGCTGTCCGCGCCGAAGATCAACTCGCCGCTTGTGACATGATTCTCCATCATCACTTGATGACAGACGCCAGCACCCTCATAGAATTTGATACCGTGCTCCTTTGCAAAATCACGCATCTTCTTGTGTGATGCCGCAGTCTTGACACTGTCGCACGGTACATTGTGGTCCATAATCCACACTAATTTACTGACATCTGCGATACGCGGGTTTTTCAACTGGTTGTACATATCAATTGTAAGATGCGTCGTCCCGTCGTTGCTCATCAGACGATCAAGCACTACGGTATGGATATCTCCCGGCTTGACGGACGAAACACCCGCCGCAGCCGCAATAATTTTTTCAGCGATTGTCATTCCCATTTTCTCCAAATCCTCCATTTCCAAATTGAAACTTTTTTGCCGTTCTAAGAAGTTCTTCATACAATTCATTTTTAATATGTCTGCCTGTGTTTCTAAGACTCTCTATTGAAGGGACAATTTCTGCATATGTAATCTTGTGTTTCTCTAAAGCAATCATAAGAATGCCGATTGTTCCCATAATCTTTATTCCCATTTGCCTCGCAACGGCTCTTCCTTTTGCCTCATCCATCAGCAATAAATCTGCCTGCTGTTCATCTGTCAGAACAATTGCTTCACTCTCTCCAAGATCAAGCCCTGTTGCTCTGCGTAAAATTCTAACGGCTCTTTCGTCCGAAATTTTTATAATGCAAATATATTCGCAATTCTTTACGATTTGAGCTTCCCTCTCAAACAACGGATTTCTGACCAACTCCTGATACACCGCTTCTGGAATATAAACTTTACCAAATAAACTTTGTAGCAATGCCAACTTATCTATTTTCATTAGAGAAATTAAAGGCGTTGTGTCTGCTACCACAATCATGGCAAATTCGCCTCCAATTCATGAAAAGTTTCAAGTTCATCTTCAATTTCAGCAAAATCCATATTATAATATGGCATACCTAAATCTTCATAGATATCAATCAACTCATATTTATTCATTCCGAGGATCTCGGCAGCCCTTCCATGCGAGATTGTTTGATTATGAATATATGGATATAAAAGCAATGCATTTCTTTGCTGCTCTGTCTTTTTGTCTGATTTTGACAGATAAAACGTCAATTCACTTGGTATATTCAATTTATACTCCACAAGCTCCACAGCATACACCTCCAAATCATTCTTCATTTAGTGACGCAATCAGTCCACCCTGATCAAGAATCCCCTGCATATACGCCGGCAGCTTCGTGCACTCATATTCCTTACCGTTCACACGCACAATCCCTTCCTGCATGGATAACACCATCTCGTCACCTGCATTGACATTGTCGTACAGCTCCTTGCAGACAATGACCGGAAGTCCGATATTGATTGCATTTCTATAAAAGATGCGCGCAAAAGACTTCGCCACAACCGCCTTGACGCCCAGCGCTTTTAGCACCGTCGGCGCCTGCTCTCTCGATGAACCGCACCCAAAATTCTCTGATGCCACAACATAATCCCCCGGCTGCACCTGTGATGCAAATTCCGTGTCCAAAGATTCAAACGTATGTACCTTCATCTCATCAATTGTAGGATATATAATATACTGCGACGCAATAATCTGGTCTGTGTCCACATCCTGCCCAAACTTAAATATTTTCCCCATTGTATGATCGTCCTTTCTGTATCTATAATTTTTCATGACACTCTGACACTTTTTATAGTGTAACAAATTTACGGCAAAAAAACTAGGATAAATTTTATTGTACACTGCTGTTTTTTTGTGGCGAATATGATATAGTGATATATATAAAATAAAGTAAAACATATCCATCAAAAAACTAGACAAAATAAAGTAAAGAATATACCCTAACAATACCTTAACGTATAAACTACCAACAAACAAGGAGGCTCCGCAATGGAAAAACAAATTTTTACGAATGAGATCATTTTAAGCTGGCTGCAATACTATTCGCAGAATACGCCGATTGATCTGGAGCATGTCAAAATCATTGACATCACAAAGAAAAACAAAAACGTTATCCCCACCGTCGAGGCGCACAAGACCACACTGATTTTTACCAATGCTGGTATCGACGACATTTTCTACCGCCTGTGGAATGCTGGTCTGGGCGAGTGCGAGGTATGGTACAATGAAGGCTCCGACCCCAGCGGCGACATTCTGCATAACCAGATTAAGGATATGATCAACCGCGGCATCAACGCGTCGGCTGGTATGCTCATTCTCAACCCAAATGCCAGAAATTCGACGCGCATCGGACTGAGCAATGAGAAACTCCAGCGCGGCTCCATCAACTATGTCGGCAGTGAGATCCGCTCTATCATTCTAAGCAAAATGATGGTTGACCCACAGGACGACATCTGTGTCATCGGCGGAGAAAGCATCGCCATCGAGGCTGCGCTGATCGCCGCTGAGGGTTCTGTCATCGCCGTGGAATACAGCAGGGCTGACCGCTCTACCCTTGAGGACAATGTATCGCACTTTGACCTCCACAATATCAAGATCATCGACCATGTTGATGAGACTACGATGTCCCAGTGTCCAGTTCCTTCACTCGTGTTCTTAGTTGCGTCCGCAAGCACAGAACAAGAACTTGAATGCCTGCTAAAGCTCAATCCAAACATGAACGTCGTGATCTATACGCTGGACTTCAAGACTGCTGCCAACCTGCCCGATACGCTGCACGACCTTGGACTTGCCGACGTGGAGACGATACAGGTGTCTGTGACAAAACTCCGCAGCAACAACACCTTTAAGTCCAACCCGGCGCCTTGGATTATCACTGCGAGAAGCAGAGAGGATTAAACTCAAAGAATATTGAAATCAAAAAGGGGATTCACTCAATGTCACTAAGTTAAGAAGGCAGATAAAAGATCTCTATACCAGAGATGGTATAGGGGTCTTTTTTCGCCTTTTTCAAAAAAGTAATTGACATGAACAGAAATATGTGCGGCCACTCTCGCTACCGATTAAATAAAG